>ENA-OQMY01000138-OQMY01000138.1-human-gut-metagenome-genome-assembly--contig:-NODE-138-length-24559-cov-15.884127_pt1 | contig 24559 bp, 16 predicted proteins | sample MGYA00242623_ERZ504868 | MGnify/ENA primary metagenome ERZ504868 (study PRJEB26092, sample SAMD00036386) | human gut metagenome | host: Homo sapiens | study: EMG produced TPA metagenomics assembly of...
GTCCACTTGCAATTATTTCGTTTAGCTTTTTATAAACAGGCATATGATATATAGTCATGGCTTCAGCAAGAATAACGTTATTTTCTTTGGCCAGTGAGACGGCTTCATCGAGCTCTGCGATATTTAAAGTAATAGATTTCTCACAGAGTACATGCTTTCCATTTAGAAAGGGCTTTTCTTAGATAATTGATGTGAGTATTGTGTGGAGTGGAGATGTAAATGATATCCACATCAGGATCATAAAAGACGTCATCAATGTTGTCATATACCTTTGAAATGCCATATTTTTGTGCAAAAGCTACGGCCTTTTCATGAGTTCTGTTGGCAACTGAATAAAGAGTGCGTCCTTCCTTGGAGAGAGCATGCGCGAGCTCATTAGCTATTACACCGCAGCCGAGTGTTGCCCAATTAAGCTGTTTCATGTGAAATCCTCCTTTTTAACTTAAAGTATTGTAGCTGTGATGGTACATAAATTATTTAAAATGGTGTGAAATAACAAAATATAAACTCATTGATGATACCTTTTGACCCTTTAATCATAAAATATGTACCATAATGAACATATTCTAGCATGATGAATTATGAATTACAATGCATTTAGATTCAAAACAGTCAAAAACAGTCAAATTTGATAGTGACTAAATTAAAATTAGTTAATTTGAACTATATTTTAGATTATAAATTAGTAATAGAAAAGATACTAAAATTAGTAATTAGGCAAGTATTAATGATATATATGTTATATTCTGCACTAAAATCAATGTTGTATTTGCATATAGTGCACAATTTTAAAACTTACTTTATATATTTTCAACAATTTTTAGTGTGATTATTTGTGAATATAAATGACGGATTATGATTGACAATGACGGATTATGAAAATATAATTATACTACAAGTTAAATGAATGTTGAAATGTTTAATACAGTAATTTGAAAATAAGCATTAAATAAATGGCTTATAAAATAAGTCTCTGAATAATTTGATAAACTGGGGTGATTAGATGCTGGCGGAAGATAGATGCAAAAAAATACTCGATATATTAGATTCGATGGGAAGTGTGACTGTTCAGCAGCTTATGGATGAGCTTGATACATCCGAGTCAACAATCAGACGTGATCTGGTTGCAATGGACAAGAAGGGGTATCTCACCAAGGTACATGGTGGTGCGATTGCCAATAATACGAATATCCATACTCAGGATGAGAAGGTTATCAACAGGCTTAAGCAGAATCGCAGCGAAAAGGAACAGATTGCCAGATATGCGGCATCACTTATTGTGGATAATGATTTTGTTTATATAGATGCCGGTACTACAACAGCAGTCATGATTGATTATATTACTGCAAAGAATGTGGTTTTTGTTACAAACTCTCTGACTAATGCCAAGAGAATTTCCGATAGGGGATATACAGTATATATTCTGGGTGGCGAGTTCAAGTCTACTACTGAGGCTATTGTCGGAGATGAGGCCGTTGTGACGCTCGATAAATACAAGTTTTACGAAGGGCTTCTGGGGGACCAACGGAATTACTGTGAAGAATGGATTTACAACTCCGGAGATAAAGGAGGCCATGGTTAAAAAGAAATCCATGGAGAATAGCAAGGAGAAATACATTCTTGCGGATGACAGTAAGTTTTCACAGGTATCAAGTATCAAGTTTGCTGATTTTGAAGATGCTGTAATTGTTACAAATGCACTAAGCAATGACAACTATAAGAAATACAAAAATATTAAGGAGGTCTAACATGATTTACACAGTTACCTTTAATCCATCATTAGATTATATTGTTGATGTAACAGATTTTAAGACAGGAGTAGTCAATAGAACAACCGGAGAGAAGATTTTTGCAGGTGGTAAGGGCATCAATGTTTCCATGGTTCTTAAGAATCTTGGAATGAGCAATACTTCACTTGGTTTTACAGCGGGTTTTACAGGAAATGAAATTAAAAGACTTCTAGGAAAAAAAGGCGTTAATACTGATTTTATAGAGGTGGAGGATGGTATTTCACGTATTAACGTGAAGCTTCGCTCAAATGAGGAATCCGAGATTAATGGTCAGGGACCGGTAATCACTGAGGACAACATTAAAAAGCTTTATGAGAAGCTTGACTGCTTAAAGGAGTCTGATGTGCTTGTGCTCGCAGGAAGTATTCCTGATGTGATGCCTTCATCAATGTATATGGATATCATGAAGCATCTTGAGGGCCGCGGAATAAATATCGTGGTTGATGCGACGAGAAATCTGCTCACAAATGTGCTTGCGTATAAGCCATTCCTTATCAAGCCAAACAATCATGAGCTCGGTGAGATATTCGGGGTTGAGGTTACAGACAAGGACGATGTGATAAAGTATGCAAAGAAGCTTCAGGAGCAGGGCGCAAGAAACGTGCTTGTTTCTATGGCAGGTGACGGAGCAGTGCTTGTGACCGAGGATGGACAGGAATTTAAGGCACAGGCTCCTAAAGGAAAGCTCAAAAACTCTGTAGGCGCAGGTGATTCGATGGTAGCCGGATTTGTTTACGGATACCTCAAATCAAATGATTATAAGCAGGCATTTATTTATGGAGTATGTACAGGAAGTGCAAGTGCATTTTCTGAGGAGCTTGCTACAAAGCCTGAGGTTGAAGCACTTATTGATAAATGGGACAGTGCTTCCAATTAAACAAACGGTATCAAAAAGGTTGATATAAATAATTAAATTAATACATTCTATTAGGAGGAATGATGTATGACAATCAGGGATTTATTGGCAGCTGAGAGTATCAATTTGAATGGTACGCCTGCCGGAAAAACCGAAGCATTGAATCAGTGTATTGATTTGATGGCAAAAAGTGGCAAAATAGCCGATGTGGAGAAGTATCGCAAGGGTGTTTTTGCAAGAGAGGAGGAAGGCACAACAGGAATTGGAATGGGTATAGCAATTCCTCATTGCAAGTCTGATGCTGTTACTAAAGCAGGTCTTGCGGCAATGGTTGTAAAGGATGGGGTTGACTTTGAATCACTCGATGGTACACCTGCAAAGATTATTTTCCTTATAGCTGCACCAAACACAGAGGATAATGTGCATCTTCAGGTGCTTAGCAAGCTCTCTGTTATGCTGATGGACGAGCAGTTTACAAATTCTCTTATCAATGCCGGTTCAGTTGATGAGTTTTTAAATATCATCGATAGCGCTGAAAAAGCAAAGGATGAGAAAGAGGCTGCCAAAGAGGCAAAGGCGAAAGAGCCTGTTGAGGTGAAGAAGGACGATGTATTTATCGTTGCAGTTACAGCCTGTCCTACAGGAATTGCCCATACTTATATGGCTGCTGAGGCTATCGAGAAAAAAGCCAAGGAGCTTGGATATCAGGTAAAGGTTGAGACAAGAGGCTCAGGCGGAGCCAAAAATGTGCTCACAGATGATGAAATCGCAAAGGCTGCAGGTGTTATAGTTGCCTGTGATACAAATGTACCTACAGACCGCTTTGACGGAAAGAAGGTTATTGAGTGTCAGGTTTCTGACGGAATCAATAAGGCAGAAGAGCTCATAAAGAGAATTGCTTCCGGTGATGCTCCTGTATTTAAGGCATCAGGTAAAAAGGAGGCTTCACATTCATCAGTTGGTGGAAAGGAGAGCGTTGGACATCAGATTTACAAGCATCTGATGAATGGTGTTTCACATATGCTTCCATTCGTAGTTGGTGGTGGTATTCTTATCGCAATCGCATTCCTTATCGATGGATTCAGTGTTGACCTTAATTCACTGCCGGCTGACCAGAGAGCAAATTTCGGTACTATTACACAGGCCGCAGCAATGTTTAAGGGAATTGGTGGAACAGCATTTGGATTTATGCTTCCAATTCTTGCAGGCTTTATCGCTATGAGTATTGCTGACCGTCCGGGTCTTGCAGTTGGTTTTGTAGGCGGTTCAATCGCAGCAAACGGTACATCAGGCTTCCTTGGAGCACTTGTAGCAGGTTTCGTTGCAGGATATATTGTGCTCCTCTTAAAGAAGGTATTTTCTAAACTTCCGGAGAGTCTTGATGGTATGAAGCCGGTTCTGCTTTATCCGCTGCTTGGTATATTCCTGGTAGGCGTTATAATGCAGTTTGTAGTTGAGCCTCCAATCGGAGCTTTAAATACAGCTATCAACAATGGTCTTAATGGACTTAATGGTGCAAGCGCAGTAGTGCTCGGAGTACTTCTCGGAGGAATGATGTCAGTAGATATGGGTGGTCCTGTAAACAAAGCCGCTTATGTATTTGGTACAGCTTCAATCGCTGCCGGAAACTACAATATTATGGCAGCAGTTATGATTGGCGGTATGGTTCCACCAATCGCAATCGCTCTTGCAACAATCTTCTTCAAGAACAAGTTCACAGCAGAGGAGAGAAAGGCAGGACCTACAAACTTTATCATGGGATTATCATTTATCACAGAGGGTGCAATCCCATTCGCAGCATCTGATCCGCTTCATGTCCTTCCGGCATGTGTAGTCGGTTCAGCAGTGGCAGGTGGACTTTCAATGGCATTTGGATGTACACTCATGGCACCTCACGGAGGAATCTTCGTAGTTCCTACAATCGGAAATCCGTTAATGTATCTTGTTGCATTAGTAATCGGATCTTTCATTGCATGTGGATTACTCGGATTACTCAAAAAGAAAGTAAGTGAATAAGCAATCCTCAATTATCATTTAATCCAACCTATAAACTAATCAACAAAGGCACTGCTTCGGCGGTGCCTTTGTTGTTATGTTGTGATATAAAAATTAAAAGTATAAACATTCTCTGAAATAACAGCCTCATGCCTTGACGAGTGAATTTTCCAAGCTTAAAGTAGTATTAGGATGAAATAGTAAGTCAAAAAAATCAATTATTTATGAGACTTAAATAAAAAAACAGTGAGGCATAAAATGGGCAAGGTTATAGGTATAGATTTAGGAACAACAAACAGCTGTGTGGCAGTATTGGAGAACAATCAGCCGGTAGTCATAACTAACAGCGAGGGTCAGAGAACAACTCCGTCTGTAGTGGCTTTTACAAAGAATGGAGAGCGACTGGTTGGCGAGGCTGCAAAGAGGCAGGCAGCAGTCAATGTGGACAGGACATTTTTCTCAATAAAGAGACAGATGGGAAGCGATTTCAGGGCAAAAGTGGACGGAAAGCTGTATTCAGCTCCTGAGATTTCTTCTATGATTCTCAGAAAGCTGAAAAAGGATGCAGAGGACTATATTGGTGAGGCAGTGACAGACGCCGTAATCACAGTTCCTGCATATTTTTCGGATGCGCAAAGGCAGGCAACTAAGGATGCAGGAAGGATTGCTGGGCTTAATGTGCTTCGAATCATAAATGAGCCAACCTCTGCGGCACTCGCATACGGACTGGACCATGGACAGCAGCAGAAAATTCTTGTCTACGATCTCGGAGGAGGAACCTTCGATGTGTCTGTTATCGAAATAGGGGACAATTTGATAGAGGTGCTTGCCACAGCCGGTGATAATCATCTGGGTGGAGATGATTTTGATGAGAGAATCACGAATTATCTTGTCACAGAGTTTTACAGACAGCAGAATGTGGATCTGAGAAAGGATAATACGGCTATGCAGCGTGTCAGGGAGGAGGCTGAGAAGGCAAAAAAGGTGCTTTCATCCTCATCCTCAACCACTATCAACCTGCCATTTATCACCACTGTAAAGGGACAGCCGGTCCACATGGAGATGAACCTCACAAGGGCTGAGTTTAATGAGATAACAAAGGATCTGGTGGAGAGAACTGCTATTCCTGTCAATCAGGCACTTTCAGATGCGGGGATTTGTGCAGCAGAGCTTGGAATGGTGCTGTTGGTAGGAGGCTCTACACGTGTGCCGGCTGTTGTTGAGGAGGTCAGAAGAATTACAGGAAAAGAGCCTTCACACAACCTAAATCCTGACGAGTGCGTGGCACTCGGTGCAGCAGTACAGGGCGGCAAGCTCGGTGGAGCAATTGTCGCAGGCAGCAGTGCGGCAGAGATTATACTGATGGATGTCACACCGCTTTCACTCGGAATTGAGACGGTCGGTGGTGTCTCAACCAAAATTATTGACAGAAATACGACTATTCCTACGAGATACAGCCAGATTTTTACAACTGCAGGAAGCTTCCAGACCTCTGTGGATATAAAGGTACTGCAGGGTGAGAGGCAGTTTGCAAGGGACAATAAGCTGATTGGAAACTTCAGGCTAAAGGGCATCAAGCCGGCTCCGGCAGGTGTGCCGCAGATAGAGGTGACGTTTGATATAGATGCAAACGGCATTGTGCAGGTTTCTGCAAAGGACCTGGGCACAGGAAAGCATCAGGAGATTACGATTACCGCAAGCTCAAATTTGTCTGATTCTGAGATTGAGCAGGCTATCCGTGAGGCGCAGGAGTATGAGGCAACAGACGGACAGAGAAAGGCTTATATTGATGCAAGAAGTGAGGCTGATACGCTTGTGCGCCAGGTGGAAAATGTCATGGCTGACAAGGAAAAAAGAAAGGCTATGGACAGCGCACAGAAAAAAAGTGTGAAATCATCGCTTTCGTATGTGAAGAAGCTTATTTCAAGGACAAAGCCCGGAAATGTGAGCGAAGAGCAGGCTGCCGAGATAAAGCATGCGGCAGATGAGCTGAGAAATGCGGCAGCGGGATTGATTTAATTATAAAGGGCTGTAATCAGTAGCTATTATTGCTAACTTGAAAAAGTAAATTCCAGTGCAGAAGTAAATTCCACACTCATTTAAAAGTTCTTGATTTTCTAAGAGTTTTATAAGCTCAAAACGCTTATTTCTGTTATAATAGGAGTAACTTCTTGGAAAAAACTGATTTGATGGTATGACAAACGGACCACTGGAAGGTAGTGTGCGAGACTAAATTCCACCGGTCATGTGAGGAAAATGTGAAAGTTTAATTTCCAGTCCGACAGCAGATTTCTAAGTGGTTGTTAATGGTTGAAGCGAATCAGCTTAGGCGTTAGATTGACCAAATCAGGGTCAATGCGCTTAAGCTGAAATGCGTTTAGGGTTTCTTTTCCGAGTGTCTCTAATGCGGCGTCATAAGGCGTGCTTCCATTAAGACTTTCCCTTGGAGTGGAGTTGATGTGATTCACGATTAGATTCACATCCCATTGTGTCAAAAATTCAAAACTAGTTCCTTTGGGAAGCACCATGCGAAGCATGGTGTGAGCCTGCTCAAGACCTCCTTTTTGTCCGCTACGCATGGGATCACAATAGTAGATGCTGGTACGCTGAATTTCATCCAGTCCTGTTTCAAGAGCGACAGGATCTCCGAATTCTGAACCTCTGTCTGTCAAGATATATTCAAAGACAGATAAGAACTCATAGGTGCCCATACGTTTTTCTAAACGGTCAAAAATAAGCCGGACAGCGCCTTTAGTACAACGATTCAGGAGAAAGGCAAGGAACAGCTTTTCCTTAGTGAAGAAAAAGGTCAGTAACGTCTTGTTGGATTCTCTGGATGAGTGTACCGTATCCATTTCTACAAAAGAGGATAACTGCAGCTCACTAAAATCACTGAATAACCTTTTCTCGAAGACGGTTCTGTTTGTAATCTGTGTTTTATGGCACTTTCGTGGCTTGAAGCCGGGCTTACGTTTTAAATCAATGTTTCTGGCTGTAAACAGACCTTGATCCAGATAGGTGTACAAGGAACGGACTGACATATCCAGTTCTGGATGATTGGTAATGATTTGATATGGAGATTGTCCCTGCTCGATTAAAGGAGAAACAATGCCATCCTTTTTGCGTAATTCATGTTTTGTCATGTTTATACCGGCTCTGGAACCGGAAAGCTTTTCACGGTATTTTCTATCAGCAAAACGTGCATCGTATCTGTATTTCTGGGCGATGGTGCAATGATTTATCTTTTTTGTGCAGCCATTACAGACATAGGGCGCCTTATCCAGTCTTTTGCACTGTTCCTTCACAAAATCCTTGCAAGTTTGATTACAGGTGGGGCAGGAAGTGCATTTTACATCGCAGAGAATGATTTTTCCGCAGACATTGGTTTTCCGGCAATGGAAGCGATGAATACAAAAGTTATGGGCATTATAGAAAGTACCTTTGTGATACCAGTCGGATAGACGGTGAGCCCTTACTTCTTTGGAAATGGTTGTTGGATCCTTGCAAAGAAAGCGGGCAATGTTCTTAAAGGTTTCTCCCTTGTTCAGTTCGTTTTCGATATAGATACGGTCTTCAAGGGAAAGGTGCTTCTGGTTTCCTGGAATATATTTACTCATGGATATCCTTCTTTCTACTGCTGTCAGAAAGAAAGATAACCTTACCATTTTTATATGAAAGAGTAAACCTTTACTGTGCGGGAGTAAATTCCACCACCAAATGTGGTGGTGGAATTTAAAATTTCATTTTTGGAGTAGCTATTATTATTCATTTGGCTATTTACGAGAAGCGGATTTTCATATAAAATATGGGTAAGTGGTGAGTATTCAGAACCACCCTGAATAGTTATAATGTTAATTTAAATCCGAGGAAATAGAAAATGAATGCGAACGATAAAACAGAAAAGGTACTAAGAGAAATTCATATCATGCTCTCAAAGGCGGAGCCGTATAAGCCGGAGCCGAGCAGGGTGATCATAAACAAGCAGCAAATGATAGATTTACTTGCTGAGCTGAATAAGTGTATATATGCAATGCAGGATGAGTATGAGCTTACTGAGCAGAGTCGCAATCACGCAGAGAGAGAGTTCAGAAAGAAGGGGGATCAGATAGTCTGGGATGCAAGCAGAAAGGCTGAGGATGTGTATGCAGCATCGGTTATCTATACGGATGAGGCGCTTTCAAGAGTGCGTGATATCATCAATGATACCAACGAGTCACTTGAAAAGCTGTGCAAGAATATGAAGGATAAGATTGCAGAGCAGGAGAAGATAGTTAAAACTAACCAGTATGAGCTCAAGGGACAGCTTCAGGATTTGTCCGATACGGAGAAGTATCTTAAGATTATCGATGATAGAAATAAGGAGATAGAACGTCAGAAAAATGCAGGTAAGCCTGTAGAGGAGCGCACTATTGACAAGGAAGAGAAGTCCATCTATGCAAACAGACAGACTGAAATCAAGGTAAATATGGATTATATCAGAAAACTGGGACTTGCTGAGGGCGAGGACCTGGGAGATGGTGTAGTGGGTGAAGTGAAGCTTGCAGACGATACACCTGATGCCGGATCAAATCATAGCAATGATAAGGATGAAGCCAAGGCTGCCGGCTCAAAATCGTCTGTTGATGAGGATTATAAGGAAATAAGCAGAAAAGCCGGCAATCCACCTGTTATCAACACAAAGGAGGGAAAGGAGCTCACAGACGGTATCCACAGAATGTGGCAGAGCATCACCGGAAATAAAGGGAAATGAAACACACCTATGTAATATAAAGCAGCAGTTCAAAACAGAACGGCTGCTTTTTGGCTTATATTTAAAGTGGGTAATATTAAGCAGATTTTAAGAAAAACAAAGTGGATAATCTGATAAAATATAGCTGACTAACGGCAGGAGAAGGTTTCTGTTCAAAATTCATAGAAGGAGGATAATATGACAATATTAGTTTGTGATGACGACAAGGAAATAGTTGAGGCAATTGAGATTTACCTGATGCAGGAGGGCTACGACGTGGAGAAGGCTTACGACGGCATACAGGCGGTTGAAATTATGAAGAATAAAAAAATAGACCTCATGATAATAGATGTCATGATGCCAAAGCTCGACGGAATAAGAGCTACTCTGCAGATACGAAAGGAAAGCAGGGTGCCGATAATTATTCTCTCGGCAAAGACAGAGGATGCTGACAAGATTTTAGGCCTCAATGTGGGGGCTGATGATTATGTCACAAAGCCTTTTAATCCGCTTGAGCTTGTGGCAAGGGTAAAGTCACAGCTTCGCAGATATACCACTCTGTCAAGCAATGATGCAGCCGGAGACAAGGTTTATGAAGCCGGAGGCCTTTTGGTAAATGATGATTTAAAAAAGGTGACTGTGGATGGTGAGGAGGTAAAGCTCACACCGATTGAGTACAATATCCTGCTTTTACTTCTTAAAAACAAGGGAAAGGTCTACTCAATAAACGAAATATATGAGAGTATATGGAACGAGGAGGCGATAGGCGCCGACAATACAGTTGCTGTGCACATCAGACATATCAGGGAAAAAATAGAGATAAATCCTAAGGAGCCACGCTATCTGAAGGTGGTCTGGGGAGTAGGCTATAAGATAGAGGACAACAAATGAAGCAGTATACGATAGGAAAAAAAGCAGCGGTCATAGTTCTACATCAGCTATGCATGATACTTATGGTGACAGGAGTGTTTGCCACAGGCTATGCATTCAGGCACGATGCGCATGGAAATATTGATATCTATACACTAATATCGCTTGCGGGCCTGGTAGGCAGCTTTGTGAGCCTGGCATATATGGCAAACGTGGCAGGCAGAAAATCAGAGGATGATTACACAATATACTATTTACCGATTGACAAGGTATACTCTGATGTGATGCTAGTGATATTTACACTGCTCATGGTATTTATGGGAAAAGTGATTTCAGGCGTAAAAAACCAGCATTTTGACTATGCATCACTCATTATGACGGCCGGCACATTTACTTTTTTGTTTGATCTGGCTTTTATTATTTTATACCAGAGCATTGTAAGGAAGATAAAAGGCAATATACTTTACACACACAGCCTGATGTACAAGGGCTATGAGCTTTTGAAAAGAGTTATTGAGAAAAAGGATATCCATACACAAAAAACCAAAGAGATAATGCGCATACAGGAGGCTCTTGAAGCTATCTCGGAAGGAGCGCTTGACACTACACTCAATGTCAATGAGTTTCATGGGCAGCAGAAAAAGGTGGCGGAGGCTGTCAACCATATACGCCAGGGTCTTATGAGCTCGGTGAATGAGAGTCTTAAGAATGAAAAATTAAAGGCAGACTTAATAACAAACGTATCACACGATATAAAGACACCTCTGACATCAATAGTCAACTATGTTGACCTGCTTAAGAGGGAAAATCTGGAAAATGAAAATGCTAAATACTATATACATGTGCTGGAGGAAAAGTCACAGCGCTTAAAGCAGCTTACAGAGGATTTGGTAGAGACATCAAAGATTACCTCGGGAAATGTGAAGCTCAATATGCAAAAGCTTGATCTGGTTGAGCTTTTATACCAGACCGGAGGTGAATTCAATGAGCGCTTTGAGTCGAGAAATCTGACAATAGTTACAAAAATTCCATCAGAACAGATATTTATATATGCGGATGGGCGTCAGCTTTACCGCTCTATTGAAAATCTGTATACTAATGCCGCAAAATATGCACTGGAAAATACCAGAGTGTATGTAGAACTTGAAAAGGCAGATAAAAAGGCAGTTTTTACAATAAAGAATGTGTCTAAGAACGAGCTTGACATAGTAAGCAACGGAAATGTAGACCTGACAGAGCGTTTTGTGAGGGGAGAGAGGTCGAGAACCACTGAAGGAAGTGGACTTGGACTTTCGATTGCAAAGAATCTGACCCATTTGATGGGAGGAAAATTCGAAATTAAGGTAGATGGTGATTTATTTATTGCCACAATTACCTATAATATTATATAATAGTAAATAAAAGAATTTTGAAATACACATACGGAGGTAGAATAAGTGAAATTATATGAAAATGGTGCTTACCTTTTAAACGGTAAGGAAGTAATAATTGATGGACCAGAGGCTCAGGCAGCTGTCAAAAGCAAGACCGGCATGGACATCGATAAACAGACAGCTAAGCAGGAGACAATTGCTTACGGTATTTTAAAGGAGCACAATACATCCGGCAATATGGACAAGCTTCAGATTAAGTTTGATAAGCTTACATCGCATGATATCACATTTGTAGGTATCATCCAGACAGCACGAGCTTCAGGACTTGAGAAATTCCCTATCCCGTATGTACTTACAAACTGTCACAACAGCCTTTGTGCAGTTGGTGGAACAATCAATGAGGATGACCACATGTTTGGTCTCACATGTGCAAAGAAGTACGGCGGAATCTATGTACCACCTCATCAGGCAGTTATCCATCAGTTTGCACGAGAGATGCTTGCCGGCGGCGGAAAGATGATACTTGGCTCTGATTCACATACACGCTATGGTGCACTTGGTACTATGGCAGTCGGCGAGGGTGGACCTGAGCTTGTTAAGCAGCTTCTCGAACAGACATATGATATTGATATGCCTGAGGTAGTAGGCATTTACCTGACAGGAGAGCCAATCAAGGGCGTTGGACCACAGGATGTCGCACTTGCAATTATCGGAGAGGTATTCGGAAACGGCTTCGTAAAGAACAAAGTTATGGAGTTTGTAGGACCGGGTGTGTCTAATCTGAGCGTTGACTTCCGTATAGGTGTCGATGTTATGACAACAGAGACTACATGTCTTTCTTCTATCTGGAGAACAGATGACCAGGTTAAGGAATTCTTTGAGATTCACGGTAGGGCTGAGGACCACAAGGAGCTTAATCCGGGTGAGGTGGCTTACTACGACAGATTTATTGAGATTGATTTAAGCCAGATCCGCCCAATGATAGCTATGCCATTCCACCCAAGCAATACCTACACTATCGATGAGCTCAATGCAAACCTCATGGATATTCTCGATGACTGTGAGAAGAGAGCTGAGGTAAGCTTTGACGGCAAGGTGAAGCTTGATTTAAAGAGTAAGGTAAGAGACGGAAAACTGTATGTAGACCAGGGAATCATCGCAGGCTGTGCAGGCGGTGGATTTGAGAATATCTGCGATGCGGCTGACATATTAAACGGACATTCAATCGGAGCAGACGAGTTTACACTGAGTGTTTACCCGGCATCTACTCCAATATACATGGAGCTTGTGAAAAACGGAGCTGTAGCAAAGCTTCTTGAGACAGGTGCAATCGTAAAGACTGCTTTCTGCGGACCTTGCTTTGGTGCAGGAGATACACCTGCCAACAACGCATTCTCTATCCGTCATTCAACAAGAAACTTCCCTAACAGAGAGGGTTCTAAGGTACAGAACGGACAGATCAGCTCAGTGGCACTCATGGATGCACGTTCAATCGCTGCAACAGCAGCAAACAAGGGCTTCCTTACATCAGCAGCGGATATTGATGTCAACTTTACAAAGCCAAAATATTTCTTTGACAAGACTATATATGAGAACCGTGTATTTGACAGCCATGGAGTGGCAGATCCTTCAGTTGAAATCCAGTTCGGACCAAACATCAAGGACTGGCCGGCAATGAGCGCGCTTCCTGAGAATATGCTCCTTAAGGTGGTTTCAGAGATTCATGATCCTGTTACTACAACAGATGAGCTCATTCCTTCAGGAGAGACATCTTCATATCGTTCAAACCCTCTTGGACTTGCAGAGTTCGCACTTTCAAGAAAGGATCCTGAGTATGTAGGCAGAGCAAAGGAAATCCAGAAGGCCCAGAAGGCTATAGAGAGTGGTGAGTGCGCAGGAAAGGCTGTTCCTGAGGTTGCTGAAATCATGGGAGTAGTAAAGAAAAAATTCCCTGAGGCAAGCCATGAGAATATGGGCTTTGGAAGCACAATTTTTGCTGTTAAGCCGGGTGACGGCTCAGCAAGAGAGCAGGCTGCCAGCTGCCAGAAGGTACTCGGAGGCTGGGCAAATATCGCAAACGAGTATGCCACAAAGAGATACCGTTCAAACCTTATCAACTGGGGAATGCTTCCATTCATCATCGATGAGGGAGAGCTTCCGTTCCACAACCTCGACTATATCTTCCTTCCGGGAATCAAGAAGGAAATCGAGGATGCAAAGACGGAGTTTGAGGCATATGTTGTCAAGGATGGTGAATTAAAGCCATTTACACTGAAGATGGGTGAGCTCACAGATGATGAAAGAGAGATAATATTAAAGGGATGTCTCATCAACTATAATCGTAAATAAGGAGAGTTTAATCCGATGGAAGAAACCGGAAAAGCTGGTAAAAAATCAAACATTGAGATAAATGCAGATAAGGGTGCGAAGCAGAATTCGCACCCGGGGCGTGAGGAATGGCCACATCTGATCAGAATAGGTGTCATGGTATTTGTCACGTTTGCAGTCAGTATACTGTTTTTCTTTGCACTGTACAGATTTGAGGGCTTTGCAGGCATATGGAGCAAGCTGCTTGCGGCAGCAATGCCTATTATAATGGGACTTGTGCTTGCATACCTGATGAATCCTGTCATGCTGTGGCTGGAAAGATGCTTTAAAAAGCTTCTTTCCAAAAAGATGAAAAGCGAAAGCAAGCTGCGAAAGGTTTCAAGAGCTCTTGCAATCACAGGCTCGGTTATTATTCTGGTAGCGATTATTTCGCTCCTCATTGCGGCTATTGTGCCTTCTGTCATAGCAAGTATATCAGGACTTATGAAGACACTGCCAAATGATGTTGCGGCATTCATCAACATGATAAAGAACGGCAATTTCGGGGACAGCAAAATTGCTGAGCTCGCGAGCACAGGTTTACAGAATGCAACCGACTACATTGAGGATTATGCCACAGAAAAGCTGATTCCTGAGGCACAGAAGTATGTTGCACAGATTACAACCGGTGTGATTTCGGTAGTCAGAGGCTTATTTAATTTATTATCGGAATAATCGTGATGGTCTATGTGATGAGTATTCAGGAGACTCTCGCAGGACAGAGCAAAAAGATAATATATGCTGTCTGCAAGCCAAAGACAGGCAATATCATCATTGAGACGATCAGAAAGACAAATGAGATTTTTGGAGGCTTCATAAGCGGTAAGATTATAGATTCACTGATTATAGGTGTGATTGCATATTTCGGATGTCTGATTTTAAGGATTCCATCATCGGTGCTCGTTGCAGTGATTATCGGCGTCACAAATGTGATTCCGGTATTCGGACCGTTTATCGGTGCAATTCCATCGTTACTCATAGTAGTAATTCAGAGTCCGTGGCATGCGCTTTATCTTCTGATATTTATTGTCGTGCTGCAGCAGGTGGATGGCAATATAATAGGGCCTAAGATACTTGGCTCATCTACCGGTCTTTCGACCTTCTGGGTTATGTTTGCCATACTAATCGGCGGAGGAATGTTTGGTTTTCTTGGAATGTTACTTGGTGTTCCAACCTTTGCTGTGATATACTATATTGTGAAAAGAGTTGTTAATTATGCTCTCAGGAAAAAGAAGCTTCCTGAGGACACAAGGGATTATACAAAGACAACAGGCGTAGATACCAAAAATAATAAGCTTAAATACGAGTAGGTGAAATAAGTGGATAAATACGAATACAATCTCAAGCTGGATCAGATAAAAGCCCTAAGCGCCGAGGAGGGCTATATGAGCGCAGCAGAGATTGCGGATAGCATAAATTGGAACAAAATTAAAAATGTAAATACACTCGTTAAAATCGGTGAAATCTACGAGAAGGCCGAAAGATACCAGGATGCAAGGGATATACTTTTAATGGCCTATGACCGTTCACCAATCGGCAGGATGATTATATACAGACTGGCTGAGGTCGCCATCAAGATGGGTGATTATGATGCTGCTACAGAGTATTATGATGAGTTTGTTGAGATAGCGCCTCATGATGATATGAAGTATGTATTAAGATATGCCATCAAAAAAGGGCAGGGAGCTTCATTTGATGAGCTTATCACTATTCTTGAAGAGTACAAGGATGAAGAATACACTGAGGAGTGGGCATATGAGCTTGCATATCTATACCACAAGGCCGGAAAAGCCGATAAGTGTATAGATGCCTGCGATGAGCTCATTCTGTGGTTCGGAGACGGACCATATGTGGAGCGTGCGCTGGAGCTTAAGATGCTTTATCAGCCACTTACCAAGGCTCAGGAGGAAAAGTACAGACGATTCAAGGCAGAGAAGGAAAAGCCGGCTAAGATAAAGGATGATGCTGAGGTCACTGAGATAGGTGCCATGGAGATGGTAAAGGGCGGAGAGATAGTGCATGATGACGTAACTATTCCGCAGATTACTGTAAATCAGGAGAAGTTCAATACTGTAAATTTACAGCAGGAGATTGCCAAGGGTATGCAGCAGATCATTGAGGCCAAGGGCAAGAATGAAGTTGCTGATACGATGGATACCATCAAAAAGATAGTTGAGGATATTCCTTATCTTAAGCTCGAAAAGGAGCAGGAAGAGTATGTACAGCAGCCGGAAGAGACAGAACATATCGCTACAGATGAAGAGATAGATGGTTCACTTAAGTTGAATTTCAAGGAGCTTTTGGGTGAAGACGCTGACGGACAGATGTCTATGGTCATGAGTGAAAAGACTCAGCTTGAGCATCAGATTACAGGACAGATGTCTATACAGGATGTGCTTGAAGAATGGGAAAAGACCAGACATGCGGCTGAAATTGCACTTAAAGAGGCTGAGCAGCAGAAGCTTGAGTCAGCTAAGGCAAGAGCACTTCAGGAGGCAGGAGACATCATGGAGAGACTAAATGATGTCATTCCAAAGCTGGATGCAGGTGTCACTCCTAAGGAACTTCTTGAGGAGGAGTATTTGAAGGTGCCGGTTGATATTATAGAGCAGAAAGCTGCCTTGAAGGAGCCTGAAGAAGAGCAGAAACCGGATATGCAGGAGCTTTATGCAGATGAGACTGTGGATGAAGTACAGGAGCCGCAGGAAGCACCTGAAGATGCTATAGACGAAGCACAGGAGTCACAGGAAGTACCGGAAGAGGCTATAGACGAAGCACAGGAGTCGCAGGAAGCACCTGAAGAGGCTATAGAAGAAGCTATAGAAGAAGTGCAGGAGTCACGGGAAGTACCTGAAGAGGCTGCAGATGAAGCCAGGGAACCGGTTGGAGAGCCGGAGGATATAATTATGGCAGAGGAGTCTGAGAAAGACGAGATACTCATGCAGCCGACTACCATGATGCCTGAAATAACAGATGATATGTTAAATGTCGATGATGATACATCAGATGATGAGACTTCACAGGAGAAAGAAAAAGTTTCTGAGAAGAGAGATTTTGATCATGTGACATCATTTATCGAGCAGGAAATAGCCAAGATGACAGCAAAGAATCCGGGACTGGAGAAGAAGCTGGATATGGCTAAGACAAGAAAAATGCCGGATATTTCATTGCCGGAGGATTTAGACAGCGAAGAAGATGACTCGAAATTGAAAGAAACAAAACATATAAAAGAGCTTACAAGCGAACAGAAAGCTATATTTTCATATTTCATACCGGTAAAGGGTATGGAGGATCAGATCTGCAAGGCATATAATGCAGTGCTTGATCATTTCAACAGGAAAGAAAACGCATCCACAGGCAACCTCATTATACAGGGAGAGCAGGGTTGCGGAAAGACAATGCTTGCTACAAGCTTTATAAAGGTATTACAAAAAGATGGTGAACAGCTTACAGGAAAGATGGGCAAGATTGATGCTGCCGCACTCAATAAAAAGGATGTGCAGCAGGTAGTCAGAAAGATAACAGGAGGCTGTCTCATCATAGAAAGAGCCGGTGATATCGACCGCAGCATAGCTGCCCAGCTATCATTTTTGATGGAGCATGATATTACAGGAACACTCTATATACTTGAGGATACATCAAAGGGTATAAAGAAGGCTCTCTCAATGGATGAGGGCTTTGCATCCAAGTTCACGGAAAAGATATCGGTCCCTATTTTTACAAATGATGAACTCGTATTGTTTGCCAAATCGTACTCTGCAGAGCTTGGGTACAAGATAGATGAGATGGCTATTCTGGCATTGCATAACAGAATCAGCAATATTGAGAGGATAGACCAGGCTACCACTCTGACAGAGGTCAAGGATATAATTGACGAGGCTATAGACAGGGAGGCTCACAGCGGACTTAAGAAGGCTATAAGTATTCTGACAGCCAGGCGATATACAGATGATGACCGAATTGTACTCAAAGAGGATCATTTCAGGGAAAAATAAATACTTATGGGGGGTATATATATGTGTAATTTTACAGCAATGGATTGTTACCTGTTTGGTCAGGCAACACACTATGATATCTACAAGAAGATGGGTGCTCACTTAGCTGAGCGTAAAGGAAAAAAAGGAGTGTGCTTTGACGTCTGGGCGCCACATGCGAGGGAAGTATACGTGTTTGGTGAGTTTAACGACTGGAATGAGACCAGTCATGAGATGAAGCGTGTAGAGCCGGAAACCATGGGAGTGTATGAGCTTTTTGTACCGGGAGCGCAAAAGGGTCAGATGTATAAGTTTATTATAGTCACTGAACAGGGTGATAAGCTGTACAAGGCGGATCCATACGCAAACTACGCAGAGCTTCGTCCGGGAACAGCGTCAATCATCACAGATATCGAGCACTTCACATGGACTGACAAAGAGTGGATGGATAAGAGAGCAGCAAAGTCAGATGCTGATGTATATTCTTCACCTATGGCTATATATGAGTGTCATCCGGGCTCATGGATGAGACATCCGGGCAGGGATGATGAGGGCTTTTATACATACAGGGAGCTTGCAAAATCACTCATATCCTATGTGAAAACTATGGGATATACACATATTGAGCTTATGGGTATTTCAGAGTATCCGTTTGATGGTTCATGGGGATATCAGGTGACAGGCTACTATGCACCTACATCGAGGTATGGAAAGCCTGAGGATTTTGCATACTTTGTTGATCAGTGCCATAAAAATAATATCGGAGTAATCCTCGACTGGGTACCTGCACATTTCCCAAAGGATGCGCATGGACTTGCCAATTTCGACGGAACAGCCACATATGAGTATGCAGACCCAAGAAAGGGAGAGCATCCCGACTGGGGCACAAAGATATTTGACTACGGTAAGAATGAAGTAAAGAACTTCCTTATCGGAAGTGCATTGATGTGGATAGAAAATTACCACGTAGACGGACTCCGTGTGGATGCAGTTGCGTCAATGCTTTATCTTGACTATGGAAAGAACGACGGACAGTGGGTGCCAAACAAGTTTGGAGGAAATAAGAACCTCGAGGCAGTAGAGTTTTTCAAGCATATCAATACACTCATACTTGGAAGAAATCACGGAACTGTAATGATAGCCGAAGAGTCTACCGCATGGCCAAAGGTAACAGGCAAGGTAGAGGAAGACGGACTGAACTTCAGCTACAAGTGGAACATGGGATGGATGCATGACTTCCTTGATTATATGAAGCTGGATCCATATTTCCGTAAAAATAACCACAACAAGATGACATTTGCGATGAGCTATAATGAGAGTGAGAAATATATTCTGGTACTGTCACATGATGAGGTGGTACATCTGAAGTGTTCTATGCTCAACAAAATGCCGGGCTTAGAAGGGGATAAATTCAAGAACCTCATGGCAGGATATGCATTTATGATGGGACACTGTGGAAAGAAGCTTCTTTTCATGGGACAGGAGTTTGCACAGAAGCAGGAGTGGAGTGAGGAAAGAGAACTCGACTGGTATCTGCTTGAGAATCCGGAGCATAAAAAGATCCAGAACTGGGTAAAGGAGCTGCTTCATCTCTATAGGAGAAACCGATGTCTGTATGAGCTGGATTCAAGCTGGGAAGGCTTTGAATGGATAAATGCAAACGATGCAGACAGAAGCATCTTCAGCTTTATCAGAAAGAGCAAGGATGGCAAGAATAATATGCTCTTTGTCATCAATTTCACACCGGTAGAGAGACCTGATTACAGAGTCGGAGTGCCAAAGCACAAGACATATCAGCTTGTTTTAGATAGTGAGGATCCTAAGTTTACAGGCAAAACGGTACAAGAGCCTGTAAAGAAGGCTGCAAAGGGCAGAGGCAAGGCAGCAAAACAGTCATATAAGAAGCTGGACTATAAGGCAGTCAAATCAGAGTGTGACGGCAGACCATTTTCATTTGCTTATCCACTTGCGCCTTACGGAGTTGCTGTATTTAAATACTAATATACCGGTAAACAGCAGGGTAAAGGACCGCGCCAATTTAAGGCGCGGTCTTTATTTTTGAGTATTATATGTCGATATATAATAAAAAGAAAACTATTCAGAACCACTGAGAACAAAAAAACTGATGCGTCACGCTTGCATGTAAGCAGCAGATTTTCTTGTTCTCAAGGTGGTTCTGAACAGCTGGATAAAAAATACGAGGTATGAATATCCATAAATAAAGGCTGCAGAGATGGTATATATGCAGGGCACGGAGCAGGAAATATGCAGATAGAGAATTTGATTAATAAAAGCACAGATACGAAAAATACGGACACAAAAACCATAAATGACATGACAGCGGGTATGCGTGTGTCAGACTACATAAAGACAGACAGCAGTGACAATATGTCAAAAAAGGCGGCTGTTGTCGGTTCGTCAAACTCTGTTGATATGTCGGATACGATATATGCAAGACCACAGGCTAAAAACGAAGCCGGGAACAACGATGGCACAGATATGGCAGAAAATCTGCTAAATGACATGAATCAGACCTCAGAAAACAGGCGAAATGATATGATTGTCACTGCAAGCACCACAACGAGTGATGATTACAAAGCTGCAAAGGATGACGGATATGATGTCATTGTCACTGAGACCGACAAGATAAAAGCAGTGCTGGCAAAGGCTGGTGTAGATATATCCATATATGGAGATGATCTGAGCATGGAGCAGCTTACAGACATCACGGGAAGCCAGACTGAAGCGGCCATGCTTGTCAATCAGATGAAAGCATATGATATTCCTGCTACAGATGACAATATAAAGGCAGGTACAGATGCCATAGACCGGGCAAAGAGCATTACAAATATATCCAATGAGACAAAGGCATATCTGGTCAGAAATAACATGAATCCGACGGTTTCCAATGTATACAAGGCTACGTACAGCAGCAGTCAGGTACAAGATTACAGGCAGAAAACCAAAATGACGGAGATATCGGATGAGCTGTTTGAGGAGCTTAAGCCACAGCTTAAACAGATATTAGAGGAAGCTCATATAGACAGTAGTGATGAGAATCTGAATCAGTGCAGATGGCTGATAGATGAAGATATAGCCGTTACACCTGACAATGTGCTGCTTGCGAATCGGGTAGACTGCATCAACGCAGCAGAAGAAAATGTGAGCAGTGATTTTTATGCAAGGGCAGTGACAGAAGCACTGGCAATGGGAAAAAAGGCTACAGATGCCACTATGTCACAAGATGGTCTGACATTTGACATGGCAAAGAAAGCCTGTGATGTATTAGGTGAGGCGACCGCAGATGACATTGTCACATTAGAGTCAGATAACATACCTGTCACGATAGAGAATCTGTCAAAGCTTATAGCTGCAAGGGGCAAGGATAGTGCAGCATCGCAAGCCTCAGCAAATAAAGCTGCGGATAATCAGATTACAGACAGCCGGGAAGCAAGGCTTGTGACAGCTCAAAGAAAGCTTGAGGAAGCGAGACTTTCCATGACAGCTGAAGCCAACCTTTCACTCATAAAAACAGGAGTTTCAATAGACACAGAGCCTATTGAACGTGTAGTGGAGCTGCTTAAGCAGCAGGAAAATAAATACTACGGAGCGCTGTTTGGTGAGAGCAGTGTAGAGGCATCTGATGATAGGGTACGTATGTACAATAATGTCTGTGATATTTTCAATCAGATGAAGAAGCAGCCAGCTTATGTACTGACCTTGGAATCCGCTGATGACACTGTGTATGAGTTGTATACAGCAGGCAAAGCAATGAAGCAGTCATTAGAAGCAGCAGCCTCAGGATATGAGACTCTTATGACATCACCGCGGGCAGATATGGGAGACAGTATATCAAAAGCATTTCAGAATGTGGATGATATACTTAAAGAGCTTCAGATAGATACATCTGAAAGCAATCGCAGGGCTGTGCGGATACTTGCGTACAACAGTACCGACATCACAGAGGAGAATATAAAGCAGATAAAGTCTGTAGATGAGCAGGTGCAGAGAGCATTCAGCGATATGACACCGGCGGTGACGATTGAGATGATAAAAAGAGGCATATCACCGCTTGATATGAGCATGAGTGACATAAGTGAAACTGCCAGACGGATAAAATCAGAAAATCCTGACGAAAGGGATGAGAAATTCAGCGAGTTTCTCTGGAAGCTTGAAAAGAAAAATGAAATCTCAGAGAAGGAAAGAGACTCATATATAGGCATATACAGGCTTATTTCACAGGTGGAGCAGTCAGATGGTGCTGTGATAGGCTCACTTGTTAATCAGGGAGCAGATATTACAATGAAAAATCTGCTTACAGCGGTCCGGGTACGAGGAAAGAGTGCCATGGACTATAAGGTGGACGATACCTTTGCCGGAGTGGACAGTGTAAGCAGGGGCATTAAAATTGACTCACAGATAGAAAGCGCATATCATACAAACTGCCTAAGGGATGTGCTTGATACACTTTCACCTGAGAAAATGGAGTTTGTGCAGGATGACAGCTGGCTTGAGATGACTCCGGAGCAGTTAAGGCAGGCTGTATATGAGGCCAACGAGGATAACGCACTGTCAGAGCAATATGCCACGGAGCAGCTAAGACAGTTCAATCAGGCAGTTTCGGCGCCTGAGAACGTATATGCTTTTCTAGAGAAATATGATGTAAAAACAACCGCGGTAAACCTCATGGCTGCGTCACGGCTAATGAAAAATCCGTCAGAGACAGTAAGAAATCTCTGGGAGCGTGGAGACAGTGCTACGGCAAGGGCTCTTTTGGATGAGACTCTCAGACGGTTTTCTGAGTCGGTCAAAAATCCAAAGGAGCTTGCGCAGGCGCAGGAAACGCTGGCTGATACAGCTGAGCATGTTATGGATTCGATGATTATAGAGGATAGGCACACAGGTTCAATAGACCTCAGACAGATGAAGCTATTATGCAGTCAGCTAAGGATAGCTTCAAATATGTCGAGACAGGAAAACTATATTGTACCAATAGAGACTGCAGACGGGGTCACAGGTATGAAGCTTCGCATAGTAAGAGGTGAAGATAAAAAGGGACTGGTTGACATATTCCTTGAGGATAAAAAATGCGGCAGGGTAGCTGCATATTTTGAGGCAAAGGAAAACTCAGTATCTGCTATGATAGTCACAGACGATGAGCAGACTAAAAAGCTGTTTGAAGACAATATCACTATGTTTGAGGCAGGAATAAGTGATGGTGAACAGCGTGTGCGCATAGATGTGGCACTGGAGCATGATATATCTGCAAAAGAGTCTAAGATGTCAGATAATGAGACTAAAAAGCAGCTTGATGGCAGTGAAAGTGTCCAGACAACCAGACTATATCACATCGCAGAGCAGTTTATTGTAAATGTCCAGAGGGTGATTGCGCAAGATAGTCTGTAACACCGATATATATTGCATGTGCCAGGTCATCCTGATAGTTTTTGTCAGTAAGAAGAAGTGTCTCAGCAGGATTACTCAAGAATCCACATTCTACGATTACGGTCGGGGATGTGGATTTTTTAAGTATAAAGTATTCTTTATTGGGCTTAATGCTTCGTGGCTTTGCGACACAAAGAGAAGTGTTTAAAGCTCCAAGGACAGAGGATGCGAGCTCTTTTCCTGCATCAGAGGCTTCATAATAGAATACCTGTGGACCGCAGCTTGAATTGTCCTCAAAGCTGTTTTGATGGATACTGATGCTGACTGCCACATTGCTTTTAGACATCAGGGCAGTTCTCTTTGTCAGATCATCTGTCTTTGGATGTTTGGAATTATCCGGGGCGAGGTCGCAGTCGGTGGTTCTGGTCATGACAACAGTAAAGCCTCTGTTTTCAAACAGCTGTTTAAGAGCCATTGCAATACTCAGGTTGACATCCTTTTCCATGACGCCGGAGGTGGAAATCTTACCGGGATCACTTCCCCCATGTGCTGGTTGTAGTTTACGCAAATTGTGATATGTATTCCCCAGTATATATGGGGAGTTAGAAATGTATTGAGATTAGATAGCCTTTTTCTCCAAGTCCTCACAGTAAACGCTTGAAAATAAATGTTCCAGTTCATTTCCGAAGTTGTATGAGATTTTAAGTTTGCGGTTTTCATAAACTGTTATCTGGTCTATCATTTCCACAATAATATCTCTGTCTAATTCTTCAATGTCTTTCAGTTCCAACAACCGCCTTAACCACGGTGTTTCAAAAACATCTTCTGTTACACTTTACCTTTTTCTTTTCTTCCAGCGTTTCAATTTGTTTGGAGTAAAGCGTTTCTTTTTGTTGATAGTCCTCTCGATAAGAAAGAAATTCTTCTTTAGAAATCAGTTCGTCTTTGTAATCTTCATAAATTGACTTTTTCAACTTCTTCACTCTTTCAAGCTCTGCTTTTAACTTTGTCAGTTCTATGTCTGTTGATTTTCTGATTTTTGTTGCTGTGAAAGATTGTGATTTTACAAGTTCCTGCAAGTTCTCTACATTGCGGATAATCTGCTTTAAATCTCCCAGCACAATATCATTCAATACTTGAAATGGGAGAGTATGCGGAGTGCAATAGTCCTTTCCACTTCTTTTGTAAGTTCCACAATAGAATGAATAAGACCTGCTTCC
>ENA-OQMY01000139-OQMY01000139.1-human-gut-metagenome-genome-assembly--contig:-NODE-139-length-24515-cov-3.022880_pt1 | contig 24515 bp, 33 predicted proteins | sample MGYA00242623_ERZ504868 | MGnify/ENA primary metagenome ERZ504868 (study PRJEB26092, sample SAMD00036386) | human gut metagenome | host: Homo sapiens | study: EMG produced TPA metagenomics assembly of...
AACACAACGGAAAAGAGAAAGGAAGGCATATGGTATGAGACAAAATCCACATGGAGGAGACATTTACACGAAAAAATGCAGAGTCGATTTTTCTGTGAATGTCAATCCTCTTGGAGCTCCGGAAAGTGTGAAAGAGGCGGTGAGAAAGAGCGCGGAATCGGTGGAACAGTATCCTGACGCACTGTGCCGGGACCTGACCCGGGCACTGTCGGAAAAGGAGCAGCTTCCAGAAGAAAATATCCTGTTTGCAAACGGCGCCGCGGAGCTTATTTTTGCCCTGACACAGGCTCTCCGCCCGAAAAAAGCGCTGATTGCAGCGCCGGGATTTGCAGAGTATGAAGCAGCACTTTCAGCGGCAGGGTGTTTTATCCGTATGTATCCGCTGCAAAAGGAAAAAGGCTTTCTTTTACAGGACGATTTCTGCGATGATCTGACCGACGATCTGGATCTTGTTTTTTTAATGTAATCCAAATAATCCAACCGGCCTTACGATTCCGCAGGAGCTTCTTTTAAAGATCCTGGATAACTGCCGGGAGCGTAACATCTATCTGGTGCTGGATGAGTGTTTCATAGAATTTCTGCCGGAGCCGGAAAAAGTGACGATGCAGGGAAAACTGGACGAATATCCGAATCTGCTGATTCTGCGTGCGTTCACAAAGATTTACGCAATGCCGGGTCTGCGTCTTGGCTATCTGCTCTGCAGCGACGAGGATCTGCTGGATCGGATCAGCCGCAGCATGCAGTCGTGGAATGTTTCGACTCCGGCGCAGATGGCAGGCCTTGCCGCCCTGAACGAGGATGCTTACGTCAAAGAAGCACGGGAACTGATCGGAAAAGAACGCGCCTGGATGAAAGCAGAACTGGAAAAAGCAGGTCTTACCGTATGGGATTCCTGTGCAAATTATCTGTTCTTTGAGGGACCGAAAGGACTTGCCGCACGGCTGGAAAAAGGCGGCATTCTGATCCGCGACTGTTCCAACTACCCGGGCCTTGCCGATGGATATTACCGTGCAGCCGTACGCACACATGAAGAAAACCAGATTCTGACAGAAGCCGTTTCACAGATTCTGCAGTGGTTTTAGGAGGAAAAACGATGGCGAAAGTAATTATGATACAGGGAACGATGTCAAATGCGGGAAAGAGTCTGCTTGCGGCGGGCTTATGCCGGATTTTCCATCAGGACGGATACCGTGTAGCGCCGTTCAAATCACAGAATATGGCGCTGAATTCGTTTATTACGAGAGAAGGTCTTGAGATGGGACGTGCACAGGTCATGCAGGCGGAAGCGGCCGGATCGAACCGTCCGTTTTGATGAACCCGATTCTGTTAAAGCCGACGAATGACACCGGTTCGCAGGTGATTGTAAACGGTGAGGTACTGGGAAACATGAGTGCGCGGGAATATTTTTCCCACAAAAAGAGCTGATCCCGGACATCATGAAAGCGTACCATGCACTGGAAGAACAGTATGATATCATTGTGATCGAGGGAGCCGGAAGTCCGGCGGAGATCAACCTGAAAGCCGATGATATCGTCAATATGGGAATGGCAAAGCTTGTGGATGCACCGGTGCTCCTCGTCGGAGATATTGACCGCGGCGGCGTTTTTGCTCAGCTTTACGGTACCGTAGAGCTTTTAGAGCCGGATGAGCGCGACCGCATCAAGGGTCTGATTATCAACAAATTCCGCGGGACAAAACCATCCTGGACCCGGCGTTGTGATGCTGGAGAAAAAACACACATCCCGGTGGTCGGCGTGGCGCCGTATCTCCACATCGAAGTGGAAGACGAGGACAGTCTGATAAGATAAAGTCTATAGAAACGATGGAAATGAGGGAATAACATGAACCAGAGTGAACGAAGAAATTTTCTGATCCAGTCATTGCTGGAAGAGAGCCGGGAGTACCGCGGAATGCAGATTCCGTCTGACAGCACCGGGCAGAGACAGCTTCTGCGGGGGCTGATGAATGTGCGCATGGTGAAAAAGAGCAGTGCAGAATTTCTGAACATTCAGGATGCGTATCTGCAGGAGGAGACGGCAAAAAAGGGCGTGACGGATGTCGACGACCTTACGCCGGTGCAGCAGGGGCTGTATCTCTGGCAGGGCGATATCACCGCGCTCCGGTGCGATGCGATTGTGAATGCGGCGAACAGCGGGATGACTGGCTGTTACGTGCCGAATCACCGGTGCATTGACAACTGCATCCATACGTTTGCGGGTGTGCAGCTTCGGCTGTACTGCGAGGAGATGATGGAAGCGCAGGGCCATGCGGAGCCGACGGGGCAGGCGAAAATCACGCCGGCGTATAATCTGCCGTGCCGCTATGTGCTCCACACGGTTGGACCGATTGTGGGCGGCCATCTGACGGAAACACACTGCCGGCAGCTGGCGGACTGCTATCGGTCGTGCCTGTCACTTGCGGCGGAGAACGGACTGAAAAGCGTGGCGTTCTGCTGCATTTCCACTGGAGAATTTCATTTTCCGAACGAGAAAGCAGCGGAGATTGCCGTTGCGACGGTGAAAGAGTTTCTGGCGCAGAAAGAGACGAGCGTGGAGAAGGTCATTTTCAACGTGTTCAAGGACCGCGACAGGGAGATTTATGAGGAGCTGCTGGGAGAAAAGTAATCGCTGAAGAATGGGGAACAAAAGCAGAAAGAAAAGAAGAGGTGAATTTGTGATGTTTGAAAGTTGGAAAGAAAGAGAATTTGAAAAAAAGATGGAGCGTTTTCGCACCGCACTGCAGGTAAAAAAACACGATTTTAATAGGAGCCGGGGCTGGGCTTTCGACATCGGCCGGATTTACCTACAGCGGTGAGCGGTTCCGGAAATATTTTGCAGATTTTGAACAGAAATACGGTTTCCACGATATGTATTCTGGCGGCTTCTACCCTTACGATACGCTGGAAGAATACTGGGCGTACTGGAGCAGATACATTTACATCAACCGTTATCAGGACGCGCCAAAACCGGTTTACCAGAAACTGCTCAGCCTGATGAAAAATAAGAGCTATTTTGTCATCACCACAAATGTAGACCACTGCTTCCAGAAAGCCGGATTTGATAAAAACCGTTTGTTTTACACGCAGGGAGATTACGGCCTGTTTCAGTGCTCTGAGCCGTGCTGCAAGGAAAAGTATGACAATGAAGAAATCATTCGAAAGATGCTGCTTGCCCAGGGGTATCAGATCCTGGAAGACGGAAGCCTTGTTCCGCCGGAGAACGGAAACCTGAGCATGCGGATCCCATCCGAACTGGTGCCGTACTGCCCACACTGCGGAAAACCGATGAGCATGAATCTGCGCGCGGATGACACGTTTGTGGAAGATAAAAGGCTGGCATGAGGCATCCAGCCGACGCATCGATTTCCTGCTCCGTCACAACAGAGGCCATATCCTGTATCTGGAACTCGGCGTGGGATACAACACGCCGGGAATCATCAAATATCCATTTTTCAGCATGACAGCAGAAGATAAAGATAATCTTTATGTCTGCATCAACACCAGCGATATGCGTGTCCCGGATCTGATCCGTGACAGAGCGGTGTGCATTAAAGGGGATATTGGGGAAGTGCTGGATCGGATCTGAGACGGAAAAACATATAATATTCGAGAAAATTAATCACGTCACTTACGTGACGAGATGATGACATGATTGACGAGATAAATTCAACAGAGTTGCATACCTGCCTGCTGGAAATCACATTGCTGCCGCTGGCACATTACTGGCATTTCTGGTACGGCCCGCTGGATGCAGCCATTTACGGATCCTTTATCCTGGGAGCAAAAATCCTGTGGCACATCGTCGATTTCGGACAGAGTATGCGGACCGCAGCCGAAGTAAATGAACAGCTCCGCAGACGACGCATGGAGACGGTGGAGGAAAGAAGAGAAAAAATGAGAAAACGGCACTGATCTGTAAAAAGATCGGCGCCGTTTTTTGCATAGGATAGGAAGGACTACTGTGCCTTCTGTGCAATCTCTTCATCGGAAATCAGATTGCTGTGATATTCGATTTTGCCCGACAGGACATCATCGTAAAAATTCTGTTTCCAGTCGATATAATCGATGGCTTTCTGCAGTTTTTCCATCGATGCGAGCAACGCTTCTTTTTTTACCGCGAGAATTTCTTTACGCTCCGGAATGGAGGATGGACCTTCGAGGCAGTAGGCGAGATATTCTTTCATTTCCGCCAGCGTCATGCCGCAGCGCTTCAGGCAGCCGAGGCTCTGGATCCATTTGATGTCGCGGTCGTCGAAAACGCGGTAATTGTGGCTGTCGCGTTTACGTTCGGGACGAGGCCTTCTTTGCAGTAAAATTTCAGGGTTTCATACGACATGCCTGTCTGGATGCAGGCTTCTTTCATGGAATACATCATGCATACCTCCCAACAAAGTTCATAACAGAATCGAATCGGTAGTAACTACCGGGTAAGATAACCATAGTATAGAATTCGGACTTTGTCAAGCGATCAGCTCTTCAAAGTTTTTTCTTTTTCGGAAAGGCCCGCCGAGAGGAAATGTTTGTCGATCTTGACTTCATCAAAAAGAATATCCTTCAGCGAATTCAAAGAAGAATACCCCGATCCGAAATCGTCCATGGAAATGCGGATATTCCGATCGTGGAAGAAGCGGATCGCCTGCTTGTGATAGGCGGAAATCTTTTCCCGCACCACGGCCGGATCCTGCCAGGTGATATCGATAATGCCGACAAAGATATCGGAGTGATAGCGGTTCACAAAGAGTGTCTGCGGAAAGAGTTCCAGCTTTTTCAGGATGAAATTCAGAATGTTCGTACCCGTCTCATAACCCCAGTAATCGTTGATCAGATGAAAATTGTCGACATCCGTCATCAGAAAGGCGTACTGCTTTTCTTCGCTTCTGTTATTGAGAAGCGTAAAAATTTTTTCTTTTAAAGAATCCGTGGAAATGCTCTCAGCAAGCATACTGCGGCGGGCGGCGAGAGGTCCGTTTTTCTGGAGCTGTTTTTTATACCGCTTGTCCTGGTACATTTTTTCGTCCGCCATTTGCAGCAGATCCATGATCAGATAATAATGATTTTTGCAGCTCAGCTCATATCCGACGGCATAGCTCAGCGGGTGATCCGCCGTCTGGTTGTAGGTGTCGATCATCGTCTGCAGCTGAAGATTCATCTGCTCCAGCTGGTTCCAGGTTGCATGATTCTGCACAATGACAAATTCATCACCGCCGAACCGCGCCAGAAAGCTGTTCTCGGTCAGAATGCGGGTCAGATAGGAGGCGAAGGTCTGGATAAAGACGTCGCCTTCTCGTGGCCGTACGTGTCGTTGATCATCTTTAAATTGTTCATATCAAACATCATCACGCCGACATCGAGTGTATCGTCCGCGTTCTGAAGCTGGAGGAGCTTTTCTTCCAGCGACTTTTTATCGTGCACGCCGGCGACATCAAAGCCGGAGCGGCGGATCAGGCTTTTCAGATAATCGGTAAGCGTCAGTGCAGAGGCGCAGCCGAGCAGCGTAAGGATAATCAGAAGCGCAAAGGCGCGATGATCCAGCCCACGCTTGAAATGCAGAAGCAGCGATGTCAGAAAGACGACATAGAATGCGATCTGCAGATAGCACAGTTTGATGATTTTTTGTCTTTTCCATAATACTCCATACTTTCTAAATGCGTATGCAAAAAGTGAACCCTGCCATCGGTTCAGCTGGCATACACAATAATTTTCTTGGCCAGACTCTTATCCAGCCCGATTTTACTGCCCTTCACCATGACGAGATAATAACCGTGAAGCTCCGACAGAATCGAAATCCTGGCCCCGGGAACAAACCCAAGCGACTCCAGATAATGACGCTGCTTTTCCTGGCCGCAGATTTTATTGATGGCGTAAAACTGATTGAAAACGGTTAAATTTAAAGGCATGCAGGACCTCCTTTATTGCGAGAGTGCATCAAGTTAGAATTGTCTAACGGATAGTATAGCATAACATATTTGGAACAAAATGGAAAACTTTTTCTTTGAGAAATTTTTTCAAAAAAGCTTTTATGGGGACGGACGTATTTTAACGTTTTTTATTTTGGGGGAATCATGTATAATGGAAATGAAACATCGGTGACAAACTATGACATGGGAAAAGGAAGAGAAAACAATGAAACATAGAATAAAAATCCTGCTGCTTGCAGTTCTGATCGCAGCGCTCTGCAACTGTATGCTGATGATCGGGATGACCAAAACGAAAGAGAAGAATACCATTCCAAAAGATGCAAGCCTGATCTGCGAAGAAACCGTATCGCCGAACAAGGACTATATTACGGATGAAAAAGACCTGGTAAATTATACCGTGCGCGTCTATCAGGTAAAAAAACAACGACATCATCGTCTATGCGGAATCCAATTCGCCGCTGTTCGATGAAGCACAGTACATCGTAATATGCGACCACGCCATCACCGCCGACGATGTCCATATCAAATGGACCACCCTCATGGGCAGCACCGAAGCGAGCGAGAAAGATGAGATCGGACTGGCACACGTTTCGATCTCAAAAGACGGGGAAGTGTTCAATGAAAAGACGATCAGCTTTGTGGCGAAAGCGGTGAATGCGGTTACGGATGTGATAGGGTAAGAAAATAGGATAACAAAAAGAAACGAGCAACTCCCTCGGCTCCTGATGAGCTTACCGGACAAAAACCCGTTTCTTTTTTATGCTAAAGTGACTTTCCTGTTTTGTCAAGAACCGCATAGCATTTTACATCGCCAAAATCGTGGCCACCAGTTTCTTGCACTGCACGAGCAGTGAGGACGGAATCGCATACTCATCAAGTGAATGTGCGCCTGCGCCCTGGATACCGAGGCTGCAGAGGGCGGGGATTCCGATGCGGGTGACGAAGGAGGTGTCGGAGCAGCCGCTCTGCTGGATGCCCTGCGGGATTGGTTCGCCGAGGAGTTTACAGCTTTCCTGATAGAGGGAGAGGAGGCGGTCGGCACCGTCGACCATTTCCATGGCGGGGTAGTAGCCGTTCTGTTCCATGGTGCAGCTTGTGCCAGGAACGGTGACGTGTTCGCAGAGATTTTTTAAGAAAGCGATGGCTTCTTCATACTGCACATTTGCCGCGTATCGGATACCGATGGAAAACTCACAGGAATCCGGGATGACATTGGCTCCGGTTCCGCCTGAAATACGGCCGCAGTTGAAGGAAAGATAGCCGAACACCGAGCGGCTCTCAATCTCTGTAATCATGCGCGCCGCCTGCAGAATCGCACTCGCGCCTTTCTGCGGCTCCTTTCCTGCATGAGCCGCTTTGCCCTTTACTTTCACGCGAATGATCGCGCCGCCGTTTCTTCTCGTAGTCACTTCGCCGCTGGTGTAGCCCGATTCCAGATTAAAAGCCGCCTCACAGCCGCTGGCATACTGCTCGACAAGCTTTCCGGCCTCGCCGTGGGAAAATGCATGGGCGACTTCCTCATCACCGGTGAGCACCAGTTTGATCTGTCTGTCCTCATACCCGACCGCATTCAGTGCGCGGAGCACAAACAGCGCGATCACATCGCCGCCCTTCATGTCATAAACGCCTGGACCGTACACGCGGTCATCCTTCACAAGAAACGGTTCCGGGCCGAACTTTCCAACCGCATGAACTGTATCCATATGCCCAAGCAGAAGAATCGGCTTCTTTTCCTGCGGCCGGGTCCACGCGGCAAACGTCGGGCCAGCCTTCTCAAAGTGATGAATCTGACGCTCCATGCCGAGCGCATCACAGTACGTATCGAGATGCGCCGCAATCCGCTCATTCGCCTCGCGATCAGCCGAAGGTGTTTCAATGGAGACAAGATTTTTCAGCAGCTCCATCATACTGTGTTCGGTTTTTCTCGAGATAGGCAAATGCCTGTTCCGTTCTTTTATCCATAAACATTCTCCATTTCTTATGTTTTATAAAGTGATTTTCATAATCCGTGCCGGTCGTCCCCTGCCGCCGCTGATTTTGCCGATCGTGGTCACACAGTTTTCCTGTTCCAGCCGCAGAATCAGCCGGTTGGCGCTCCGCTCCGTGATCCCCATATCTGCAGCGAGCTGTGCGGAAGTGATTACCTGATCATGTGACCGCAGAATCTCTTTCAGTTTTTCATACGTACTGCTGCTGATGTGAAGCCGGTGCAGAAGATACGCCGTGTGATCGGTCGGGTCATTGATCTTAATTTCGGTAAACTGATGCTCATCCTCCGCAATATAGTTCGCGCCGGAGCGGTCCGCGATCGAGTGGTTGAGCGCCATTGCCGCGCGGGATTTCGCCCCCATGGGAGTATCACCGTAGCCGATGCCGATCCACAGCCGGTTGTGCGGCGTCTGCTGTCCGTGAAACAGAATCTTCTGATATTCCCCGTTCTGAATAAATTCCCGCATCAGAACCGGACGGGATGACATGATATAAAAAATAGAAGCGCCCTCGGAGAACGCAGCAGCCCCCATGCGGTGGGCGGCAGAGTAGATCAGCTCGCGCATCTCATTCTGATAATGAACCTTCTCCCATTCCCGGAGCGAAAGATCCGTCTCCTGATCAAAGGAATAATCAAAATAGATCTGCACGGAAGCACTCTGCCCGCGGTTCTTCTGCGCCGTATTTTCCAGAAACTGAAGATGATAAACCTGTTCCAGAATTACATCCTCGGAAACCGAGATGCGGATGCAGGGAATGCCTTCTGCCGACAGTGCCTCATACGTTTTTTCCATGTTGGTAAAGCAGATTTTTGCCCCGTTGTGAAAATAGTTGTAACGGTGAAAATCCGTGAGGGCATCCTGAAAATCGCCCTGATTGGGAGAAGAGCCGTGTGCCACAAGGACGCGGCCATTGGAAATGCCGATCTCTTCCAGCGTTCCCTGCACAAGCTGTTCCTCATACATATCGATACTGATGACATCCGGCACGCAGGAATAACGGACAGCAGATTCTGCCAGCGCTTTTAAGATGGAAGCCTGATTGTGCGGAAGAAAGGTCCAGGGAACGTTTGGCTCCAGCCGCTTTAAAGCATAGTGATAGTTGGTCGGCCCAGTAAAAATAATGCCGGATACTTTCCCTTTCTGAAACTGGGCAGCCGCTTCCAGACCGTACCGGTAATCGTTGGAACGCCGGTAGACCACTTCAAGGTCCGGCATGCGCTTCTCCAGCGTTTTCTGAATCCTGTCGCAGATATGGTCAGAACCTGTTACGCCGATTTTCATATATAAAATTCCTTTCCGAGAATTAAAGACATAAAAATGAATTATGGCATAATTTTACACCTATTAAGGACGAAAGGCAAATGGTAAGATGTAGAAGAATTGTTTTTGAAAATTTTTTTCAAGAATGGAGAGTGGAAAAGAAATGAAAAATCAACGTATGTTAGATGAACTGACCGAATTGATGCGGATTGATGTGTCGAGCGGTCAGGAGACGGAGATTGCAGAGCATCTGGTGAAAAAACTGGAGCAGATGGGATTTGCGATTACGCGGGATGAGGCCGGGGCTACGTTTGGCGGCGTGTGCGGCAATATTCTGGCGGTTCGGGAAGGAGAGCGGGACGGTGTTGTCTGTTTCTGTTCCCATATGGACCGTGTGCCGGGCGGCATTGGAATCAAACCGGGTGGAGGAGGATGGAATCCTTCGTTCTTCGGGCGACACGATTCTGGCGGCGGATGATCTGTCCGGTGTGGCAGCCATTTTAGAGGGCGTGCGTCAGGCGATTGAATCCGGGAAGCGCTTCCGAAACTGGAGATCCTCTTTTACGGTCGGCGAGGAGGCCGGTCTGTACGGTGCGAAAGCATTCGATGTAAGCCTGCTGACATCAAAAACGATGTATGTGCTCGACTCCCCGGGACGCATCGGCCGAATTGTAAATGGTGCGCCGGGCCGTGCCCTTCTGGAAGCACAGGTTTTCGGCAAGGCAGCCCATGCGGGAAATGAGCCGGAGAAAGGCATTGATGCGGCAAAAATTATGGCGGAAATGCTCGCAACGATGGAGACGGGAAGACTGGATGAAAATACAACGTCGAACTTTTCTCACCTCTGGTCCAAAACATGCGAGGCAATGAACGTTGTCTGCGACCACGCAATCCTGCGCGGAGAGATGCGGAGCCGGTCGGGAGAAAAACTCGACCGCTATGAAGCGTATTTCCAGTCGCACTGCCGTGAAATCGCAGAAAAGCGCGGTGCGCGTGTGGAATTTAAAAGAGAAAACACCTTCCTGCCGTTCTTCATCCCGGAGGATTCCGAGATGATTCAGATCGTCACGGAATCCCTGAAAGAGATGGGAATCGAACCGCAGATCAACGGCGGAGGCGGCGGTATGGACGGCAATATTTTCAATCAGAAGGGAATCACCTGTGTCGGTATCGCAACAGGATATTTCAAGAATCATTCGACCGAAGAATATCTGTATCTCGATGACTTCTATCATGCCGGAGAGCTTGTGGCGCGGATAATTGGAAGGATTGCATAAATATGCAAAATATAAAATAAAAACTGGATAAAACTTGCAAAATAAAAGAAAATTATGTATAATTTCAAATTTAAAAAGAGTAAGGGAGAAAAAGAAATGGCTGAGATTTTAACAAACAACGCAATGTTCTCCAGCTTCATGATTGTTCTGATCGTGTTTGCACTCGGCGACATTGTCGGTAAAATTACAAAAGGAAAGCTGTCCGGAATGATGGTCGTCATGCTTCTGTTCCTGGTAGGCTTTCTGACGAAACTGTTCCCGGCGGACATCATCGACCAGGGAGGCCTTACGGCGTTATCGAAACTGGCAATCGCGATAGTACTGTTCAACATGGGTACGACCCTGAACGTGAAACAGCTGATCGAAGAGTGGAGAACCGTATTAATGGCGGCACTCTGTATGCTGGCGTCCTGCCTTGTGATGCTTCTGGCATCCCCGATCATCGGATTTGACACTGTGCTCGTCGGCATGCCGGTTATCAACGGTGCGGCAATGGCGACTTCGCTGATGGCAAGCGCCGCAGCAGAAAAAGGGCTGGCAACGGCAGCAGCACTCTGTGCAGTCATCTATTCCGTACAGAAATTCGTCGGTGCGCCGATCGCATCTGCGATGGGTATCCGCTATGGAAAGAAACTGCTGAAAGCGTACCGCGAGAATCCGACACAGTTCCAAAAGCAGGAGACCGGAAAGGGTGCTTCCGCAAAAGTTTTCTTTGCAGACAAACATAAAGAATGGTATTCTGCCAACGTCATGATGGCACTCGTGGCAGCCGGTTCCTGGGTTGCCCATATTCTTGGCGATCTGACCCCGATCAACTACAGCATCTGGGCTCTGCTTCTCGGCGTTGTCTGTGTTGCTTCAGGACTCGTTCCGACGAAACCGCTGCAGAAATCGAACTCCTACGGCCTCATGATGATTGCTGTCTTCGGTTCCATCATCCGTCCCTGGCGAAAGTTTCCTTAAGCGATCTCGGCACCATGGCATTCCAGACAATCGTTCTGTTCGCCGCAGCGCTGATCGGTGTTGCACTGGTTGGCTGGGTTCTTCCGACCTGGAAACTCGTGGGCGACAAAGACCTGGCAGTCGGCATCGGTGTCGAGCAGTTCCTCGGATTCCCGAGCAACGTAGTCATCTGCCGCGAGGTCGGCGATGCAGTCGGAGAGACACCGGAGGAGAAAGCGTTTATCGAAGATACGCTGAATGTGCCGTATGTCGTGGGAGGAATTACGGTTATCACCGTTCTTTCGACGATGCTGGCTGGATTTGTCATTAACATGCTGTAAAATTCGACAAAAATACGAAAGTTAAAATGACCTTGATGCAGAGGAACGATCCCCTGCGCAAGGTCATTTTTTGATTTACAGGAAATTTCGTTGAATTTTCCTGTAAATTAAAAAGCCCTCCGGGCAGGATTCTTTCTTGTGCTTCCATGCCGGGCAGCAGGCCGGAACTGGAGAGAAAGATGGAGAGACAATTGACTTTACGGGAAAAGGAAAAAATATCCCCCCACCCGGCTTGTGAGAGCCTGAAATATCAAATATAATGAACGAACAGTACATGGATCAGGCGCGCAGATCATGGGAGTACAAAGCAAAAAAGCGGTCAGTCCGGGTAAAAACGGTCTGAAAATGGGAGGAAAAGGATGAAAAGAAATATTATCTTTGATGCTGATGGTGTCTCTTGCAGCATCCCTTGCGGCATGCGGTCAGGACAGCGGGAAAAACAGCAACAGTACAGATTTGTCGAAAACAGAGACGGAAGCTTCTTCCGGCCAGACAGGGGAGGCAGAGACAACCCTGGTTTACGGTTCTGCTGATTATACCAGGATTAATCCGGCGATGGATGAGCACGGTGAAATTAATCTACTGCTGTTCAACGGACTGACCGCACACGATGCGGATGACAACATTGTTCCGGGTCTGGCAGAAAAATGGGAGTACGATGCAGAAACCTGCACCTACACCTTTCATATCCGGGACGGCATCCAATGGCATGATGGAGAAAAATTTACGGCGGACGATGTGAAATTCACCATCGAAGCGATCATGGATCCGGAAAACGGATCTGAAAATGCACCAAATTATGAGGATGTAGAAGAGATTACAGTTATAGATGACAGCACCGTTTCCTTCCGCCTTTCCGAGCCGAACGTGGCTTTCCTGGAATACATGACGATGGCCATCCTGCCGAAGCACCTGCTGGAAGGTGAAAACATGCAGGAATCGGATTTCTTCCGTGCACCGGTTGGAACCGGCCCGTATAAACTGGAGAGCTGGGACGAGGGCCAGTCGATTGTTCTGGTAAAAAATGAAGATTATTACCTCGGTGCACCAAAGATTGACAAGGTCATTTTCAAAATTGTACCGGATGATAATGCACAGGCAATGCAGCTGGAATCCGGCGAACTGGATCTGGCGCTGCTTGACCCGAAAAATGCGCAGAATTTCAAAGAAAAAGACGGTTTTACCTGCTACGACATGACAACGGCAGATTACCGCGGAATCTTATTTAACTTTGCGAATGATTACTGGACGAAAAACAGGGATATCATTCCGGCCGTCTGTTATTCGATTGACCGCCAGGCCATTATCGATTCTGTGCTTCTTGGCGAGGGAATGGCGGCATACAGTCCGCTGCAGCGGAACATTTACAATAACGAAAACGTAGAACATTATGATTACAATCCGGAAAAAGCACAGGAAATTCTGGAAGCGGCCGGATGCACCAGAAACAGCGATGGTTTCTATGAGCGGGACGGCGAAGAAATCGGTTTTGTCATCAGCGTGATGTCCGGTGAGCAGGACCGCATTGATATTGCCCAGGCAGCAGCACAGCAGCTCCGGGAAACCGGAATCAACTGTACCGTAGAAATTCCGGCACAGATGGACTGGGGCGGACAGATGGCCTGCCTGATCGGCTGGGGAAGCCCGTTCGATGCGGACGATCATACATATAAAGTTTTCGGCACGGACAAAGGGGCGAATTATTCGAGCTATTCCAATGAAAAAGTAGATGAGTATCTGTCTCTTGCCCGCCAGAGTGACGATCCGGAAGTGCGGAAAGAATATTACGGAAAATTCCAGGAAGAACTGGCAGAAGATCCGGCCTATGCATTCATCTGTTATATTGATGCAAATTATGTGGCAGATTCCGGTATTCAGGGAATTTCCAAAGACACGGTGCTGGGCCACCACGGCGTTGGTATTTTCTGGAATATTCAGGACTGGACAATCGAAGAATAAAAACAAAAAAGCAGACGAAGGAGGTATGGTTACCTCCTTTTTGTCTGTACAGGAGAAAAACGGAATGAAGGAACGATTAAAAGTGGAACATCTTTCCGTCAGCTTTTTTACGGATGAGGGGGAAGTACAGGCGGTCCGCGATGTCAGCTTTTCCCTGAGTGCAGGTGAGGTGCTCGCTGTTGTAGGCGAGTCAGGCTGCGGAAAAAGTGTGCTCTGCAAAAGCATTATGAAGCTGCTGCCGGAGAATGCAAAGATCAAAAACGGAAAAATTCTGGTCAATGGAGAAGAAATTGCAGGATACGGGGAGCGAAGAATGCGGGAACTGCGGGGAAAACTGTTCTCGATGGTTTTCCAGAATCCGATGACTTCCTTAAATCCGACGATGACAGTCGGAGCGCAGATTGCAGAGGCAGTGCGGGCGCATCAGAAAGACATGGGAAAAGAAGAAGTGGAACAGAGAGTGACAGAACTGATGCAGCTGGTGGGAATCGAGCAGGCAGAAGAGCGGAAAAAGGCATATCCGTATCACTTTTCCGGCGGAATGCGGCAGCGGATCGTACTGGCGATTGCGCTGGCGGGCAATCCGGAAATTCTGTTTGCTGATGAGCCGACGACAGCGCTGGATGTGACGATTCAGGCACAGATTCTGGACCTGCTTCGGGAAATTCAGAAAAAACTGGGAACGGCGACGGTCTTTGTCACACATGACCTTGGCGTTGTAGCGCGGATCGCAGACCGGGTAGCGGTCATGTATGCAGGAAAAATCGTAGAGATCGGGACCGTGGATGAGAGTTTTTTATGATCCCCGTCATCCGTATACGTGGGGACTGCTGCGTTCCATACCGGCGTTTTCGAGGGGAAAAGAAAGCCTGCCGTCTATCCCGGGAATGCCGCCGTCTCTTCTCCATCCGCCGAAAGGCGATGCCTTTGCCAGCCGCAATGCTTATGCGCTGGAAATTGATTTTGAGGAGGAGCCGCCGATGTTCCGGGTCACAGACAGCCATTATGCGGCAACATGGCTGCTGGATGAGAGAGCACCGAAGGTTGTGCCGCCGATAGGAGGAAACACAGATGGAACATGAGATTTTGCTGGATGTGCGTCATCTGACCCATATTTTTCCACTGTCTCGGAAAACAGCAGTCAAGGCAGTCGATGATGTATCGTTTCAGATTCGAAGAGGAGAAATTTTTGGACTGGTAGGAGAATCCGGTTCCGGAAAATCTACCGCTGCACGCTGTGTGATGAATATTTATCAGCCATATGCCGGCCAGATTTATTATAAAGGGATTGATACCTGCGACAGAGGCCAGTTCCGGAAAAATAAAAAACTGCTGCAGACGACACGCCAGATGATTTTTCAGGATTCCGGTTCCAGTCTGAATCAGAGGATGAAGGTCCGCGACATTATTGAGGAGCCGATGCGCGTGCAGAAAAATCCGGCCGCTGCGGGGAAGCTATGAGGAGGAAGCCAGATTCCAGATGAAATACTGGGGCTGGATCCGGAATATCTGAAAAAATATCCGGGAGAATTATCCGGCGGACAGCGGCAGCGCGTTGCGATTGCACGGGCTCTGACGATGGAGCCGGAGCTTCTGGTAGCAGATGAGCCGATTGCATCGCTGGACGCGTCGATCCAGGCGCAGATTGTGAATCTGTTCCGCCATTTGCAGAAGGAGCATGGCTTTTCGATCCTGTTCATTGCACACGATCTGGATATGGTCGAATTTTTGTGTGACAGAGTAGGTGTGATGTATCATGGAAAGCTGGTGGAAACCGGTCCGGCAGGAGCCGTGTTTCAAAATCCGCTGCATCCGTATACAAAAGCGCTGATCGCGGCCATTCCGATTCCGGATCCGCGAAGGGAACGGGCGAGAGCCGTTCCGGATTTTGCCAATATGGAATTCTCCCGGAAAGGAACCCTACAGGAAGTGGAAAAAGACCATTTTGTGCTGATGGAGGGAGGCGATGCGACATGAAAAGCCGGAACAGAGTACTTTATTATGGGAAAAAGGCAGCGGCATTTCTGGCAAGTGTTCTGCTGCTGTCTGTGCTCGTATTTTATATTTCAAGGCTTGCGCCGGGAGATCCGCTGGTATCATATTACGGAGACCGCGTGGAAAAAATGACGCCCGAAGAAAGAGCGTGGGCCGAAGAAAAATTGGGATTGAATGATCCCATTTCCGTACAGTATATTCGCTGGGCAGGCAATGCGCTGCATGGGGATTTCGGAATTTCGTACAAATATAAAATGGATGTAACGCGCGTGATCGAGGGAAGAATTGGAAATACGCTGGTGCTTGGCGGCATTGGGTTTCTGCTGATTTTCACCCTCGCGCTGCTTCTTGGAATTCTCTGTGCATGGAAGGAAGACACATGGCTGGACCGCATCATCTGTAAGGTGGGAACCATCACGGGATGTATTCCGGAATTCTGGCTGTCGCTGCTTCTGATTCTGTTTTTTCCATGCAGCTCAAATGGCTGCCGAGTTCCGGTGCCTACTCTGTTGGAAAACAGGCAGATTTTTCTGACCGTGTCTGTCATCTGATCCTGCCGATGACGGTCGTAGTGCTGAGTCATTTGTGGTATTACGCATACATGATCCGCAATAAAATTCTGGATGAAGTGCGGGAAGAGTATGTGCTTCTGGCAAGAGCCAAGGGGCTGAAACGAAAGACGGTTCTGTTCCGGCATTGCCTGCGGAATACGATTCCGTCGTATCTTGGCATCATGGCCATTTCTGTTCCGCATGTGCTGGGGGGAACCTATATTGTAGAAACGGTTTTCTCGTATCCCGGTATCGGAACGCTGGCGTATGAGAGCGCACGGTACAAAGATTACAATCTTCTGATGCTGCTTTGCCTGATGTCCGGAATCGTTGTGATTCTGTGCAATATGGCGGCACAGATCATCAACGAGAGAATTGATCCGCGGATGCGGGAGAAAGAAGCGGCAGAAACATCGGAGGTAATGATGCTGTGACAGAAAAAACACAATTATTTCAATTTGCAGGAGAGAGGCCTGCAGAAAAAACAGAAGCAGAAAAAACGAAAAATGGTATCAGGACCGGCCGGTGGCAGCAGAGCTTTTTCTGGGTCTTCTTGTGCTGGGCTGCCTTTTCTGTCGGCAGATCATGACGAAGGATCCCTCATATATGGATCTGAAAAACTGTTCCGTCATGCCGTGCCGGGAATTTCTGTTTGGAACCGATACGATGGGAAGAGATATTTTCTCGATGATCTGGTACGCGGCAGATATCGTTGGCGATCGGTCTGCTTTCTACGCTGATTTCCACTGTGATTGCCGTTCTCTTCGGCGCAGTCAGCGGATGTGCACCGGCGTGGCTGGACGCACTTCTGATGCGGCTGACCGAGATCTTTTTGTCGGTGCCGAATCTTCTTCTTGTCATTTTTCTTCTGGCCGCTGCGGGAAAATCCAATGTGATTACGATTTCTGCCGTGATCGGAATGACAAGCTGGACAAGCATTACAAAGGTTGTGCGGACCGAAGTACGGCAGATCCGGAACAGTGAATACGTGATTGCGTCGCGCTGTATGGGAGGCAGCTTTTTCTATATTTTATGGCACCATCTGGCACCGAACTTTTTTTCGTCTATTATGTTTATGGTGGTTATGAACATCCGAAGTGCGATTGTAGCAGAATCCACACTGAGTTTTATGGGAATCGGTCTTCCACTGGAGGTGATTTCCTGGGGCAGCATGCTGTCACTCTCGGAAAAAGCGCTGATGACAAAGGCATGGTGGATCATTCTGATCCCGGGTGTTTTTCTGATTGTGACGCTGCTTAGTTTTACAAGCATTGGAAATTATCTGCGGAAGCAGGCAAACAGAAAACAGAGAAATCTGTGAGCTGTTCAGAGAGGCTGCGGTCAGTGGGGAATCCCTGCAGACTGCAGCTTTTTTGCTTGCAATCAAATACAGGGATTGCTATAGTGAAAAGCAGAAAGAGTATTTTTAATACCTAAAAAACAGCGGGAGGAGAAGGAAATGCTGAAGAGTCAGGAAATGCGGAAACTTGCACCGGAGATGGATCCGCTCCGGATTGGAACAGGATGGAAAAAAGAGGATCTTGAAAAACCGCAGATTATGGTGGAGAGTACGTACGGGGACAGCCACCCGGGAAGCGGCCACTTAAATCTGCTGGTCGAGGAAGTGCGGAAAGGCGTTGCGGAAGCGGGGGGCTTCGGGGCGCGGTATTTCTGCACCGACATCTGTGACGGCGAGAGCCAGGGAACGGACGGCATCAACTACAGTCTTGCGAGCCGCGAGATGATCGCCAATATGATCGAGATCCACGCGAATGCGACACCGTTTGACGGCGGCGTCTATCTGTCGAGCTGCGACAAGGGTATGCCGGGCAATCTGATCGGCCTTGCGCGTGTCGATATTCCGGCGGTTGTTGTGCCGGGCGGAACGATGAATGCGGGACCGGAGATGCTGACACTGGAGCAGCTTGGCATGTACAGCGCAAAATTTGAGCGCGGTGAGATCGACGAGGAGAAGCTCGACTGGGCGAAATGCAATGCCTGCCCGAGCTGCGGTGCCTGTTCGTTTATCGGAACGGCATCCACGATGCAGATCATGGCGGAGGCACTCGGCCTCGCCCTGCCTGGAAGCGCTCTGATGCCGGCGACAAGCCCGGATCTTCTGGCATATGCACAGGAGGCAGGCAGCCAGGCGGTAAAACTGGCACAGATGGAGCATATGCGGCCAAGCGATCTTGTGACGAAAGAGAGTTTTGAGAATGCGATTCTTGTCCACGCGGCAATTTCGGGAAGCACAAACTGCCTGCTGCACATCCCGGCCATTGCGCATGAGTTCGGCATCGAGATTACCGGCGACACATTCGATCGTCTGCACCGCAACGCGCGGTATCTGCTCGATGTCCGCCCGGCGGGAAGATGGCCGGCAGAGTGCTTCTATTATGCGGGCGGCGTTCCGGCGATTATGGAAGAAATCAAAAGATCATCTGCATCTCGATGTGATGACAGTGACCGGAAAGACACTGGGTGAAAATCTGGCGGAGCTTCGTGAAAATGGATTTTATGAGAAGTGCAGCGGATGGCTCGCAAAATTTAATGAGCGGTATGGAACTTCGATTACAAAAGAAGATATTATCCGCCCGTATGACAAGGCGATCGGAACGGACGGCAGCATCGCTGTTCTGCGCGGAAACCTTGCGCCGGAGGGAGCCGTCATCAAGCACACGGCCTGCCCGAAAGAAATGTTCCACGCCGTCCTCCGTGCCCGACCGTTCGACAGCGAGGAGGAGTGCCTCGATGCCGTGCTGAAACATAAGGTTCAGAAAGGCGACGCCGTCTTCATCCGCTACGAAGGCCCGAAAGGCAGCGGTATGCCGGAGATGTTCTATACTTCCGAGGCAATCAGCAGCGACAAAGAGCTTGGAAAGAGCATCGCGCTTATCACCGACGGCCGTTTCTCCGGCGCCTCCACCGGCCCGGTCATCGGCCACTGCAGTCCCGAAGCTGTAGACGGCGGCCCGATCGCACTCGTCGAGGAAGGGGATTTGATTGAGATTGATGTGAAGGAACGAAAACTTAACATCATCGGAATCGCAGGAGAACGCAAGTCCATGGAAGAAATTGATGCGATCTTAAAAGAACGCCGCCGGAACTGGAAACCGCGCGAGCCGAAATACAAAAAAGGCGTACTCCGTCTTTTCAGCCTCCACGCAGCAAGCCCGATGAAAGGGGCGTATCTGGAATACTAAAAATACTTGCGTTTTTCTGGGATGGTCTTTAGAAGTTAAGGCAGAGCAAAAAATGGAGGAAGGAGCAACAGAAAAACAAGTGAAAGAAAATACCTTAAAAAACAAACTGTTCCTGTATAATGTTGCATCTCTTCAGAAAATGGTCGGAAGTCCAGATTCTGTCCAGAAGAATGTGGTGCTGGAGAACAATTCGCTGTCGGCGGAGCAGATTACCGGTGTGGAAAACCGAAAGAGCAAGGCAGGCGAAGCCGTTCTTCCGGTACTGCGCAGTGTTTCGCTGTTTCTTCTCGGGCTGCTTGGCGTGCTTCTGATTCTGCTGACGCTGCTTGTGATTGCGGCGGAGGCGGCGCGGATCATCTGCCTTGGACCGGCGGCAAAGAAACAGCAGAAGGAGCGGCCGGGCAGGCGGATCCGGAGAACGGAAGCAAGAATTTACCAGTATCTTTGTCTGTGGGGCATAGATGCCGGTCTTGGCTGGGAAACAGCAGCAACCGATGCAGAACTCGCCCGCAGATTTCCGGCGGTCGAACCAGGCGAATATACGCGTGTCTGCCATCTGATCGAGAAACATATCTACGGCGAGAGTCTGCTGTCTCCTTATGAGGAACGTACGCTGAACCATTTTCTGGAAAAGCTGATGGAGCCGGTACCGGGCTGCAGCTGGAAAATGCGGCTGAAGCTGCGCTATGCGTGTCTGCGCCGTGTGAATACGAAGAAAAAGAAGAGAAAGCACAGCGCTTTCCAGCAAAAATAAGGGTTAGGAAAACAAATGAAAAGAGGGATTTTACGATGAAATATGTAACATTTAATATTCGCTGTGATTTTGGCCAGGATGGAGCCAATAATTTTATCTACCGCAGACCGCTGATTCTGGAAAAAATCAGACAGGAAAAGCCGGATATCATCGGTTTTCAGGAGGTACTGCCGCATGTGGCTGCCTGGCTGAAGGAAAATCTGACGGAATATTACATTGCCGGATGTGGAAGAGAAAAGGATCTGACCGGTGAGGCAATGATCATTGCCTATCGGAAAGAACGTTTTCAGAGTGTGAGCCTGGAAACCTTCTGGCTGTCACCGACACCGTACGTGCCGGGATCCCGCTATCCGGTACAGAGTATGTGCCCGCGTACTGCGACGGATGTGGTATTTGAGGATATGGAGACCGGAAAAGTGTTCCGCGTCATCAACACCCATCTGGATCACGAGTGCGCCGGGGCGAGAAAGCTTGGCCTGGAGCAGATTCTCGCACATCTGAGAGCAGAGAAAGCATTTGCCGATGTGCCGGTGATTCTTAGCGGCGACTTCAATGCCGAGCCGGACAGCGAAGAGATGAAACCGCTGAGGGAAACTGCCGGTCTTGTGAATGCGACGGAAGGAATCGGCATTACCTTCCACAACTATCATCGCGATGATCCGAACGATCCGCAGTGCTCGATTGACTACATCATTCTCAAAGGGGACTGGGAACTGAAAAAGGTGGAAAAATGGACGGAGCAGAAGGACGGTGTGTGCCTTTCTGATCATTATCCGATCTGTGCGGAACTTATTTAAAATATAGATGCAAGAGGCGGCCGCCGGGAGAAAAAATCTTCTGGCGGCGTTTTTTTAACGATAGTTATAGGAAAAACTTATAACAAGTCAAAGAAAAAAGGGAATATACAAACGCCGCATTTTCTGTTATGATAGGTTACGTTACAAAACCTATCAGATTAGTATAGAAAGAAAAATTACGAAATAACAGGAGATTATTCATATGGCAAGAGGAATTGACACAAAATGTATCCATTTAGAAGAGGACGAGGGACAGTGTAGCCACTACGGCGCACTCAGCTACCCGATTTATCAGACCGCAACGTATGCGCATCCGGGCGTAGGACAGAGCACCGGATTTGATTACAGCAGACTGCAGAACCCGACCAGAGAGCATCTGGAGAAGATGGTGGCTGCACTGGAAAACGGAATTGATGCGTTTGCATTAAGCTCCGGCATGGCAGCGATCTCACTTCTGATGGAGCTGTTCCGCCCGGGAGACCACATCATTGCGGATTCCGATTTGTACGGCGGAAGCATTCGTCTGTTCCACCATGTGAACGAGAAAAACGGCGTCGAATTTTCCGGCATCGACTGCTGTCGTGATGACGTGGAAAGCTATGTGAAAGAAAATACAAAAGCCATCTACATCGAGACCCCGACGAACCCGATGATGAACGTAACCGATATCAGAAAGATGGCAGATATCGCAAAACGCCACAACCTGATTCTGATTGTGGACAACACCTTTATGTCCCCGTATTTTCAGAATCCGCTCGATCTCGGTGCGGACGTTGTGATTCACAGCGGCACGAAATACCTGAGTGGTCACAACGATACACTGGCAGGCTTTATCGTGACGAACCGCGAAGATATTCAGGAAAAACTGCGTTTCCTGATCAAGACAACAGGTGCAGGCCTTGCTCCGTTTGACTGCTGGCTGGTACTGCGCGGCATGAAGACGCTTGGCATCCGCATGGAACGCTCCCAGGAGAATGCAAAACAGATTGCCGCATGGCTGCAGCAACAGAAAGCAGTCACAAGAGTGATTTATCCGGGACTGCCGGATCACCCGGGCTATGAGATTATGAAAAAACAGGCAAGAGGCTTCGGTGCCATGCTGACAATCCAGCTCGAGAGCAAAGAGTTTGCCCTTGCCATTCTGGAAAAGGTAAGAATGATCCGTTTCGCAGAGAGCCTCGGCGGCGTGGAGACACTCGTTACGTATCCGACGACGCAGACACATGCCGATGTGCCGAAGGAAATCCGTGAGCGGAACGGAATTACGGAGAGCACCCTTCGTTTTTCCGTCGGAATTGAAAATATCGAGGACCTAATCGGCGAGCTTACGAAGGTCTTTGCAGAAATCGAGGAAGAGAAAAATGGCGGAAAGAAATCTTGATTTTGACAGAATCATCAACCGAAAAAATACAGACTGTTTAAAATATGACTTTGCAGTAAAACGCGGCATGCCATCCGATGTGCTGCCGCTGTGGGTGGCGGACATGGACTTTGAGACATCCTCCTACATCGAGGATGCGCTGGTAGAGCGTGCGAAAATGGGCATTTACGGCTACAGCGATGCGCAGACTCCGTATTTTGAGGCCGTTGCGGGATGGATGAAACGTCATCACAACTGGCAGCCGAAAGAAAAATGGCTGATCAAAACGCCAGGCGTTGTATTTGCACTTGCGATGGCAGTCAAGGCTTACACCGCGCCCGGGGATGCCGTGCTGATCCAGTCACCGGTTTACTATCCATTTTCGGAAGTCATTGCGGATAACGGCAGAAGAGTTGTCAGCAGCACGCTGGTGCTCGGCGATGATAACCGCTATCACATGGATGTGGCGGATTTCGAGGAGAAGCTGAAAGCTGAAAACGTAAAGCTCTTTTTCCTCTGCAATCCGCACAATCCGGTCGGAAGAGTCTGGACGAAAGATGAGCTGACGGCGATCGGCGATCTCTGCGTGCAGTACGGCGTGACCGTTGTAAGTGATGAGATCCATGGAGATTTCATTTTTAAGGGCGAGCATCAGGTGTTTGCTGCGATCAAAAAAGAGTACGAGGACATCACGATCACCTGCACCGCGCCGAGTAAGACATTCAATCTGGCAAGTATGATGATGTCAAACATCTTTATCGCCAACCCGGAACTCCGTGCGAAATTCCGGAAACAGCTCGATGCAGCCGGAACGAGCCAGCTTGGTGTGATGGGTCTGGTGGCATGCGAGACGGCATATAATAAGGGCGAGGAGTGGTATGAGGCAATGCTTTCCTATGTGAAGGCAAATGCAGAATTTACAAGGCAGTATGTGGAGGAGCAGATTCCGGGCGTGAAGATGATCGACCTGGAGGGAACATATCTCGTATGGCTCGATTTCCGCGAGACGGGGCTTTCTGTCGACGAACTGGAAGACCTGATCATCAACAAGGCGAAGCTGTGGCTCGACAGCGGCAAGATCTTCGGAGACTGCGGTCGCGGCTTCCAGCGGATCAACATCGCCTGCCCGCGCGCAACCCTGACCGAGGCACTGGAGCGGATTCGGGATGCGATGAAAAGCAGATAAAGCCACACCGATGAGATGCGTAGCATTTTGGAAGTTGGCTCTGAACAGTGACGAAAACATGTTGAAAAGGCGTAGCTTACGGAACATCTTTTTGGGAGATATGATTTTTTTTGTGTCTCCGGTAGAGAAAGAAGAAAGCTGCGCCTCCGCATATCAAAACGAGTACTTTCACCGGAATCTGATATACCGGATACACAGAGGTATAAATGCAATGATATTCTGGCGAAGAAACTTCGCTTTCCTCAGCAGGGCTCGGGCTCCAGGAAAAAGATGCCAGAATTCGAAAATATTTTTTATCAGAAGAAAACTGGCTATAAGGAAGATAAAAATCTGGGTTTCCAGGCGTTGTGATTTTCCGTTCCAGCGTCCAGGGTTCTTCCGTGCTGTTCCGAGTCCACAATTCTGCTTTTTCTAATTCAAAAAGATACATCAGTGGATCTGTCTCCAGACGGATAAAAGTCTTCTTTCGCAGTTCTTACCTGGGTTATATTTTGAAAATCGAAAACTGTCTGATATAACAAAGAACGATCTGATTTTTCCTGATAGGTGAGTACATTTGCGGCATACAGATCTTGGAAACTTTTTGTCTTTTCAGATCGTTTAAAAAAATAGAAATCGATAGGTTTGGAAGAAGTTTTTCGATACTCGTTTTCTAAACTGGATTCTATTGGCGAAGCATTTTCTGGTACGTTTTCTTTTAAAAAAGAGCACAATACCGTATCGTCATTTTCGAATGCAGTGTCTGCTTTGACTGGAACAGAAAAACAGAATAACAGGGTGAAAAATAAAAATTTGATTTTTTTCATAATGAGTTACCTCTTATTTATGGCTTTATTCAGTTGATGCCGGATTTAAAAGTTTTTTTGAATGGTTGTTCTGTACTTTTTGTTCCTGCAATTCCTAAAACATTCATAATCTGCCCGTTTTTCTACGAGTAATGGCGACTTGCTCATGATTTTACTTAAATTACTTGAAAAATACCT
>ENA-OQMY01000140-OQMY01000140.1-human-gut-metagenome-genome-assembly--contig:-NODE-140-length-24296-cov-4.544582_pt1 | contig 24296 bp, 26 predicted proteins | sample MGYA00242623_ERZ504868 | MGnify/ENA primary metagenome ERZ504868 (study PRJEB26092, sample SAMD00036386) | human gut metagenome | host: Homo sapiens | study: EMG produced TPA metagenomics assembly of...
ATTTCTGAAATGAATGGAAACAAATCCATCCTTTTCCTGCACATCAAATTTATCATCTGTGAATTTCTCAAGAGAATTCACCGTGGTAATGATCAGTGCAGATACCGCAGCACAGACAATATCCTGTCCGGCTTCTGCATAACCGGCATGTCCCTTCGAAATAAATTCTTCGTAAGATCCGTTTTTCTTTCTGACTTTAATTGTAATCATGATGACACCAGATTAACCGTTAATCTTTTCGATCTTAACTTTGGTGTACTGCTGTCTATGTCCGTTTTTCTTGTGATATCCAGTTTTGCGTTTGTATTTGTAAACGATGACCTTGCGATTCTTACCGTTTTCAACTACAGAAGCGGTAACACTGGCATCTTTTACATCCTCGCCAACCTTTAATCCGTCATTGCTGACTGCGATCACGTTGTCAAATGTTACGGTTTCACCAGCTTCTACACCGAGCTTTTCAACTTTAATTACGTCACCCTCGGCAACCTTGTACTGTTTACCACCTGTTGCAATAATTGCGTACATCTGTGGCACCTCCTAATTATTTACTCGCCAAATTCGGTGGCTCCTGTTCTGAAACTGAAGCTCTTTAACCTCTTTGTGCGGCATACTCGATTATCATAACAGTAACATACTGTTATGTCAATAGTTTTTTTGATATTTTTATTATTTTTTTGTAAGCTCCCGAATGTCCTCGATCACCGGACGTCTTACTTTCTTTCTGGTCATTTCCAGGATATGCAATGGTGTGATATCAATGGCCCTGCTCTTTATCGGATCTTTTCTGAGGAGCTTCTGTAAAACATGAAAGAGTTCATCTCTGTGATCCGGATTTTCCATGTTGATAAAATCGATCAGGATAATACCTGAAAGATTACGCAGCCGTAACTGCCGACCGATCTCCGCAGCCGCTTCCAGATTGATCTTGCGGAAGGTTTCTTCCATTTTCTTCTTTCCGGTATATTTTCCACTGTTTACATCAATGGATACAAAGGCCTCCGTCTGCTGGATCACCAGAAATCCGCCGCTGTTCAGCCATACTTTTTCTTTCTGGATCGCATCCAGTGCAGTTTCCACGCGATACAGCTTATAAAGCGGAAGAAGTTTGTCCTGATAAAAACGAAGCTTTTCTTTAAGCTCCGGGCTGATCTCTTCCAGATATCCCAGGATCATTTCTCTGATTTCCGGCACATCGGTAATGATCTCATCCAGGTCACGACCATAAGCATCCCTTACAGCAGCCACATAAAATGGTTCTGTCTCCAGTACAAGACTGAAACAGGTACGGTTCCGTCCCTGAACTACGGCTTTATGGTAGCGGCCCTTCAGCCACTCCAGTTCCTTCAGGATCTCTTCTTTGGAAGCGTCTGCGGCATTGGTCCGGACAATGATACCGAATTCCTTATCCGGACGCTCTGCTTCCTCTTTCAGCCATCCGCTGAGGCGATGGCGATCTTCCAGTGCCAGCTTGGAAGACAGACCAAACTTTTTATCTCCTGTAGTGAGAACAAGATATCTTCCCGTAAAATTCAGATTGGATGTCAGTGCCGGAAGTTTTCCCTTCATGGCATCCCTGCTCACCTGTACCAGGAGCTCATCTCCAGGCCGCAATGGTCCGTTTCCTTTTCTTCCTGCGGAAAAAACAGCTCTCTGTGCCTCCGCAAGAGAATAGTAGCATCTCTTTCCCGGTTCGATCTGCACAAAAGCCGCCTGGATATTGGATGCGATATTTTCAACCTGCCCGGTGTATATATTTCCAAGAATGGATTTTTCCTGATCGGATTCCAGTCGGATCTCAACGATCCGTTCCTCCTCCGAAAGAGCCGCTACTGTACAGGGCACACCATGGATCTCCATTCTTGTTATGATCAGTTTACTCAATTTCCTCACCTAATGATTCCAGAGTCACAAAACGTGGGCTTGCATTTTCTCCTTTATCGGCATACATTTCCAGACGTTTCACTGTGAAGGCAAATTCCGGAAGTTCTTCTCCAATCCAGTGGAAAAATGTGTTTGTTACCATCTCCGGCTTCGTATAATTAGAGCTTGCAGATGCCAGCATATAAAAGAACCCATTCTCTCTTACTTCCATTTTATAGATATTCGGACGAAGATCGATCTCCTTTTCGCTGCGCTTGGTCTGCTTGGTCACTTTGATCTCCGGCTGTGCCAGAAATTCTTTCACACGGTTTTTCCAGTCAATAGAAGGCTCTTTGCCCGGACGGAATTCCACAAGATAATCTGCTGCTGCCACCAGTGCCATCGCTTTACCCGCTTTTCCATCCTCTACCTTGCGGACGCTAACGATATGCATCCCCTCTGCCATCTGTTCCTCCAGACGGGCTGCGATCTCTGCAGTAGGCATATCTTCTGCCATTTCCAGGTCAAAATAATCTCCGAGACTCTCCATCCCCACTCCAAGTGGAACCGCAAAAGACATGATCATATGCGGGCTGTATCCACCGGAAAACGCTACCGGAAGTTCTGCACGACGAAGTGCTTTCTGGAAATAACGCATGGTATCCAGATGTCCCACAAACTTCATAGGACCCTCTTTGCTGAATTTAATTCTTACCTTCAAGGCAGACACCTCCTTTAAATTTCATAGCTCCACATGCGGAACATTTCTGACGGCAGTTTTCCGTCACAACACCCTCTTTTGCACGCTGCCATTCACGCTCCAGGAATCTGCGGCTGACACCGGTATCAATGAAATCCCATGGAAGGATCTCATCCAGGCTTCTTTCACGAAGTGTGTAGAATGTCATATCCACTCCGCATTCAGCCATAGCTTCCTTCCAGATATCATAATCAAAATTCTCTGTCCAGGCATCGTAAAGGGCACCTTTTTCATAAGCCCTCAGGATCACATCCGCGCATCGTCTGTCCCCGCGTGCGAGAAATCCTTCCAGAGCTGTTACATCCGGTTCATGCCAGTTATAACGGATACTTCTCTGATTCAGCTGGGCGCGGACCTCATTTTTAACCACCTTGGCTTTTTCCACAAAATCCTGCTCTGTATACATTGGGGCCCACTGAAATGGGGTAAACGGCTTCGGCACAAAGAAAGATGTGCTGACGTTGATCTGTACCTTACCTTTACGCTGTTCTTTCGGAACTACCTCATAATAGGTCTCTGCGATCTTCTGTGCCAGATGAGCAATTCCCTTCATATCGTCTTCTGTTTCTGTGGGAAGACCGAGCATAAAGTAAAGCTTCACCTGATTCCAGCCACCCTTGAATGCTTCGCCCGCACCATGGAGGATCACTTCCTCTGTCAGACCTTTGTTGATAACGTCACGAAGTCGCTGAGAACCGGCCTCAGGAGCAAAAGTCAGGCTGCTTTTCTTTACATCCTGCACTTTACTCATAACATCCAGTGCAAACGCATCGATCCTGAGAGATGGTAAGGAAATATTAACAGCCTTTCCATGAAACTCTTCGATCAGGAAGTTCACCAGTTCTTTCAGCTGGGAATAGTCACTGGAGCTTAAGGAACTAAGGGAAATCTCTTCGTGTCCTGTATTTTTCAGCATGATACGCGCCGATTCCTTCAAAGTCTCCACATCACGTTCACGGGTCGGACGATAGATCATACCTGCCTGGCAGAAACGACAGCCTCGAATGCATCCTCTCTGGATCTCAAGAGTTACACGATCCTGTGTTGCCTTAATGTGAGGAACGACCGGTGCCTCCACAGCACGATATTCCTTTTCCATATCAATGATCAGCTGTTTCTGGACCTTCTCAGGAACACCATCCGCCGTCGGTGCAAAGGATGCGATCGTACCATCTTCTTTATAGGTAACTTCATAGAGAGACGGAACATAAATTCCAGGAATCTTAGCTGCTGCCAGAAGGAAATCTCTCCTGCTGCCGCCAGCCTTTTTATTGGCCTTGTATGCATCAAAAAGTGCATCATAAACCGTTTCCCCTTCTCCGATATAAAACATATCAAAAAAAGGTGCCAGCGGCTCCGGATTATACGCACAGGCACCGCCACCAATCACAATAGGAAAATCCTCACCACGGTCTGCGCTCTTCAACGGGATACCACTGAGATCCAGTACCTGCAGAATATTGGTGTAGCACATTTCGTACCCAATCGTAATTCCAAGAAAATCAAAATCCCGGATCGGTTCCTGGGATTCCAATGCAAACAACGGAATCTTCTTCTCCCTCATCACCTTATCCAGATCCGGCCATGGAGAAAAGAGGCGCTCACACCATACGTCCTCACGCTGGTTGAACATGTTATAGAGAATCATCATGCCCAGGTTTGACATGCCGATCTCGTAGACATCCGGGAAGCACATTGCAAAACGGATATCTACCGCATTTTTATCTTTCATTACGGAGTTGACTTCACCGCCGATATAGCGGGCAGCTTTGTCAACTTTGAGCAAAATTTCATCACTTAATGCTAATTTTCTCATTCTATTCCTTTCTAAAATTAGTAATATTTCACAAAGAATTTAAAGATATAAAATTCAGTGAAACATCAAAAATGTTTATATTTGTAAGCCAATTCTTGTGTAAAAAGTTGCTATAAAATGGTGCCCAAAACCCCGTTTGGTCAAAAATGGACATTTTTCAACTTGCCAACAACGGTTATCATTACCCTCAAACAGTTAATATCCTGCGGATTTTCGCGAACTTATCGTAAAGAAAAATGGCATTTTGTAATATAAAATACAATGCAATGCCAAATATCACTAATAGCACAAAATTGACATACCTTCTCCCTATTATAATCATCTATGGTTAGGATTTCAAGAAAATTGTGTTCTTAACTGTATATAGCGATTGCATCCTTGTGCAGGGAGAATAATCCGGATCCGGACTCCAGTAAGGTTTCCTGGCATTTCATCAGTATTTAAGAAGAAATTCCACCATCTGCGTATTTGCACATTTACTTTCCTCCATTTCAGGATAAGCTGTGACCAGAAATGACGGTGGCAGGTTTCGGATAATTTCTTTGTTTTCCGGATTTATATATGGATAAAACGAACTCTTTTTCCAGTGTTTCCCGTAAATATAGGAGGGAAGAAAAATCCCTATACTGTCCGGTTTGGTTGTATAATACATTCCACTTGCCAGACCCAGCGCCCGAATTTTCAGATCATTTGGAACAACCTGAAAAGCCTTTGCCAATTCAGGACTTTTTAACATAGCGGCCAGATATACGCACACAGGCTCGCCCCCGCACTGGTTCCTGTCATATAAATATGTTCTCCGTCACCATCATAGGTTTCAAAATATCTCTTTGCATTTCCCATTCCTGTCATCAGATCCTTAAGAATCTGCGGAAACAACGCTTCCGGTGCAAGCGGATATTCAAATGAGAACACCAAAAAACCCTCTCTGACTCATTTCTGCACAGAACAAATGGCCCTCTTCTTTTTCCCAAGGAGAAAACCGCCCCCGTGCAGGTTAAACATGACTGGAAGTTTTCCTTCATAATTTCGGGGACGGTAAATATCCATGAAATGACAGGGCTTTCCATCTCCCATATAGTCAATGTTACAAATGAGTTCCACATCTTCCGGAAACGGATATTCCGCTTCATGTTTTTTCAGAAAATTATCAAGAAGTTTTTCTTTTTTTGCGGTTTGCTGTGCAATCATTTTATTAAACATGATTTCCCCTCCAGCTATGAAACAATCTACTATTAATACAAATGAATTTTCTTCTCTACAAGTCTGTCACCTTCATACTGCAATTTTACAGAAAAAAAGCGTTTTTCTCCTGAAAGGAGCAGATCAAGAAATACCTGATCCCCCTCCCATGCCGGAAGATTCGGCACCATGGCTTTGTCAACCCAGCAAAGTTCTCCCTCATCACATTCAATCAGTTCTCCTGTATATTCATCGGCCGTGAACACACACATAAGTTCTGATTCGCATTCACTGTTTATAAATGTCACCAGGCCACGGAACTTATAGGAGGTAAGTGTCAGCCCTGTTTCCTCTTTCACCTCACGAACAAGGCATTCTTCCGGAGTTTCCTGACTTTCCACATGCCCGCCAACGCCGATCCATTTGCCCTCATTCATATCATCCTGTTTTTTTAACTCTGTGAAGCATCAGGAATTTATCATCGTTTTCTATATAACATAATGTCGTTGTCGTCATTTGATCCCTTCTTTCAGTTCCATCATCCTGCCACTGCCAGTGTGATATAAACCAGGATTGAGACCACACAATACAGAGAATTTGTTGTGGATGCATAGGCACTGCTCTCTTTCTTTCTCAGAAAAGTCTGCATACTGAATGTAGCAGGCGAGGACATATATGTAATAACCGCCAGGTTCAGAAGCCTGGAACCTCCTACCAAATATTTTACTGCCATGAGAACTCCCGCAATCATCACTGCCTGCAAAAGGACTCTCAGCAATATGGTTTTGAGGCAGGGGCTGATAAGTTCCGGCGCAAGTTCCATACTGTACCCAACTACAATAAGAATAATCGGCGTAATAGCCGTTGTCAGAATATTCTCCACACTGAGATAACAATTGCCAAAAGGACTGTCCAAAAGCCGGGTGATCATTCGTGTCAGTCCCACAATAATTCCAAGAACCGTTCCTATAAAAGCAGGGGTTCGCAATGCACTGTAAAACAGGCTTTTTGCATTGATCGTTTCCCCGTTTTCCGTCTGTCCCAGCATTCCCATATACACACTGAATCCAAAAAGAAGTCCCGCAATATCCAGCACTGCAATCTGTGAAAGATTTTCGCTGCCACAAAGACTTGTATACAACGGGTAAGCCATCATTCCACCTTCATAGATACAGATCAGAAACGGAAGATATTTCTTATATGGCTCGTCCATAAATCTTTTCATCCAGAATCCTGCCCCAAATGAAATCAAGAGCATCACAAACATGATCAGAACCAGAATTCCGATCTTTCCACTGTACTCTGCTGTTGCCAGTGCATGAAAAATTGCCACAGGAAGCATAATATTTGTTACCAGTGTTTTCATGTTATTGACACCACTCTGATCTAAAAGTTTCCATTTTCTGCACAGAATTCCAAGAATGATCATCGCCAGTACAGGCAAAACAATCTCCAAAACTTCCATCTCTCTGTCTTCCTCTCCATTGTCTTTAATCTTTTGTTTTTATCTGTTTCTGTGCATCTGCAAAATCTTCATCACCACTTCATATACCGCCATATTCTCTCTCACCACCAGAGCCAGGCTCTCTTTCGCCTGATTCAAAAGATGAAAAAGTTTTCGTACACTGGAATATTTTTCCGCAGAGCACCTGGATCTTAAATATCCTTTTTCGTCGTAATAATACTGTTCATCCAGCAATACAACGATCTTCTCCGCATCTCTCACTGCCTGGATACCAAGCTGTCCAGAACCCTCTGGCATCCGCTGCTGATATCCCTGTCCCGCAAAATCATTCAGAAAATTTTCCACCTCGCGGTCATTATTGGCATACACCACTGCAATATGCGGATACCATCTGGGGCTTCTTTTTTCCGGCAGGTGCATCATGTTCTGGATAAAAGAGGAAAGTTCCGCATTGGTACGGATCCGGTTTGTCAGATGGAATTTCTGAATCTCCGGTAGATTTCCCAGGCTTTCCACAATGCTACGATCCATCTCTTCCGGTGAGATCACATCCTCGGAATCACTGGAAAAGATCACCGGCCTGTGCTCACTCCATGTAAGCAGAACCGATAATTTTTCCAGGGACAGAAGATGTGCTTCATCTACCAGAATGCTGCTGTAACAGCCAAGATCCGTCGTTCCGTCCAGCTGAGTATCTGCCAGAAAATCTATCCGCCGCAGACGTTCATGAAGAATCTTCCATTCTTTTCCCGCCTCTCCACAGTGAATGATACAGACTCTCTGGCGCACGGACAACTTCATCGCAATATCATAAAGCAACAATGTTTTTCCGGTTCCTGGAAGTCCGCTGAACCAGAAATATCCTCCTCTTTCTCCACGTATTCTCTTCAGAATCTGCCGTTCAATATCTCTCTGCTGGGAAGTAAGGAAATACTCTTTTTTGAGAAAACGCTCCGGTTCTGTCAGCGGAGAGATCAGATAAAGCTCTGCCTGAAACAGATCCTCGATATCTCCCTCATAGTCCGAGCTTTCTTTCTCCAATGCAATACATAGCTGTTTCCAGTCCCCCTCCACAATGTGATCATGATTGGTCAGTCTCACCAGATGATCTTCACTGCTGATATAGGTATACGACAGGATCGGTTTTCCAAAAACAGACAGATAATACCGGTTCTGGATCAGCTGTCTCCGGATAGCCTCGTCCGACACAATGCCGCTTTTCAGTTCAATATTCACGATCTGGTCATCTTTGATCTGAAGAAGATCGAACTCCTTTCCAAGCTTCGGGATCTGAAACGAATAGAAAAAGCGCAGCTTATACACTTCCTCCATATGCAGTTCCAGTTGCTTCACCAGTGCTTTCATACTTTCCAGTTCCCACTCTTTGATCCTGAGAAAAAAATCTCTGCTGGAAAGCTGGCGTTCCAGCTTCTGGACACATTCCATATTCTGATTTCTTGTAAGTGCATAGATCGATATTGCCTTCATATTTTAACCCTTACCTGCTGTTTATTTCTTTATCCGCAGTGTCCTGAGATGATCCTTCTGCTCCTGTGTGATCCGGTAGCTTTCAATGGATTTCTGGATCGTCTTGTTATGAGTCCAGATATCCATTCTCTGCTCTTCCAGGAATGGAAGGATCTTCTCATACTGTTTTGCCAGTGCTGTAGCAAAATACCAGGCTCGCATCATATTTACATAATATTCTTCCGAGCGGATCGCTGCCACTTTCTCCGGATATTCCGGTTTAAATCCTTCGTCCAGATAATGGCGCATCAGCATACTGATCCCGAACCGGATAGTATAGGGCTGATCCGATTCCATCCAGCGATAAACCTCCCGGATAAATATATCACGTGTTTTTTCATCATATGGAGCGTCAGCAGATCACAGGTCGCCCAGTTATCAATATGCGGAAGAAAACACTCCAGTTCTCCCAGACATTTATCATAATCTCTGATCTGCTCGATCAGCAGGCCATGGAGATTATTTTCCTCATAATACTGATGAGGAAGAACCTTCAGGAACATTTCGGATCTTTCAGTTTTTCCAAATTCTTTTGCAAATTTCCGGAGTATCGGTGTCCGGATACCGATGATCTTTTCTTTCTCCACAGTCGGAACCAGCCTTGCATGAAAATCCCGATATCCTGTATCCTGCATTTCAAACAGTCTTTTCCGGACATCCCGGATCATCTCTTCCTGATTCATTTATCATCCCCGCCTTTTATACCAAAGATCGCGATCAGAGAACTCACAAGCAGAAGCATGGGGTAAAACAGCTTCGGCATGATCTGAAAAGCAGAAAGCTCAAATCCCAATTCCTTTGCCGCAGAAATGGCAACCAGCATCTGGGCTCCGTATGGGATCACCCCCTGGAAAATACAGGAAAATGTATCCAGGATAGAAGCTGTCTTTCTGGAAGTGATCTTATATTCCAGCGCCATTTCCTTTGCAATGGGGTTGGCCATAACAATAGCCACCGTATTATTGGCTGTTGCAATATCCATAGCTCCAACCAGAAGTCCCATACCAAGAAGTCCGCCTTTTTTCCCTTTAAAAACTCTCTGTATTCCGGAAAGCAGCGCTTCAAAGCCTCCATGCTCCCGGATCAGCGCACACATGGCTGCTACAAGGATAGCCACCATACATGTCTCAAACATCCCGGAAACACCGGAGCCAATATTTGTCAGAAGCTCCACTGGCGTGATATGTCCTCCAAGAAGCATAATAAATGCTCCGGAGACAATTCCGATCAGAAGTACCACAAATACATTGATGCCGATAATCCCGCCAATCAGCACCAGAACATACGGAAGAATCTGCACAAGATGATAATCCTGTACCACTCTTCCCTGAATCTCTGTCTGAAAAGACAGGATAAGGATCAGGAGCAGTGTAACAACAGCTGCCGGAAATGCAATCCAGAAGTTTTCCCGGAATTTATCTTTCATCTGACAGCCCTGACCGTTGCAGGCTGCGATCGTGGTATCAGAAATAAAGAAAGGTTGTCTCCAAACATGGCTCCTCCCATCACCGATGCCACGCAAAATGCCATATCAAAACCGGAAGCTTTGGAAACCGCTACCGCAATAGGGGTAAGAAGCGTGATCGTCCCAACGGAAGTTCCCATAGCCACAGATACGAAGCAGGCAACTACAAACAATACCGCAACAGAAAAACGTGCCGGTATCAGAGAAAGCATACAGTAGGCCACACTTTCTGCACTGCTGCGCCCTACAACACCCACAAAAGAGCCTGCGGTCAGAAAGATCAGAAGCATGGTGATGATATTTTTATCTCCTACTCCTTTTGCCATAAGCTCCAGCTTTCTGTCAAAGCTGATCGTTCTGTTCTGAACACATGCCACCAGGATCGCAGACAGAAAAGCCACAACGATCGGTACATTATAAAATCCCATAGGGATCTTCATCACATACTCAAACAAAATCCCCAGTCCCAGATACAGGACCAGAAAAACACCGATAGGCAGCAGTGCGATCACATTTCCTTTTTTACTTCATTTCCTCCATAAAACAATTCCCTTCATCACTTATATTTTCCCGGCTTTTTTCTCCGGGTTGATCTGTTTTCTATCATATCATATTTCCCCATTCCTGTCCTGCTGCTGACGGAAACTTCTTCATATTTCCGTCACGATCCTGTTATCTCTGATATTTTTACCTTATTTAACAGATTTTCACCATTAAATCGTTCCTTCCGTTGAAATCCAGAGCTTTTTTCAGTATAATTGGCTGTAGACAATTGTGAAAAAGATATCCGAAGGATTTATGTTGATATCTCTGATCACAGTCATTAAAGGAGGAATATGATTATGGCAACATGGAAAAATCTGGACACTCTTGCTTCTTACAGCAAACTTAACAGTCTGAAAGATCACGTGAACATTGCAGAGGCAATGTCCGGCGAGCAGGGTGCAGAACGTGTAAAGAAGTACAGCGTACCGATGGCAGCAGGTTTGGCTTACAATTACGCAGCTAAGGAAGTGGACGAGACCGTTCTTGACGCACTTTCCAAACTGGCTGATGAGGCAGAACTGATCGAGAAATTCCAGGAATTATATAACGGCGCAGTGATCAACACAGGCGAGAAACGTATGGTCCTTCATCATCTTGCACGTACACAGCTTGGCGAGCCTGTTGTTGTTGACGGTGTGGACAAGCGAGAATTCTATGTAGCTCAGCAGAAGAAAGCTGCAGATTTTGCAAACAAAGTACATGCAGGCGAGATCACAAATGAAGCCGGTGAGAAATTCACTACGGTTGTACAGATCGGTATCGGCGGAAGTGACCTGGGACCGCGTGCATTATATATCGCACTTGAGAACTGGGCAAAGGCAAACAACACCTTCAAGATGGAAGCAAAATTCATCAGCAACGTTGACCCGGATGATGCAGCTGCTGTTCTTGCATCTGTAGATCTTGCTCACTCTCTTTTCATCGTTGTATCCAAATCCGGTACAACCCTCGAGACTCTGACTAACGAGGCATTCGTAAAAGACGCTCTCACAAAAGCCGGCTTAAACCCGTCCAAGCATATGCTTGCAGTAACCAGTGAGACTTCTCCTCTGGCAAAGAGCGATGACTACCTTACCGCAATCTTTATGGATGATTATATCGGCGGACGTTATTCTTCTGTTTCCGGTGTAGGCGGAGCGATCCTTTCCCTTGCATTCGGACCGGAAGTATTCGCAGACATCCTTGACGGAGCTGCCGAGGAGGATAAGCTTGCAACAAATAAGAACATTCTTGAGAACCCGGATATGCTGGATGCCCTGATCGGCGTTTATGAGAGAAATGTACAGGGATATCCTTCTACTGCAGTTTTACCATACTCACAGGCATTAAGCCGCTTCCCTGCTCATCTTCAGCAGTGTGATATGGAGTCTAACGGTAAATCTGTAAACCGCTTTGGTGAGCCAGTGGATTATGTGACCGGACCGGTGATCTTTGGTGAGCCAGGAACCAACGGACAGCACTCCTTCTACCAGCTTCTGCATCAGGGAACCAATATTGTTCCGCTTCAGTTCATCGGCTTTAAGAAGAGCCAGCTTGGTGTTGATGTTGATATCGAGAACAGCACAAGCCAGCAGAAGCTCTGTGCAAACGTTGCAGCACAGATCGTTGCTTTTGCATGTGGAAAAGAAGATGAGAACCTGAACAAAAACTTCAAGGGCGGACGTCCTTCCAGTATCATTGTTGGTGAGGAACTTACACCGAAGTCTCTGGGTGCGCTTCTTGCACACTTTGAGAACAAGATCATGTTCCAGGGCTTTGTATGGAACCTGAACAGCTTTGACCAGGAGGGTGTACAGCTTGGTAAGGTTCTTGCAAAACGTGTTCTCGCTCATGATACAGACGGAGCACTGAAAGTTTACAGTGATCTTCTTGATATCTGATAAACAGATAGGTACCGTCCCGGAAAATGTTTTTTCGGGACGGTTTTTCTGTATATGTGACCTTAACCGGGAAAGGAAATCTTAAATATGCAGCAGATAAAAATGATCGGTCTTGATCTGGACGGAACTCTTCTGAATACAAAAAAAGAACTCACAGAAAATACCAGGCGCGTTCTCAAGGAAGCTATTGATGCAGGTATCCTTGTTCTGATGGCTACCGGCCGGCCATATACCGGCATTCCCGCGGAACTGAGAAATTTTCCGGGAATTCACTATGCTCTCACCTCCAACGGAGCCAGAGTCCTTGATACAGACCATAATAAACTTCTTATCGAGCAGCTTCTTCCCATGGAAAGTGCAAAAAAAGCTCTCCGTATCTTTGAAAAATATGATACTTTAAGTGAGATCTATTTTGACGGCCAGGGATATGCAGACGCTGCCAAGCTTGATAATGTAGGAAAATACCATCACGACCCTAATATGTGGAATTATGTCCGTACTACCCGTATCGCGGTTCCGAACATCCAGGATGTCATTACAAAAGAAAACAGAAGCATGGATAAAGTCCAGGCGCTTTTTGCAGACATGGAGGAACGTGCCGCCGCCTGGAAGGAATTAAGTGAACTTAAGGAGCTGGAGCTTGTAGGCTCCTTAAGCTACAATATTGAGATCAACGCCGCCGGTGTCAACAAAGGAACCGCTCTTGTTGCTCTTGGCGAAATGCTGGGAATCCCAAGGGAATCCATTATGGCATGCGGAGACGGTGACAACGATGTCCATCTTCTCCGGGAAGTCGGTTTTGGCGTAGCCATGGCCAATGCACAGCCCCAGGTAAAAGAAGCAGCCGATTATATTACTGCTTCCAATGACGAAGACGGTGTAGCACGCGTCATTGAAAAGTTTGCGCTGCACCGATGAGATATTCTATTATGTATGCCAAAAAGGAACCGACAGTTTTTACGCTGTCGGTTCCTTTTTTAGAATGGGATTGAATAGCGGTACATTCACATTCGATCAATATTCATAGTTTCCTGCCGGCTGTTTGATCCTGGTAAGAAGATCATGCCAGGACTGATCCCAGATATACCATTTTCCGGTTTTGGAGTGCTTATATGTACAGATCCATCTGGAACTGTCGCTGCCTGCAAAATCAGTAAATGATCTGTAGATCGCAGGAGTGGTCTGGGTCGGTTCAAAATACGGGATATCTTCACTGATGGAATTTCCCTTACCCGGAAGTGTGTCCTGTCTTAACGTAATGGAAATCGGTTTAGACGGAGTATAATTGTTGGCCGGAGTTGCTCCATTCAGGTAAGAATTGCCAAGATATTTATATCCGTTATCCGCTTTCATACGATCCCTCAAAAAGTTTTTGTAATACTGAGTCATCTCTTTATTGTTGAGATAAGAAATCATCTCCTCGCAGTCCGTCGGATTGGTCGGTGTCCAGGTACGATATGCAAGGATCAGAAGAGCCATGGTCTTATAGCGTCCGTCTGCCGTTGTGATATCATACTGTTTCAGCTCCTCTGCATTGGTCGGGATCGTAGTAAAGGTGTAAGTATAGGTATTTATCGTTACATTAATGACTTCCTTCTGTCCTTTATCATTGGTGATCTCTTTTTTTGCAGATTTAGTTCCTTTTGTAAGAACCGGCTCCACCTGTTTCTTTACTGTCTGTGTCACGTGGACAGTACAGCTACCTCGCCAGGTACTCTTATCCCGGACCTGGATCTTTGTTGTTCCCACATTCACTGCCGTTACTTTGCCTTTACTGTCTACAGTTGCAACAGATGTATCATCACTGGTCCATACAAGAATCTCTTTATAATTCTTTACCTGAAGCTGTCTCACATCACCTTTATTCATATTTAAGGTGGTGTCACTTAAAGATGGTTTCGGCACCGGTGTAGGTGTCGGCTTCGGTTTCTGCGCTGCTTTTACTGTAACCTTACAGTTAAATTTCTTCGTATTTGCCTTCGCTGTGATTACTGCTGTTCCTTTTTTCACTGCGGTGATCTTTCCTTTGGAATCCACACGTGCGATCTTCGGATTGGAAGAAGAATATTTCACCTTCACAGTTGTTCCTGTCAATTTAATGGCACTGGATTTCTTTTCTGTTAATGTCAGCGATGTCCTGCTGAGCTTCGGTGTTTCTACCTTTACAACACATTTATATGTTTTTTTGCTTACCTTTGCATAGATCGTTGCGGAACCTTTATTTTTGGCAACCACCTGACCTTTGCTGTTTACGGTCGCAACACTCTTTTTGGAAGATCTCCAGGCAACCTTCTGCCTGGTTCCGGTAACCTTAAGTGTTGTCTTCTCACCTTTTAAAAGAGTTACTTTTGTTCTGTTCAGTTTTGGTGCGGCGCTGACCGTCACACTTCCAAATGCCATCGTAAAAATAAGGCTGATCAGCAGCACAAAACACAACAGATTTTTTTTCTTTTTCATTCTGATTTCCCCCTTTCCGGTAAAACGTATATTTACGTCATATATTGCTTTAATCACATTTTAGAGGAAATCCCTTATAAAAACACTAGCACTTATGATAGTATCCTTGTAAATATGATCGTTTATATTCTTTCATCGCCCATACCGGGGCTTATTGTCAGGAAACAAAAATAAAACAGGACTGATTTTTGATACAGATACTTGAAATCAAAAGTTTCATCTGTTTAAAAATCAGTCCTGTTATATAAAAAATATCATGGTTGATCCGTAATAGCAGGCAGATCAAGGCATTCGCTATCTGCTCATAATGATACAGTCACGTAACATCGCCAGTGCATGCGCTGTAGTCTGCTCGCGGATCCGCATGCGGTTTCCTGTAAAGTGGAACTCTTTAGCAATAGCCTTGCCCTTATAGCAGCAGCCCATAAATACAGTACCAACCGGAGTTTCCTTTGTTCCGCCTCCCGGTCCTGCCAGACCCGTCACGGAAATACTGATGTCTGCTCCGGATGCTTTGCAGGCGCCCTTTGCCATTTCTCTGGCACACTTGGCGGAAACTGCCCCCTGCTCCTTCAGAGTACGCTTCTTCACTCCCAGACATTTATGCTTGGCCTTGTTACTGTAAGTCACAAAACCATAGCCAAACACCTCAGACGCACCGGATACATTGACAATGCGCTGGGCGATCATACCGCCGGTAAGCGATTCCGCCAGGGAAAGCTTCAGATCTTTCTCTTTCAGAAGATCGATCACCGCTTCCTCCAGTGTCTTGCTCTCATCTGTGGCGAAAACATTCTCTCCAAAACGCTTCTTTAGCTCCTTGACAACCGGTTTGATCAGCTTTCTGCAGGCCTTTTCATTCTCTGCGCTTGCTGTCACACGAAGATGCACTTCACCGGTTTTTGCATAAGGTGCAATGGTAGGATTGGTCTGGCTTTCGATCAGATCCTGGATTTCCTCTGCTACCTGACTCTCACCGATCCCGCTGATCTTTACCATCTGGGACACAATGATCTCCGGCTGGTTTTTCTGCAGATATGGGACAACGTACTCCTCGAACATGGGCTTCAGCTCATTGGGAGGACCCGGAAGAAGGATCGCGGTTTTTCCTTTTTTCTCAAGGATCAGTCCCGGAGCAGTTCCGTTATGATTGTCAAGAACAATGGCTCCCTCAGGAACCATGGCCTGTTTATAGTTGTTCTTCGTGATACGTCTCTGAGGATTGTTTTTCTCATATTCCTTCAGATATTTATCGATCAGTTTCCTTGAGTGGGAATCTTCCTTAAGAGGCATTCCCATCAGATCCGCAGTTACTTCCTTGGTGATATCATCCTCTGTTGGTCCAAGACCTCCGGTGAGGATCACAACATCGGAACGATCCAGTGCAGTACGGATCACGTCACGCATACGGCCTTCATTATCACCTACTACATCCTGATAGTAAACACTTAACCCAAGCAGGGCGCATTTTTCAGAAAGATAGGCGCTGTTGGTATTTACGATATTTCCTAGAAGGATCTCGGTTCCTACGGATATCAGTTCTGTGATCATGAAAAGAAACTCCTTTCGTATACTCTGATCCCTACTCCTGCATGGAAAGGACCTTTCTGTTCTGCATGATATAAGTCAGCAGGGAGATAATGGTCAGTGCAACGGACAGCCAGATAAATATCTGTGTCAGCACTGCAAAAACACCTCCGAAATCCAGCATCAGAAGTATGATCATGATCATCTGGGAAACGGTTTTGAATTTTCCCCAGTAGTTTGCGGCAATGACAATTCCGTTCTCCGCTGCGATCAGACGGAAACCGCTGATGATAAATTCCCGTCCGATGATAATGATCACAACCCATGCCGGAAGCTTGTCAACCTCGATCATGCAGATCATGGCAGAGCATACCAGAAGCTTGTCTGCCAGCGGATCCATAAATTTTCCAAAATTGGTTATCAGATTATATTTTCTGGCAAGATGACCGTCAAACCAGTCTGTCACACTTGCTGCGACAAAAATCGCAAGACAGATCCAGCGGTTTGCTTCTCCTCCCCATCCTGTCAGTAAGAAAACTACAAGAAATGGTACAAGTATCATTCTTGCAACTGTAAGTTTATTCGGTGTATTCATCGCTCAGCACTCCTATCAAATCATACTCAAGCGCACCTGTCACACGTACCTTTGCAAAATCACCTGTCATAAGCAGTTCGCCTGTCTGAACGAAAATGTATCCGTCAACCTTCGGTGCATCCCCGTAGGTACGTCCGATATAGGCACTTTCATCTGCAACTTTTCCTTCGATCATAACAAGAAGTTCCTGTCCGATACGGTCCTGGCCTCTGTCATAAGAAATCTCCTGCTGAAGCTCCATCAGCTCGTCTCTGCGTTCTTCCTTCACTTCTTCCGGAACCTGGTCTGCCATCTCTGCTGCCGGGGTATTCTCCTCCGGAGAGTAAGTGAAGACACCGAGACGGTCAAATTCCATCTCATCTACGAACTCCTTCAGTTCTTCATGGTCTTCCTCCGTCTCACCCGGAAATCCGGTGATCAGAGTTGTACGCAGTACGATATCCGGAATCTCCTTACGGAGCTTTCCGACAATATCGATCAGTTCCTGTTTGGAAGTACGGCGGCCCATTCTTTTAAGAATTCGGTCCGATGCGTGCTGGATCGGAATATCCAGATAATGACAGATCTTCTTCTCATCACGAATGGTTTCGATCAGTTCATCGTAAATCTCCTCCGGATAACAATAAAGGATGCGAATCCAACGGATACCTCTGATCTCACAGAGCTTCTTTAAAAGAATGTGAAGAGATTTTTTGCCGTAAAGATCCTTTCCGTAAACGGTGGTCTCCTGTGCTACCAGGATCAGCTCTTTCACTCCCTGTTCAGCCATATCCTCTGCCTGGGCAATGAGGCGCTCCATTGGGACGCTTCGAAATTTACCTCTGAGCTTCGGGATAATGCAGTAGGTACAGTGCTTGTCGCAGCCTTCTGCGATCTTCAGGTAGCCGAAATGTCCACCTGTTGTAAGGACACGTTTGCTTCCTGTATCCGGCAGATAATCAATATCACGGAATTCTTCGAAATGATTTCCGGCTACTGCTTCCTCCAGAGCCTTTACGATGTCGCCGTAGGATGTGGTTCCAAGAACAGCATCGACCTCCGGAACCTCCTCAATGATCTCTTTCTGGTATCGCTGTGCCATACAGCCGGTAACGATCAGTGCATGGCAGCTTCCTGTTTTTTTGTATTCTGCCATTTCAAGAATGGTTTCCACACTCTCTTCCTTGGCATCCTTGATAAAACAGCAGGTATTGATCACGATTGCATCTGCCTGTGTTTCATCGTCTGTGATCTCATGACCTCCGGCTGTAAGAAGTCCCAGCATTTCCTCAGAATCCGCCAGGTTCTTGTCACAGCCAAGAGAGATGAATAATATTTTCATAAAATTACTCCGCTTCTGTCTGAGCTGCTTCTGCAGTCTCAGTGCCCTCTGCGGTCTCGCCCTCTGCTGCCTCAAGAGCCTCCTTCTCAGCTTCAAGAGCCTCCAGCTCTTCCTCTTCCTCCTGTCCGGGAAGAATCTTTACTTTGCCCTTGTAAAGCTCATCAATGGCAACGGAAAGCGGTTTCTTTCCTGCTGCGCCCGGTACAAGCGGCTCTGCTCCTGCGATCAGCTGGCGGGCACGTTTGCTTGCTGCAAGTACAAGAGAATAACGGCTGTTCAGCACGAGAGCCTCATCGTCGTCCTCGTTGTTTGTGTTGATAGCCTCAATTAATTCTGAATAAGATGGATGTATCATATCTTTTCTCCCTTCTGTAACGGCAGGGCCGTATTTAACTTGTTAATTGGTATTTATAAAAAAGCTTCCGCTTCTTTCTGGATCCTGGATACAAAATCATGATTCCTGGATGTACGCATGCGCTCACACCGGATGGTCTCATGAAGTGTATCAACACATTCCTCCAGATCATCATTGATCAGGAGATAATCATATTTATCCATTCCTCTGGATTCTTCAACCGCTCTTCTGAGACGCCCGTTGATCACATCCAGAGTCTCTGTTCCGCGACCTACCAGACGGTTCTTAAGCTCCTCCATAGACGGCGGACATACAAATACCAGCAGTGTATCCGGAAACTTCTCACGGATCTTCATGGCACCCTGGATCTCGATCTCAAGGATCACATCTTTCCCTGCGGAAAGCTGCTCCTCTACATATTTGCGGGGTGTGCCATAATAATTCTCCACATACTGTGCATACTCGATCAGTCCGTCTTCCCGGATCAGCTGTTCAAATTCTTCTTTTGTGCGGAAGAAATAAGCCTCCCCGTCCTTCTCACCCGGTCTTGGATTTCTGGTAGTAACAGAAACAGATAATGCATAATTGTCATATTTTTCCATCAGCCGTTTCATGACAGTACCTTTTCCGGAACCGGAAAAGCCCGAAACAACAACTAAAATTCCCTTACTCATTTCCTTCCTCCCTCATTTCCTCTCCATACGCTTCCGAAAATCTCCTGGCAATAGTTTCCGGCTGCAGAGCGGAAAGGACAAGATAATCATCGGAAGTAACAATCACTGCTTTTGTTTTTCTTCCCTGTGTGGCATCGATCAGAGTTCGGGTCCCCTTGACACTCTGTATCATGCGCTTTACAGGAGCGGCATCCGGACTTACCACAGCCACGATCTTGCGTGAATTGACAACATTTCCAAAGCCTACATTAATAAGTTTCGCCATTTACGCTCTTCCTTTCTGTCTGTGTACAGCCTGTTTCCTGTCCGGTTACTCGATATTCTGGATCTGCTCACGGATCTTCTCGATCTCTGTCTTCAGATCGATGGCCGCGTTGGATACAATAAGATCATTGGATTTAGACAGGATAGTGTTCGCCTCACGGTTCATCTCCTGTGCCATGAAATCCATCTTACGTCCCACGCCCTCGTTCTCGTCCAGGATCTTTCTCATTCCGTGGATGTGGCTTCGAAGACGTACCGTCTCCTCATCATTGCAGATCTTATCTTGAAAAAAGTATCACCTCTGCGGCGATCCTGGAATCATCGATCTGGTTATCTTCAAGTAGCTCGTGCATCTTGGCTTCCAGTTTCTCCCGATAAGCCTTCACTACTTCCGGAGAACGTTTTTCCACTACATCGACCTTTGCTTCCAGTCCGTCCAGCTTCCCAAGAAGATCCTGTTTCAGATTAGCACCCTCACGCTGGCGGGTCTCCACAAATTTCCGGCAGGCCTCATGAAGCGGACCTTCCAGAAAATTCCAGAGCTCTTCCTCATCCGGAGCCTGCTCTTCCATTGTAAACACATCCGGATATCTGGAAAGTGTGGAAACACGGATATCATTCTCGATCCCCAGTTCCTCACTCATCTGGTTCAGATAGCCCAGATATTCCTTTGCCAGCTCTGCATTGTATTTCAGAGCCATTCCGCCCATTGTATAGTCTTCATAGGTGATGAACACATCGACTTTGCCGCGGCGGATATAAGTCTTCATCACATTTCGGATCTCTCCCTCAAAATAGCTGAGTCTTTTCGGCATTTTGATGTTCAGATCCAGATATCTGTGATTGACGGATTTCAGTTCAACAGAAACCTTACGCTCTCTGGAAACTGCTTCTGCCCTGCCAAAGCCGGTCATACTTTTTATCATGTTATCCTCCAATACTGCCTCTTAAGTTTATCAGCTGCTGATAAATACAGTAACTGATTGCATACGGATTTATTATAGTTCATTCCAAAACCCTAGTCAAACTCTTTTTTTACTGTTATAATGATTGATGTTGAAATGGAGGTAAAATCATGGCATTTGACGGAATTACAGTTTCTGCTCTCGTGGCAGAAATCGATGATAATTTAAAAGGCGGACGTATCAACAAGATCGCCCAGCCGGAAAACGATGAACTTTTGATCACAGGAAAGGGCGCAAATGGACAGAAACGTCTTCTCTTAAGTGCAAGCGCATCCCTTCCTCTGATCTATTTTACAGATAAGAACCGTATCAGTCCTTTAACTGCACCGAACTTCTGCATGCTTCTCAGAAAGCACATCGGAAGCGCCCGTATCCTTGATGTGAAGCAGCCTGGAATGGAGCGCGTGGTGGAATTTGAGCTGGAGCATCTTAATGAGCTGGGGGATCCCTGCAGAAAGCGTCTGATCATGGAACTGATGGGCAAGCACAGCAACATCATCTTCTGTGACGAAAAGGGAATGATCCTGGACAGCATCAAACATGTCTCTTCTCATATGAGCTCTGTCCGTGAGGTTCTTCCCGGAAGAGAATATTTCATTCCCAATACTAGGGATAAAGAAAATCCGCTGACTGTTTCCGAGGAGGAGTTCACACAGCACATCTGTAAAAAGCCTGTGAATATTTCCAAGGCGCTTTACACTTCACTCACAGGTATGAGCCCGGTAATGGCTGAGGAGATCTGCTACCGTGCATCCATTGACGGAAGCGATGCATCGCAGTCCCTAGATGAGGCAGCCTGCACCCATCTTTATCATACCTTTCTCCGCCTTATGGAACAGATCCGGAACAGAGAGTTCACCCCAAATATTGTCTACCGCGGAGAGGAACCTGTGGAATACGGTGTCTTTCCTTATCAGCAGTTTGGCAGTGAATACCGCAGCGAAATCTTTGACAGTGTCTCTGTTATGCTGGAGACCTATTATGCTACCAAAAGTCTGCTGACACGTATCCACCAGAAATCCTCCGATCTTCGCCGTGTAGTACAGACCGCTCTGGAACGTAACCGAAAAAAATACAACATCCAGAAAAAGCAGCTGAATGATACTACAAAAAAGATAAATTCAAGGTCTACGGTGAACTGATCAACACCTACGGATACGGGCTTGAGGAAGGCTGCAGATCCTTTAAAGCACTGAACTATTACACCAACGAGGAGATCACTATCCCTCTTGACCCGACACTGACTCCGGCACAGAATTCCAAGAAATATTTTGATAAATACGGAAAGCTAAAGCGTACAGAGGAAGCCGTCACAGAACAGATCACAGATACGGAAAGTGAGATCTCTCATCTGGAATCTATCTCCAATGCTCTGGATATCGCCAGATCTGAAAGTGACCTTTCCCAGATCAAGGAAGAGCTCACTGAGTATGGCTATATCAAACGTCACTACACAAACAAAAAGGCCAGAAAGCCCAGCCGAAATCCAAACCGCTCCACTACATATCCAGTGACGGTTTTGATATCTATGTGGGAAAAAACAATTTCCAGAATGATGAGCTGACTTTCAAGTTCGCAACCGGAAATGACTGGTGGTTCCATGCAAAGAAAATGGCTGGTTCCCATGTGATCGTCCGCACCAAAGACGGTGAACTTCCGGACCGTACCTTCGAAGAAGCAGGCCGCCTGGCCGCCTGGTACTCCAAAGGACACTCTGCTCCCAAGGTAGAGATCGATTATATCCAGAAAAAGCATGTGAAAAAACCTGCCGGTGCGAAACCCGGTTTCGTTGTTTATTACACCAATTATTCTCTCATGGCTTCTCCGGATATTTCGGATCTGAAAGAGGTTACGGAGTAATAACTATTCAACAAAAAACCTTCCTGTGTTCTCGTATTTCTTCAAGACCGGATACCTGTATCTCTGCAAGTATCTGTCCTGAGAAATTTTTCTGTAAACACAGGAAGTTTTTTTATTGAACATTCGCACTCCGCTTCGTTACATGCTCACGAACAAAAATCGCAAAACGATTTTGTTCAGATCTCCAGTTTTTTCTTCACTGCCGGTGCAATAGACGTATCTGCTTTATGATATGGGATCAGTGTAGACTGCAGTGCATGGTACAGATCAGATTTTCCGGGCCATACGGTTCCTTTCAGATGATTCTGCTCATCCAGCTGATGAAACCAGGAGCCGTTTTCGTGATCCATGACCACTTCATCCAGGTACTTCATAAACGCAGCATAATCTTTCGCATATTTCTCCTTACCGGTCACCTGATAAAGAACTGCAGAGGTATTGATCGCTTCCGCAAGAGTCCAATGCATACGGTCATGTACCACCGGTTTGCCATTCCAATCTGTCGTGTATACAATTCCCGGTGCACCATCTGCGTTCCAGCCGTCTTTTATTGCTGTTGTGTAAAGGTTTTCTGCTGCCTGAAGATGTATTTCCAGTTTTTCTTTCTCTTCTCCACAGTTTGCAAGCGTCCACTGTGTGATCAGCCTTGCCCATTCGATTCCATGTCCCGGTGTTGCGCCGTATGGCTTGAACGGATCATCCGGACGGTCACGGTTGCAGTCAAGATCTGCCACCCATTCCTTCGTAAAATGTTCCGGGATCCTCCAGGAGTTATCTTCTGCCCACTGGATCACATGATCAATGATCCTGCCTGCACGAATGTGATATTTTTTATCCCCGGTGACATCTCCTGCTGCCAGAAAAGCCTCTACCGTATGCATATTGGCATTTAATCCCCGGTAATCATCCAGCACGGTAAATTCCGTATTCCAGGTATCGCAGGCCAGCCCCTCCTCTTCATTCCAGAAATGTCGGTCATAAACAGCCAATGCCTCTTCAAGGAGCTCTTTCGCCCCGGGCCTTCCGGCTGTCAGTGCGGAAGATGCAGCCAGGATCACAAATGCATGGGCATAACACTGTTTATTGGGCACAATATCTCCTTCCGGTGTTACACCTGCATACCAGCCACCGTTTTTTTCATCGTGAAGCTCTCCCTTCAGACCTTTCAATGCCGCATCCGCAAGCTCTTCGCTTCCCTCATGGCCAAGCATCAGACCCAGACTGTATACATGCGCCATACGACAGGTGATCCAGGTTTCCCGGTTTCTGTCCTTCCATGGTGTTCCGTCGTCCCCCAGATAATAGGAACCTCCATTCGGTGAAGGAAACCGATGCCCGAAATTCAAAAGCTCCTCACAGGATGCTTTCAGAAATTCCCGGTTTTCTTTTGTGCTGATCTCATATTTGCTGTTCATTTCAACCACCCCATCTGTTTTTCTTTAGGATATCATTCTTTTTAGGGAACTTCAATTCTTTTAGATTCTTTTAGATTCTTTTGGATTCTTTTGACAGATTGACGAAAAAAGGAGAATGCCCTATATGCATTCTCCTCATATCAGATTTCTTAATTCCATTACCGTAACGGTCACAGATAGTCCTGTATTAATCTTCAAAACAGGTGATCACATAACGCTCACTTTCCATGATCACATCAGAAACATTGTCTCTGTCCCAGATCGCATCACTGATGATATCTTTCAGCTTATCATCCATAACGATATTAAAACTTCTCCTCGATCACCTGAAACGGGACTCCCTCATTCTCCTGTGCATA
>ENA-OQMY01000141-OQMY01000141.1-human-gut-metagenome-genome-assembly--contig:-NODE-141-length-24281-cov-2.922870_pt1 | contig 24281 bp, 32 predicted proteins | sample MGYA00242623_ERZ504868 | MGnify/ENA primary metagenome ERZ504868 (study PRJEB26092, sample SAMD00036386) | human gut metagenome | host: Homo sapiens | study: EMG produced TPA metagenomics assembly of...
CTCTAAAATAATTTTTCAGGCTGGTTTCACTGACCGAAAAGCGTTCTGCAATCTGCCTTACAGGGATGTGCTGGCGAAGATCATCGGAAAGAATTTTTGCTGTCCTTTTTGCAAGCTCCACTTGCGTTTTTGTGTAGAAGCCGCAGGTTTTCGCAGGCCGGATTTCCATGTTGAGAAGCCGATGGATAAGTTCAAGCGTATAGATTTGTAAGTGGAAGGCAGACGGCCTTTCAGAAAGCCGCCAGAGTTTTTGAAATATATTTTCCAGTTCGTTGTCCGCTTCGTTGATGTATGTTTTATGGTTCGCGCAATAGTTTTCTTCCAGGCGCATGAGATCAATCGAAAAAGATTTCATCAATTTGCCGCAGGACTGTAATAGGAGCGAAAGGTCAAAGTATATTTTTATGCCCTGATATTGCCGTGTGGGAAAAATATACTCTTTCTGCGCCGTCTGCCCACTGATACAAAAGTCGTTTTCCTTTAGGTAAATGTATGAGCCATCATCCAGAAGCAGTTCACTTCTGCCGGAAATACAATAGTTTATCAGCAATGGTTTTAATTCCGAATTTGCTTCTGACTCCGGCCACACAGGAGCATTTACAAAAATAAAAGCTAATGTCAGGCCCGGAAAGAGCGTATGGAATGTCATGCGCCCCTTACCATTTGCCTGATCTAATAGTAGTTCACTGCTATTTGGACTGTTTTTCAAGGTCACACCTGAAACGGAATTGCTGTTTTCCAAAATGCTGTATATCATATCACGCAACTGCTTCGCCCCTTTCATCACGCATAATCGTTGATGTTATTATACCGGCGCAGAAATCCCCGGTCAATGGCTGTTCCTGCCAAAGGTCGAAACTCCTTGCTATACGGGCTTAAAATACCGATATGTGCATAGAAACATTACCTGATGTGTGCTATCATCAGAGTCGGTTAGCGAAGTCTAATCGGAAAAGAAAGCAATCATGTTAGGAGGTTTCGCAATGAACAAATTGCAGGGAAAGGATTTAATCAACATCGGTATTTTTACGGCGATCTATTTTATCGTCATTTTTGCGGCGGCGTCTATCGGTTTTATCCCGATTTTCATTCCGCTTATCAGCGTGATCGTGCCGCTTGTGGGCGGTATTCCGATGATGTTGTTCTTCTCCAAAATCAAGAAATTCGGTATGCTTACCATCTGCGGGGTGCTGCTCGGTATCATCATGCTGCTGACCGGCATGGGTTATTGGTGCATCCCCACCGGGCTGATCTTCGGCCTGATTTCCGATTTTATGATGAAAGCCTGTGACTACAAAAATGCCAAGCGCGAAGTGTTGATTCACGGCGTTTTTTCCATGTGGGTAATCGGCGCCTTTATTCCCATCGTTGTGACGCGTGACGCTTACTACCAGAACCTGCTCCCCGGCTACGGTCAGGAATATGCCGACACGCTCATGGCTTATATGCCCGACTGGATTTTGCCGGTACTGCTTATTGCTGCTTTCGTCAGTGGTCTTGTCGGCGGCCTGATCGGACGGAAGATTTTCAAAAAGCACTTTGAGCGGGCGGGAATTGTGTAATGAGCCGCGAACTTCTTGCAAGTCAAAAAAACAATAGTGGAATTTTATTAGACCCCCGGACAAAACTGGCGGTACTGATTACCATAGCTGTCTTTATTTTAGGCGGTTCGTATGAAGGTATCATGCAGTATTACATCATCGTGTTGGCGGCGATCCCGCTGTTACTTTTGTCAGCGGTCAGAAAATGGAAAGGCGCTGTTCTCTATATCCTGATTTTTGGAGGCAGTCTGTGTCTGGAAATGTTCGGTCTGTCACGACTGGCTGGCGTAGCAAACTACATTGCAGTAGCCATTGTTGGCATTCTGCTGAGGTTCACCCCCAGCGTGGTCATGGGATATTTCGTGGTAACGACAACCACGGTCAGCGAATTTGTTGCGGCGATGGAACGGCTCCACCTGCCGCAGCAGATCACCATTCCTATGTCTGTGATGTTTCGCTTCTTTCCCACGGTTGCGGAAGAATGGAGCGCTATTGGGGACGCCATGCGGATGCGTGGCGTCCGCTTTGGTGGTGGAAAAGTCGGTGCGATTTTAGAGTATCGGATTGTCCCCATGATGATCTGCTCCGTCAAAATCGGAGAGGAACTGTCCCAGGCAGCCCTTACGCGGGGATTGGGAGGCCCGGTAAAACGGACGAATATCTGTAAGCTGGGTTTTCATGTGCAGGATGTTATTTTCCTGCTGATCTGTCTGGGAGCATTTGCAGCGCAAATCTATGTGCTTGCCGCAAGGGGGTGAAAGAAATGATTGAATGTCAAGATGTGTCCTTTTCTTATCCTGCCAGTACCCTTCCCGACAGTGAGAGGCAGGCCGGTGGCGCTTTGAAACATATTTCCTGCACTATTGAGGACGGTTCTTTTGTCCTGCTCTGTGGGACTTCCGGCTGTGGGAAAACAACCATGACCCGGTTGTTTAACGGCTTGATCCCCCATTATCATGAGGGGACATATACCGGCTCCGTCTATCTGGATGGAAAGGATACCCGTGACCTGTCACTGTTTGATATTTCTCTGAAAGTCGGTTCTGTATTTCAAAATCCGCGCTCTCAGTTTTTCAATGTGGACACGACCAGCGAACTGGCTTTCGGCCCAGAGAATCACGGCATAGCGGAAGATCTTGTGCGTGACCGTGTAAAGCGTGTAGCTGCACAGCTAAAGTTGGAGCCGCTGCTTGATAGAAGTAGTTTTTTCTTTGTCCGGCGGTGAAAAGCAAAAAATCGCCTGCGGATCGGCAGCGGCGATTGACCCGGATATTTATGTGCTTGATGAGCCATCATCCAACCTTGACGCATACGCTATCGCTGATTTCCGACAGCTACTCTTTACTTTGAAATCGCAGGGAAAGACCATCATCATCTCTGAACATCGGCTGTATTATCTGTCCGGCCTTTTTGACCGTGTCCTGTACCTAAAAGATGGAGAAATCGAAGGTGATTATACAGCAGAGGAATTTTGCGGCCTGTCGGCAAGACAGCGCGATGATATGGGATTGCGCCCTCTTGATCTTGCGGGGCTTTCAGAAGTTGAAGGCACGCCGCAGAGAATGAATGAGGCGGTTTGGACGATAAAGAATGTGTCCTTTGCCTATAAGCATGAGCCGGAAACCTTGCATATAACGGAAACCTCTTTCCCATTCGGCAGCGCCACGGCCATCATCGGACATAATGGTGCGGGAAAATCCACCTTTGCCCGGTGCCTCTGCGGGTTGGAAAAGCACTTCAAAGGAACGGTGCAGGATCAGAGCAAGAACTATTCCAGAAAAGAACGATTGAAACTCTGTTATATGGTCATGCAGGATGTAAACCACCAGCTCTTTACCGAAAGTCTTCTGGATGAAATTCTGCTCAGTATGAGAACCGAGAATAAGCAAAGGGCAAGAGAAATCTTAAAGGAGATGGACTTGCTTTCCTTTGAGGACTGCCACCCGATGGGACTGTCCGGCGGTCAAAAGCAGCGCGTGGCGGTTGCCTCTGCGATTGCTTCGGAGCGCCCTCTGATTTTATTTGATGAACCGACCAGCGGCCTTGACCTGTTTCACATGAGGCAGGTTGCCAATGTTGTCAATCAGGTGGCAAATGCCGGAAGAACCGCGCTTGTGGTAACGCATGACCCGGAATTTATTCTACGCTGCTGCAATTATGTCCTTCACTTAGAAAACGGGCAAATTCAGGAAAGCTATTCCATAGAGGACAGCAATGGCCGAAAACGCCTGCTAAAGTTTTTCCTGAGTGATATGAAGAAGGAGGTGTCCACAGAATGAAGGAGGAAAAGAAAGAGTCGCCCATAGGCGTCTTATGGGGATGGGGCAAACTTTATCATGGAAAATTCATCGGCAGTATTATCCTTGCAGTATTAGGCGTGGCCTGCCAGATGGTGCCTTATTTCTGCGTGGCGCATATTGTCACAATGATGTTGTCTGGGGAACAGAATTTTTCCCGCTATGTGACCGCTGGCATTATTGCATTGTGCGGCTACTTTGGGAAAGTGCTGTTTTCCAGTCTTTCTACAACGATTTCCCACACGGCGACCTATTACACGCTGCGCGATCTGCGAGAGAATATCACCGCAAAGCTGGCCCGCGTCCCGATGGGGACGATTTTAGATACTCCGTCCGGCCAGTACAAAACGACGATTGTTGACCGGGTTGAAGGCATGGAATCGACCTTCGCACACCTGCTCCCGGAAATGACCGCAAATGTGCTGGTGCCTTTGGTGATTGTCGTATATCTGTTCGTTATGGACTGGCGCATGGCACTCCTGTCCCTTGTTACGTTGGTGGTGGGCCTTGCTGTCATGTCCGCCGGTATGAAGAATTATCCCGTCAAATGGGAGGGCGCGGTTAAAGCGGGAAAGCAGATGGCAAACGCCATTGTAGAATACATCGGCGGGATTGAGGTGGTAAAAGCGTTCAGCCAGTCCGCCGGTTCCTACAAAAAATATTCTGACGCGGTGAATTACAACGCCAACTACTATGTGGACTGGATGCGGGAAAATCAGAAAACCATGAGCGCTTACAACGCCATCCTGCCCTCAGTGCTAATCTGCGTGCTGCCCTGCGGCTTCGCGTTCTGGCTCTCCGGCAGTCTGGAGCTTTCCACCTTCCTGTCCATTGCGATTTTCTCGCTGGGGCTGATCGGGCCGATTATTGCGGCCTTTACCTTTACGGACGATTTGGCCGTACTGGGGACAAATGTGGAAGAAATCAGCCAGCTTCTGAACGCCGAAGAACTGAACCATAAAGAAACGCCGATCAAGCTGGAAAATACCGGCATTTCTCTTAGGTCTGTGTCGTTTTCCTATGACGGGACAACAGAGGTTTTGCATGATGTGAATCTCGCCATCCACCCGGAACCATGACCGCCCTTGTAGGGCCGTCCGGCTCCGGCAAGTCTACGGTGGCGAAGCTGATTGCCGGGTATTGGGATGTTACATCCGGCAGTATTACCCTCGGCGGCCATGAGCTGAAGGATATGCCGCTGTCTGAAATCGCAGACCAGATTTCCTATGTATCTCAGGACAACTACCTGTTTAACCGCAGTATCCGGGAGAATATCCGCATGGGAAGGCCCGGTGCCACGGACGCAGAGGTGGAACAGGCAGCCGAACAAAGCGGCTGCGACGCCATTATCCGCAAGCTGGATAATGGCTATGATACGGTTGTTGGCAGCGCCGGTTCCCATCTTTCCGGCGGTGAACGCCAGCGGATTGCCATCGCCCGCGCCATGCTGAAAAATGCGCCGGTTGTCATTTTGGACGAGGCAACTGCCTATATCGACCCAGAGAATGAGGCGCTGGTGCAGAAAGCCATTTCCACTTTAACTGTCGGCAAGACCCTGATTGTGATCGCACACCGGCTGTCTACCATTGTTGGCGCAGATAACATCGTTGTGGTGAAGGATGGAACCATCCACGCACAGGGTACGCATGAGAAGCTGCTGGAAACCTGCCCCCTCTACCGGGATATGTGGCAGGCGCACATCGGCGCGAAAGACCAGATGTAAGGGGGTGTTGTCAGATGTATGGAACATTGAAAAAAATCTTTGCTTTTGCAGGCAGCAAGAAGGGGCTTCTAAAAAAATCCCTGTTATTCTCATTCCTGTCCGGGCTGTTTTCAGCCATGCAGTTTGCCGCCCTCTTTGTAGTGATCGGCGCGTTAGTATCTGACAACCGGGACGGAAAGTTTATCTGCATTTCGCTGGGAATTATGGCCGTTTCCCTCATTGGGCGTATCATCATGACCTATTTTTCCACGATGGAGCAGACGGAAACCGGCTATTGCATGGTGGCGGAAAAGCGTATCCACATCGGAGATCGGCTGCGCTACATCCCGATGGGCTACTTCAACAAGAATAGTATCGGGAATATTACCGCCATTGTCACAACAACTTTGGGTGATGTAGAGAACTCAGCAGCCCGTGTTCTGGTGTCAGTGCTGGGCGGTTTTTTCAACTCGGTTGCCCTCGTCATCGTCCTGTTGGTATTTGACTGGCGGATCGGTCTTGTGGCCGCTGCCGGTGTCCTGATTTACCTTGCGGCGGCGGAACTGGCGCTTCGCAAATCTGCCGCGCTCAGCGGGGTGCGTCAGCACACACAGGAGTCCCTTGTAGAGTCCGTGTTGGAGTACATTCAGGGCATGGGGATTGTTAAAGCATTTGGTCTTGAACGGGACAGCACGCAGTCTATTGGCAGTGCAATTAAGGCGAGCTGCCGGGATAACCTGAAATTGACAAAGGCCAGCGTTCCATATGACGCTATCAAACAGGCTGTTGTCCGAGTGTTCAGCGTCCTGTTGCTTTTGGCCTCGGTCTGGTTCTGGCTGGACGGCTCCCTGCCGCTGGCCTACGGTCTGATTTTGGTGATTGCTTCTTTCATGGTGTTCAACGATTTGGAGAACGCCGGGAATATGGCCTCTTTGCTGCAAATGCTGGCGGCCTCGATGGATACGGCAAACTCCATTGATGACACGCCGGTAATGGACGAGAAAGGCGCTGATATTACGCCGAAGTCCAGCGAGATCGTGTTTAACAAGGTGGATTTTTCCTACGCAGACCGTAAGATATTAGATCAGGTCAGCTTTACCATTACCGAAAAAACGACTACGACCATTGTCGGCCCTTCCGGGGCAGGAAAGACAACGATGTGCAACCTGATTGCCCGTTTTTGGGATGTGAATGCCGGGAAGATTACCATAGGCGGTACGGATGTACGAGATTTCAAGCTGGACAGCTTGATGAAGAATATCTCGATGGTGTTCCAGAGCGTGTACCTATTTGCAGATACGATTGAGAACAATATCAAGTTTGGCTGCCCGGATGCTACCCATGAACAAGTGGTTGAAGCGGCGAAAAAGGCTTGCTGCCATAACTTTATTTCTGCCCTGCCGGATGGCTATGACACCGTGATTGGCGAGGGAGGCGGTACTTTGTCCGGCGGCGAGAAACAGCGGATTTCCATCGCCCGCGCCATGCTGAAGGACGCACCTATCATCATTTTGGACGAGGCAACAAGCAGCGTTGACCCGGAGAATGAGGATGAATTGCAGCGGGCTATCGAGGCATTGACCCATGACAAGACCATCATCATGATTGCCCACCGTCTGAAAACCGTCCGCAACGCCAATCAGATCCTTGTACTGGACAACGCTCATATCGTCCAGCGCGGCACTCATGCGGAGCTGATCCAGCAAAAGGGCCTGTATGCCGATTTTGTATCGGCCAGACAGGAGGCCATCGGCTGGAAGCTGGCTCAGTAAAGGAGGTTCAGATGAAACTTCATGCGTCCGGGGAGGACTACCTGGAAACCATCCTTGTTCTCCAAAAGAAACGCGGTATGGTGCGCTCTGTAGATGTGGCCCGGCACATGGAGGTGTCAAAGCCCAGCGTGTGCCATGCAGTGGCTACCCTGCGGGACGGCGGCTTTATTATGATGGACGAAGATCACTTTCTCCATCTGACCGATGTGGGCCGCGAGGTAGCCGAAAAATCTACGAGCGTCACTGCTTCTTTACCGAGCAGCTTGTCACCGCAGGCGTTGACCCCAAAACTGCGGAGGCCGATGCCTGCCGTATTGAACACATCGTCAGCGATGAGAGTTTTGACCGGCTGAAAGAGGCAGTCGAACAGAGCAAAACTAAAACCGAATAAGCCAAGCGATCCTGCCCCGCAAGACGGGGAAGAAAAAAACCGTTGCAGGGCAGGCAGCTTTGTGCGCCCAAAATGGATTTTCCGGGTACTGCGGCGTTTTTGAGTAACATCAAGGCCGCCGTTCCTTATGCGCCGCCTCCGTTCTTCATAAGGGTTTGGGACTATCCAAACAAGCAATTTTGAATTTTCGGGTAAGGGACCTGAGAATCTCAAAATTTGCAAGCGGGTACTCGCTTGCTGTGCTTGCCTCTTTTCTCCGAAAATGAAAAGAACCAGTGAGAGAATCGTTAAATTTCACTCACTGGCTCAATTCGTTTCAAATTTTTCGGACAACTCTGTCAGTTCCCTCACCGTTTCCTGGGTGTGATGCAGCAGGGTGTCACGCATTTCTGGCGGACAGCTGGAATAAAGCATTTTCATCTGATTGACGCCCTCATTCCTCCAGAGAAACATCTGGATTTATAAGCGTATCTAAAGAGATGTGCAGGACCTTTGACCAATGCTCTCAAAATCAAATAGGAAGGATTTCATTTTCCCTTTTTCGATATTGGCGATTTGCTTTACAGAAACATGGCTCAGATCAGAAAGTTCCTGTTGTGTCAGTTCTTTATCTTTCGGGCTTCTCGCATTTTTTTGCCCTAAAGCAGTTAAATCATCAATCGGCATAATCGTTCACCTCAATAATATTGTATCGTTCCGGTTTATATGATGGAATGACCTTATTATGCCTGACAAGCTGTACGATTATGCCGATTATATAAAGCTGCGATTGGTGATAAACTTGTATTGTTCGAGACAAAGAACTATAATGTACTCTGTGGAGGTGCATAATGGATTATATGACACTAAAAGAGGCCGCCGAAAAATGGGGCGTGACACCTCGTAGAGTAAATTACTATTGCGCTGCTGGGCGTATCCCCGGCGCTGTGAAGATGGCTGGTGTTTGGCTGATCCCAAAGAACGCAGAAAAGCCGATTGACGGAAGGACAAAACAAGGGAAGGGGTTGCACCATGAATAAAATCCTGATTATAGATGATGACAGAGAACTGTGCGCTTTGATTAAACGTAGCGTACAAGCAGAAAACATAGAAGCTGATTTTTGTAATACCGGAAAAGAGGGCTTACAAAAATTAAGAGAGCAGGAATATCAGCTTGTGGTGCTGGATGTGATGATGCCCGGTATGGATGGCTTTGAAACGCTGGAAGAAATCCGCAAAGAGAACAGTCTGCCGATTTTGATGTTCACATCTAAAAATGACAGCATTTCTAAAGTACGGGGCTTACGAGCCGGGGCGGACGATTATCTGACAAAACCGTTTGATATGGACGAACTGATTGCCCGTATTGCGTCCCTCATTCGCCGCTACACCCGTTTTAATCATCAAGCCGGAGCTGTGCAAAAACTGGATTTTGATGGATTGCAAATTGACCTTGAAAATCGTTCTGTTACGACGGAAAATGGCACTTTTGAACTTCCACCAAAGGAATTTGATTTGCTCCTGTACTGTGCAAAACATCAAGGGAAAATTTTGACCAAACAGCAGATTTATGAGGAAGTATGGGGCGAAGAATATTTCTATGATGATAGTAACATTATGGCGATTATCAGCCGACTTCGTAAAAAATTAGAAGTCAATCCTTCAAGCCCAAAGTATATACAAACGGTCAAAGGGATTGGCTACCGGTTTAATAAGGAGGTGTAGTCAGCATGGAAATCATCGTATTCTTGTCCATTGTGATTGCTGTTGTGGCTGTATTGACTTCCATCGTTCTCGTTCGGCGTGTAAAAAAACAATAGCAGAAATGACCGATGTGCTGGTTGATGTGAAAAACGGAAATGGCAACCGGCGTATTCTGTCTGCAACAAATGAACTGACAGCACCTCTTGCCTATGAAATCAATGAGATCGTTGTGGCCTATGAAAGCAGACTTTCAACTGTACGGCAGACAGAAGAAACCAACCGCCAGCTTATGACGAGCCTTTCCCATGATGTGCGAACGCCCCTTACTACTCTGATTGGGTATCTTGACGCTGCACACAAAGGACTGGTCACAGGAAAAGACCGGGATGATTATATCGAAACCGCCCGCCGGAAAGCCCATGATCTGAAAGAATATATTGATGTACTCTTTGACTGGTTCAAGTTAAATTCCAACGAGTTTGCTTTGGAGATCCAGAGTGTTGAGGCCGCAGAGCTGACAAGAAATATCCTCATTGACTGGATACCGATTTTTGAGGATAAACAGGTTGAGTATGACATTGATATTCCCGAACAGCCTGTCCGGGTAAGATTGGATATGGACAGCTATATGAGGATTGTCAATAATCTCATTCAAAATGTAATCGCTCACAGCCATGCAGACAAAATCAAAATTGCCCTGTCAAAGAAGGAAAATAACATGGAGCTGCTGCTGGCGGATAATGGAGTGGGAATTGAGAAGGAAGATTTGAAACACATTTTTGAACGGCTCTATAAGTGTGACAAAGGACGGTCTGAAAAAGGAAGCGGTCTTGGTCTTTCTATTGTCCATCAGCTTGTAGAAAAGATGGATGGGAATATAACAGTTGAAAGTTTGCCGGGAAAAGGAACTGAATTTATGTTGCTTTTTCCTTTGGAGAGTTAAGCGGGCTCCCGTCTTTATGGCGGGAGCCTTTGTCATTTTACTGGATTTCAAATTGCAAGGTTAATGCAAGGTTGCGGCAAGGTTAATGCAAGGTTGGCATGATAGAATACCTTACAGAACAGGAGGTTTTGAATATGGATACAAATTATATCATTGAAACAAAAAATCTGACGAAGCAATACGGCTCACAAAAGAGTGTGGCTGACTTAAATATCCATGTGAAGCGTGGGAGAATTTACGGTCTGCTGGGCAGAAACGGAGCCGGAAAAACCACTACCATGAAAATGCTGTTGGGCTTAACGAAGCCGACTTCCGGGGAGGTCAAAATCTGGGGAAAGTCTTTGCAAGGGAATGAAAAGAAGTTGCTGCCCCGTATCGGAAGCCTGATTGAGTCCCCCGGTTTTTATCCCAATCTGACCGGCACAGAGAACCTGCGTATCTTTGCTACTCTGCGGGGCGTACCAAACAATCATGCCATCAAAGACGCTCTGGATTTGGTAGGACTGCCCTACAAAGATAAAAAGCTCTTTTCACAGTATTCTCTTGGTATGAAGCAGCGGCTTGCCATCGCCCTTGCCGTTATGCACGATCCGGAGCTTTTGATTTTGGATGAGCCGATCAACGGTCTCGATCCCATCGGTATTGCAGAAGTACGCTCCTTTATTCGGGAGCTTTGCGACGCAAGAGGAAAAACCATTTTGATTTCCAGTCACATTCTTTCGGAGATTTCCTTGCTGGCTGACGATATTGGAATTATTGACCACGGTGCACTGCTGGAAGAAGAAAGCCTTGCTGAGTTGGAGCAAAAAAGCAGTAAACATATCCGGTTTACGATCTCTGATACTGCACAGGCGGCAAGAATTTTGGAACGCAATTTCCATGAAACCCATTTTTCCATACAAGACGACCACAATCTGCGTCTACACAATATGGAGCTGCCTGTGGGGAAAATTGTAACTGCTTTTGTAGAAAACGGATTGGAGGTATCAGAAGCACATACCTGTGAAGAAAGTCTTGAAGATTACTTCAAGCGTGTGACAGGGGGCGAAGGAATTGCTTAAACTAATCAAATGCGAATTTTTGAAATTGAAACGGAAGAAATTTATTCCGCTGATTATTCTGGCTGCGTTCCTGTTTCCAATCCCGCTGACTTATCTGATGACAACGCCCTCTATGATGGAGCGATATACGGATCGGGCAGATGCTTTCGATGGACTATTTAACATGGTGTTGGGATATGGTATCCAGTTTTTACTGCCCTGCATTATCGGAGTGATTGCCGCCATCCTGTTTTTTATGGAACGCGACAACGATACATTCAAAAATCTGCGTACAATTCCCGTAACCAGCACGCAAATGGTACTTGCAAAGATTATTGTCCTTTTTATCTTTGGAATTGTTTTTTGCGTGGCTTCTACCATTGCAACAATTCTTTGCGGAATTGGAACATTAGAAGTTTATGGAATTGGTTATAAGCTGTTTTTGGCGGTTGAAACGGGGATCTTCATTACGGCAGGAACACTCCCGTTGATTGTCCTTGTTGTCTTTTTCAGTAAGACCTATGTTTTTTCCATTTTGTTGTGTGTCTTTTACTAGCGTTCTGAACATGAGTGCTACGGCATTGTTTGACACACTGCCTAAAACTATGTTATGGCTTCTGCCCACGCCACTGACTACATTTTGGAGTGCGGGAGATATGGCGGCTCATGGAATAAAAATGGACTTGGAGCAAATGACAGGGCTAATTCCTTCAACATTTCAAGTTGTATTCATTCTTGGAATCATGGCATTCGTTTCGTTCTTACTGATTGACAGATTATATAAGCAGAGGGGGGAATAAACATGGTTCGCATTGTAAAAACAGAATTTTATAAATTGAAAAGGTATCATATCCTTTGGGCGGGCGTTGCACTCATGCTTCTATCCGTCCTGCTGACCTTGTTTACCTCTATGGCGAATGATGGTTCCGTTTGGGATTTCGCCTATCTTACAGAACAGGTCATCAAAAACAATATGTCCATGATTTTTCCGATGTGTATCAGCCTAATTGCTGGATATATGATTTCTCGTGAGCAGACGGATGACACATTGAAAAATATTCTGACTGTGCCGATCTCTTTTAAGAAACTGTTGACCGGAAAATTGATTGTGTGCGGCGTATTGTCTATTATTTTTGGGCTGATATGCAGTCTGTTTACAATCATAGCAGAAATGATTGTGGGATTTCCCGGCTTTGAGATTTCCTTAGCTCTAAAAGCAGCCTTGCAGATTACTGCGGTTAATTTCTTTTTATATCTTGCGGTTCTGCCGATTATCGCTCTTACTTGTCGGAGGGCAGGCAGCTTTTTAGTCGGTGTAATCATTGCTTTTGTCTATGGATATGGAGGGATGTTTGCCGCAGGAAATATGACATTAGCAAACCTTTATCCGATTACCGCAAGTCTTGGAATGGTAGGCTACCGTAGCTATGATACCGCAGTCAACTGGAATATCGGAACCTGTTCTTGCAGTCTTGTGCTTGCTGTTGTTATTTCTGCCATCTTGATTTTGTGCATGAAAGAGCGAGAAGCAACCCAAACAAAGAAAAAGGCCAAAAAGGTAGCACCAAAGAAAGGCTGGTGATGATTTTATGAAGAAAATAGTTTTAGCATTGGCATTTGTTCTTTTGGGAAGTTTTATGATTTCTGGCTGTTCAAAAGATGAAATTCTCGATCATTATAATAATATCGTTCAGTCGGCTGGAGCCATAGAACTTACAGGAAAGTTATCTTTGGAAGGAACAAAAGAAAAAGGGATTGATGATTATACGGGAACTTATACGGCTGATTATGAGAATTTTTCAGATACAGAGTATTTGTTCGGAGGAACTTCCATAAAGAGAGAAGCCGGTAAGGAATTGTCTATTGATTGCACTTTGGAGATTACGGAAGGTACTGCAAAAGTATTTTGGAGTTCTGGATCTGATGAAGCAGTCACGTTGATTGAAGCAACCGGAACTTATAGTGACACAATTACACTTCCTGATGGTGGAAATTATATCGGCATTGAATGTGAGAATTTCACTGGAAATATTGAATTAAATATTGAATAATACTCTGCCGGACGACGGCAAAAGAAAAAAAGCCGTCGTAGAGCAGACAATTTGACACGCCCATTTGAAACGGCGGCTTTGATTTTCAGAGCCGCCGTTTCTTTGCGTTTGCACAAACCTATGACGACTTGCAGGGACACGGTAGCCGATTGGAGGTTATTTTGCCGTGTCTCGTTTGCTTTTTCAAAGCTCACATGATCTACATCAGTTAAAAAAAAGCATTGCTCCTCCTCCGGGCAAGTATAACATTGCATCGGCATTATCGTTCCATGTAATTCAGTATAATAATGGCTGTTCTTGGCGCGCCAGTTTTTCCTCACGGAAATCTGGCGTTTTCTTATAGATTTGTACTTGCCTGTTTATCCAATATACGGGAATATTAAAGCAGCTTCACACCCTTTCGGGAAAACATTAGTAAGTTTGAAATTGCCGTTATGAGCTATGGCGACTTGTTGGACAATCAGCAATCCAAGCCCATGTCTTAAATCAAGCCGTTCATCTGTGCTTTCCATATAATGCGGTTTTTCTTCCAGCTCTTGCAGCTTTTCAGCAGGCAGACCCATTCCGTTATCCGTAACCGCCAAGATAAGATGGTTTTGCGATGCTGTAAGAGAAATGCAGACTTCACAGCCCTGTGGGTTATGTTTCATGCTGTTCTGGACAAGGTTGTTTACGGCTCGCGAAATCAATCTGGCATCACATTCCAACACAGCATTTTCGGCGTCAGGAGTGATCTTAATTCCGATGTTGTAGCTATCGGAAATTCCTGTATTCAACAGGTCTGCTACATAGGATCGCAGTAGTTTGGATAAGCGAACCATCTCTTTATGAAGCGGCTGCATCTCATATTCCAACTGCGATACTAAATTCAAATCCTGCACGAGTTCTTTGATTTTGGCGCTTTGCTTTTGCACGATCACAGCCTGCTCTTTTACCCCCTCACTGGCTGTTTTGTCTGCGGCGATCCGGTCTGCATAGCCCATAATCATAGAAAGCGGAGTTCGGATGTCATGAGAGACCCCGCTGATCCAGTTGGCTCTGGCTTCGTTTTGCCTGCTTAATATCAGAGAGGCTTTATTTACGCTGTTCGCAATTTCGGATAACTCTCTATCAATATGGAGAGAAACGGGTTTGCCATCGGCCAATGTTTCAATGGCATCTACAATCGGTTCCGTGTTCTGGATGATCCTGCGTTTTGAAAAATAGTAGGCCAAAAACAGGCACAGCACATCCATGCCCAACATTCCTATCACATAGAGGGGAATTTTCTGAATAGTCTCCATGGAATAGTAGTTGCTGGTGAGCTTCATATAGCTATTCTTTGGATACCCTAGAACTAACAATCCATCCTCTGTACTCCAGACAAAAACAGGATAATCCTCCAGATAGCCTTTGGAAAATAAAGCTACCTCTTGAATGCTGTAATGTTGCGGCACTTCTTGTGGCACATCGAGCCGCCAGAAGCATTCGCCCGTTGACGTTAGATACATGGCCCAGATATTGTACTGGCGCAATTTCTGCTCTGCGTAATCGGGCAAACCTTCTGTGGTAGCCGCAGTAGAGGTCAGCTCAAGCATGGCGCGCGGGGACGCTTCTCCGTAATCCTCTGAAACTGTGTGATAGAAAGTCACGCCATACAGAACGACATTGACAATTACCAGGATCAAAAGAAACGCAGCGAAAGACGCCAAGTGCTTTGAAATATAGGTTCCAAAAGATTTCATGGCGTCACTTCCTTGTAATCAGTTTATAACCCAGCCCCTTGATCGTAATCAGGGAAACGGGCTTTGAGGGATCGGCTTCAATTTTTTCCCGAATCCGCCGTACATGGGCATTCAGGCTATTTTCATAGCCGAAAGGATTGTCGCCCCATAATGCTTCGCAAAGAGCGTCAACCGTAACGATCTTTCCCTCGTTGCGGGCCAGCGTTTCCAGCAGGGTATGCTCTTTTGCGGTCAGGGGGATAATCTCGCCGCCCTTGTTGACCTCTGCCCGGCTAAAATCAATCGTACATCCATCCAGGAAAACCCGCGGGCTGTCCTCTTTATAAGTTCGGCGCAAAACCGCATAGACACGCAGTAATAGCTCCTGCGGCATAAACGGCTTTGAAATATAATCGTCTGCTCCAAGGCCAAGACCGGCCAACTTGTCTGCTGCTTCGTCTTTTGCGGTCAGAAAGATGATTGGCACATTTGTAAAAGTGCGGAGCTGCTTCATCAGGGAAAAGCCGTCCCCATCTGGCAGCATGACATCCAAAACCATCAAGTCGGGTTTTTCTTTTTCTGCCGTTATTATAGCCTCTTTTACCGTTGCGGCAGTAAGTACCGTTTCAAAACCAGCATCGCTTAAAATATCGGATACCATTTTCAGCAAATCTGGCTCATCGTCTACAAGCAAGAGCTTCTTCCGATGCAGAAAAGAGTTGTCCATAGCGTCACCTCCCGAAAGTATTATAACATAGGATTTCAAGTCTGCGGAGGGCATCCTCAAAAAGTAAGGTAAAAGTAAGGACGGGAGAATGTAGATGTCAGGTTGAAGTTGTACCATAGAAGCATCGAAAGGAGATGTTTCTATGGACTATATCATTACAACGGAACAGTTGACCAAGAAATATAAGAACTTCACTTCGGTCAATCATGTTTCGCTTCATATTCGCAAGGGCAGCATTTATGGTTTTCTTGGCCCGAACGGGGCAGGCAAATCCACTACCATGAAAATGCTGTTGGGGTTGACCGACCCCACAAAAGGCAGCTTTACCATTGATGGGAAACAGTTTCCGCAGGATCGGATTGCCATTCTCAAAGAGATCGGCTCTTTCATCGAAGCGCCGTCTTTCTACGCGAATCTCACCGGGCGGGAAAATCTTGACATTATCCGCCGCATTTTGGGACTGCCGAAAGCGGATGTGGAAGATGCTCTGGAACTGGTAGGGCTGACCGAGTTTGGCGACCGGCTGGCAAAACAGTATTCGCTGGGAATGAAGCAACGCTTGGGCCTTGCCGGGGCGCTCTTGGGGCGTCCGCCGATTCTGATTCTGGACGAACCCACAAACGGTCTTGACCCGTCTGGTATCCATGAAATCCGCAATCTGGTAAAATCCTTGCCCAGCCTTTACGACTGCACGGTGCTGATCTCGTCCCATATGCTGTCTGAAATCGAATTGATTGCAGATGACATTGGGATTCTCAACCACGGGCGGCTGCTGTTTGAGGGAAGCATGAATGATCTGCGTCAATATGCCCTACAATCCGGCTTCGCTGCGGACAATCTGGAAGATGTGTTCCTTTCTATGGTTGAGAAAGATAACATGGACAGAAAGCAGAGGGCAAAATTATGAAAACGCTGGCAATCGAACTTCGGAAAGAAAAGCGAACCGGCGTGATTCCCGTGCTGCTGGCCGTTGGTGTCTTGGGAGCCGCCTACGCATTTGTCAATTTCATTATGCGGAAAGACACACTTCTGAATCTGCCGCTGGCCCCGATGGATGTTTTGTTGACCCAGCTCTACGGCATGATTATGGTGCTGAATCTGTTCGGTATCGTGGTTGCTACCTGCATGATCTACAACATGGAATTTAAGGGAAGTGCCGTAAAGAAGATGTATATGCTTCCCGTCAGCGTCCCGGCCATGTATCTGTGTAAATTTCTGATTCTGACGGTCATGTTTTTGGTTGCTATCGTGCTGCAAAACCTGGCACTTGCACAGATCGGAATGACGGACTTGCCGGACGGAGCGTTTGAGATGGGTACGCTGGTACGCTTTGCCGGATACTCTTTTCTCACATCCATGCCGATACTGTCGTTTATGCTGCTGATTTCCTCGCGCTTTGAAAATATGTGGGTGCCGCTTGGAATTGGTGTTGCCGGTTTTCTGAGTGGTATGGCCCTTGCAAATTCGGGGCTGACGCTTTTGCTGGTGCATCCTTTTGTGATTATTCTGAAACCAGCAGTAGCCATGAGCGCCCAGCCTGATTCGACGGTTGCCCTTGTCGCTTTGGTGGAAACACTGTTGTTCCTTGCCGTGGGCTTGTGGCTGGCGAAGTACAGACGCTACGAGTAAGGAGGGATAATAAGAAATGAGTTTTTTGGATTTACTCAAAATCGAGTTTATGAAAGTAAAACGCTCCAAAATCGTACCCCTGATTTTCATTGCACCTTTATTGGTGGTGGTTTCCGGGGTTGCGAGTTTGAGCAACTACTTTACACCGGAATACACCAATGCGTGGGCTGCCATGTTTATTCAAAGTGCGCTTGTTTACGCCTACTATCTGCTTCCATTCAGCATGATCGTGGTTTGCGTGATGATCGCAGGACGAGAAACAGGAAATAACGGGATTCTGAAAATGCTGGCGCTGCCGGTCAGCCGCTGCGCATTATCCATTGCCAAATTCTGTGTGCTTACCTTTTATCTGTTTATGGAGATGGTGGTGTTTCTTGTCGTATTTGTAATCGCTGGGTTGATTGCGACACAGACAATGGGAGTAACAGAAACCCTGCCGATTCTATATCTTCTGAAATGGTGCTTGGGGCTGTTTCTGACTATGCTGCCGTGCATTGCGGCTATGTGGGCCATTACTGTGCTGTTTGAAAAGCCGCTTCTTTCTGTGGGATTAAATCTGCTGCTTGTGATTCCCGGTGTATTGGTTGCGAATACGCCGCTGTGGATCGCCTACCCGTACTGTTACAGCGGTTATCTCGTTTCCTGCTCTCTCTATGACTTTACAGCAGAAACTTCCGACGCCGCTTTTTCGGTGTTTCCGTTCCTGCCGTGCGCGATTGTAGTGTTTGGCCTGTTTTTCGCGCTGGCTGTCACCCAATTTGGGAAAAAAGAAATGAGGTAAAACTATGGAAAAGAAAAAACTTCAATCAGTTAGTATCGCTGCGCTCATTGTGAGCATCCTACCGTTGGCGGCTCTTGCCCCATCGCTTCTGCACCTTTCGCTGTCGGACGGAGACCGAACCACTTGGGCTGGGGCCAATGTCGTTTTTATCCTGCTGGGCCTGATTCTTTCGGTGGTATGTGTGCGGAGCAGGGAAAGCCGCAGCATTATCAATATTGTATCAACTGCAATCAGCGTTTTTTGGCTGCTGCTGATGGTGGGAATTGTTGCGCTTGCCATGTTCCTTACTTTCGTTCAGTGAGGAAACGGTTATGCGTAGAGTTGGGAAATTTATTGGATGCTACCTGATCGCGGTTTCTTTGCGTTTACACAAACCTATGACGACTTGCAGGGACACGGTAGCCGATTGGAGGTTATTTTGCCGTGTCCCGTTTGCCTTTTCAAAGCTCACATGATCTACATCAGTTAAAAAAGCATTGCTCCTCCTCCGGGCAAGTATAACATTGCATCGGCATTATCGTTCCATGTAATTCAGTATAATAATGGCTGTTCTTGGCGCGCCAGTTTTCCCTCACGGAAATCTGGCGTTTTTTGTTGCCATTTTTTCGGAGATGACCCGGTTGTCTGCCGGTGTCGGTCTCCGCCTCCATTCGATTCACCCGTCAATCACCCGTGAATCGAAATGGAGGTACATAATGAAGAAAATTAACCTTCGGGAACTTTATCCTGATGTTTATACAACAGACTTTTTTGTAGATGTGACAGAGGAAGTAATGGAGACTATTCGGGCAGCTGAACGTGCGGAGGCTGCGTATGAGCGAAAGATGTATCGTTATAAAGCACAGTATTCTCTGGATTGCGAGAATGGCATTGAAAATGCGGTGCTGTTGAAGCCGCAGACACCGGAGATGGTTCTGGAGGAAAACAGTTTCAGGAGCAGGTCTATGCCGCTGTGATGAAGCTGCCGGAGAAACAGGCAAAGAGGATTTATGCCCGATACTATCTGGGAATGACGGTAAATGAAATTGCCGAAGTAGAAGGTGTAGACCCAAAGCCGTGTCCGAGACAGTATCCGGCGTGGTCTGAAGCAGCTGGCAAAGTATTTTTAGGGTAGAATAACAGAGGGCGCAAGGTCTCAAAGTGCTTCTGCATAAGACCTTGCGCCCTACCTATTGTAGTAGCCTTAGAGGTGTATTTTGTAAAGCTATCTTTGAGTGAAGAAACATGATCTTTATCAAGAAAATTTGTCGGCTCATCTAATAGCAATACATCTGGTTTTTCAAGCAGTAGCTTTGCCAAAATCACTTTTCCTCTCTGGCTCGTTTGAGAGCCGCCCCGAGGCCGTGAAAGTCAAACCTTCTTTCATCTTGGTTCATTCTCATATCACCCTATATCATTGTACATTTTGGGTTGGATTATGAGAATGTAATGAAATTTTACATAAAGTAGTATTTCATTTCATCAATGTGCAGCCTCCAACTTGTACTATTCGAGGTAAAGAACTATAATGTATTCTGTGGAGGCGCGAAATGGACTATATGACATTGAAAGGGGCCGCCGAAAAGTGGGGCGTGACACCTCGTAGGGCAAATTATTATTGTGCTGGTGGACGTATCCCCGGTGCTGTGAAAATGGCTGGTGTTTGGCTGATCCCTAAAGCTGCGGAAAAGCCGATTGATGGCCGGACAAAACAAGGGAGGTTGCTGAAACATGAATAGTGTTTTGATTATAGACGATGACAAGAAACTTTGTGCCTTGATGAAAAAATGTGTGGAACAAGAAAATTTATCTGCGGTAGTAGCACATGGCGGCTTAGAGGGTCTGAGGCTACTGGAAAAAAACAAGGATACCTGTTCACTAATTATTCTGGATGTGATGATGCCAGATATGAACGGGTTTCAAGTATTGCAGAAAATCCGAGAGAAAAACAATGTGCCGGTGCTGATGCTGACCGCCAAAAGCGACGAAGAAGATAAGGTTTCTGGTCTGCGGCTGGGAGCGGACGATTATCTGACAAAGCCGTTTGGAATTAACGAACTAATGGCTCGTGTCAATTCTCTAATCCGGCGCTATACCACCTTAAACCCTGTGACCGGAAACGAAGCCGCCACCATGCTTCTGAAAGATATGGTAATTGATAAAATCAACCGAACCGTAACGGTTCAAAATCTCCCGGTAGACTTGACCGGCAAAGAGTTTGATTTGCTTCTATTTTTGGCGTCCAACAAGGGTCGGGTCTTTACTAAAAAACAACTTTATACGCAGGTGTGGACAGAAGAATATGATTTTGACGACAATAACCTCATGGCATTTATCAGTAAACTGCGTAAAAAAAATCGAGCCAAATCCAGAACAACCGTTTTTATATTCAGACTGTCCGCGGTGTAGGGTATCGCTTTAACAAGGAGGCATGAGCATGGAAATTAACCTTTATCTATTGTTGTCCTTATTGATTGCTTTGCTGGTAATCAGCTATCTTTTGGGAAAACTTCACCGCGTCCGTGGTCAGCTTTTTCTTATTAGGGATGCCCTAAACGATATAAAAGCCGGGAATTTGAACCGCCGTGTATTGGTGCGGGAAAGCGACCTGACAAAACAAATCTGTTATGATATTAACGAGATTGCCATGAGCAGCCAATCTCGGCTTATACAGCAAAAGCAATCCGAACAGGCTTATAAACGGCTTATGACAAGCCTTTCCCATGATGTAAAAACCCCTCTTGCTTCTCTGGTTGGATATTTGGAGGCTGTGGAAAGCAAGATGGTAACAGGAGCTGAGAAGGAAGAATACATTCGGGTGGCTATGGAAAAAGCCCACCACCTGAAAGATTTTGTGACCGCCCTGTTTGAATGGGTGAAGCTGGATGCCGGGGAACAGATTTTTCATTTTGAGGTCTGCGACCTGAATGAGCTTTCCCGTGACATCATGGCTGATTGGGTGCCGCTGCTGGAAAACCACGATCTTAGCTATGAAATTGAGATACCCGAAACAGAATACATGACACGGGTTGACTCTACCGCCTACACTCGTATTCTCAATAATTTACTGCAAAATATTCTGACGCACAGTGATGCAAGCAAAGTTTTCCTGACCGTGACTGAAACTGAGCAGCAGGCAAAAATCGTTGTTGCTGATAACGGCAACGGGATTGCCGCCTCTGATCTCCCGCATATCTTTGAACGGATGTATCAATGCGATCACTCCCGTTCTGCCAAAGGGAACGGGCTGGGCCTTTCGATTGCCAAAGAGTTAGTCAGTATTCATAAAGGAACGATTACAGCCGCTAGTGTTCCCGGAAACGGAACAACCTTTATCATCATACTTCCGAAAGCTCTGTGATCCCACGGAGCTTTTTTTAGAAAAAACTTTTATCTCGGCAAGGTTATGGCAAGGTTTTGCGTTTTATAATTGGAACCATGAAAGGAGGAAACCGTATGACGATTATTACAACTGAAATCCAGAAATGGAAACGGAATAAAATTGTCTGGTGCATTTTGGCTCTAACACTTCTGCTTGGAGCGTTTGCGATTGAAAGGGCTTGCAGCATTTCAAGGAGCAGTCCCTTTATGGATAGTTTTGGCAACCTTTACACACTGGCCTTTAAGAATCTGTCCAGCCTGTTTCTGCCGATTGTGCTGGGAATGTTTGCAACGACACTGTTTTTCGATGAACACAAAAATGACACGATGAAAGAACTGCTTATCATCCCTATTACAAAAGCACAGCTATACTTTTCAAAAGTCGCTGTGGTTATTCTGATGTCCGTAGGACTGTGCCTGATTACTTTTCTTTTGTGTGTTGTCGGTGGGCTGATTGCCGGAGGCTTTCCCGATCTGAACGCCCAAACACTGATGGACGCTGGTCTTTTGTATCTGGCAGGTGGTATTCTGATTCCCATAGCCATGCTTCCGATTGTGTTTCTTTCCACGCTGTCAAAGGGATATATCCTGCCCATTGGCGCAACGCTGCTTTATCTGATTCCCGTAGTCATTGCCCCGGCTTATCTTACGGGAATACACCCGCTGGCAAGCGTGATGGGGATTTATCCCCATATTTCCGAAGCGGCCGCAGCTATGGTAGAAAGCCTGATGCAAGGCGTTTTATTCAATACTTCGCCGCTTGTTTGTGTCGGTTCGCTGCTCTTGATCGGTGCTACATTTGCCGCCGCATCCGTAGTGGCTCTAAAAAAGCAATCTTACTGAAAGGAAAGACCTATGAAACGATTGAGTTGTTTATTACTCGGTATTCTGCTTGTTTTTTCTCTTTGTGCCTGCCAGCAGGCCGCTCCATCTTCCGGCGAGGCTCCGACCAACAGGCCATTACGGAAGAAGCAACCGAATACTTTAACCAAATGATGGATGGAGATTTTGAAACTTTCTTCAATGCGTTGCCGCCGGGCGTACAGGACAATATTTCTGCGGAGACGATACAGGAAACATGGGAAGAAGAAGTCGATAAGCTGGGCGGGCTGCCGGAGAACACTTCCCCGGATGTGTCCTGCTATGTGCCGGAACACTCTGACCAAATCCGTGTTGAATTTGTCATTCCTTGTGACAAAGGCAATTTCAAAGTATTCATCAACTATTTCCCGGATGGCAGCCTTTACAACTATGTTATCTGGAAGAACGAAACAAAATGAGAAAGCGAGGCATTTTTATGAGTGATCTTGTGATTGAAACCAAAAAGCTGACAAAGATTTACGGGGAACAAACTGCCGTTAATTCTGTGAATCTTCATGTAAAACCGGGCCGGATTTATGGACTTTTAGGACGCAACGGAGCCGGTAAAACCACAATTATGAAAATGATTTTGGGCCTTACACCAATCACTTCCGGCGAAGTAGATGTGTTCGGACAGAACATCAAAGGCCATGAGAAACGCATTTATCCCCGTATTGGAGCCATCATCGAAACTCCCGGTTTTTAATCCGAATCTGACCGGCACAGAAAACCTTGAAATTTTTGCGAAGTTACGAGGGACACCCCAGCCCAATGCCGTCAAGAACGTGCTGGAAGTTGTGGGATTGCCCTACAAGGACAAAAAGCTGTTCAGTAAGTATCCCTACGGCATGAAGCAGCGCCTCGGTCTTGCCGGCGCCCTCTTGGGGCGGCCACCTCTTCTCATTCTGGATGAACCTACCAATGGTCTGGATCCGGTAGGTATCCATGAAATTCGCTCTCTGATCCGTTCCCTTCCGGAGAAACTGGGCTGTACCGTACTGGTATCATCCCACCTTCTTCCGGAAATCGAACTGATGGCAGATGATGTGGGGATCCTAAACCGGGGCAGACTGCTGTTTGAAGGAAGTATGGAAAAATTAAGAGAGGAAGCTGCGATGAAGGGATTCCCTTCTGACAATCTGGAAGAAACTTTTCTCGCTCTCGTCGATGAGGACAACAGGAAACGGAGGCATATGCAATGAAACTTTCCACCGAACTTAAAAAACTTAAAATCCACCGGATTGATTTTGGCCATCCTGACCGGAGGTATGGCAGCGGCGCTGCTCCCTGTTCTGAACACCTGGTTTCGCACGGAGCTTTTTACCTCTTTGCCTGATTCTCCCCTTGTCGTTCTTCTGGATGCCAACAGCCAGATGATGATCATGCTCAATCTGATCTTAATGATCTGCGGTTCCTGTATCCTGTACCACACGGAATATTCCGAACACGCCCTGCGCAAAATGCTTTCCCTGCCTATAACGCCGGAAAGTCTTTACCTGCAAAAAGCCGTGATTCTGATTCTTGGTCTTCTCTTTCTGCTGATCCTGGAGAGCAGCGCCCTTGTTTTCTGCACGGCACACTGGTTCACCATCACAGAGGATTTTTGGATATTACTTTTAAAAAATGCACTCTACAGCGCGTTTCTTTCTCTCCCCAGTATCCTGCTCATGCTGCTGATCGCTTCTGCCTGCCAGAATATGTGGGTGTCCCTGGGAACCGGCGTCATTTTCCTTTCTCTGGCATCCTCCCTGACAGAAGGGCCATTTCTTCTCAGACTCTGTCCCTTCATCACACCCTTTC
>ENA-OQMY01000146-OQMY01000146.1-human-gut-metagenome-genome-assembly--contig:-NODE-146-length-23334-cov-2.908778_pt1 | contig 23334 bp, 41 predicted proteins | sample MGYA00242623_ERZ504868 | MGnify/ENA primary metagenome ERZ504868 (study PRJEB26092, sample SAMD00036386) | human gut metagenome | host: Homo sapiens | study: EMG produced TPA metagenomics assembly of...
GGAAGGCACAAACGAGCACCATAAGATCGAAGGAATCTTCAAGGCTTTGGCCCGCTCCATCAAGATGGCTATCCGCCGCGACATCTACAGGTATGAACTGCCGAGTACAAAGGGGGCTTTGTAAATTAAGAATTAAAAATTAAGAAGTTAAAAATTACGGTCGATGATAGTTTTTTAATTCTTAATTTTTAATTTTCAATTTACTCCGCGTTCGGTCCGTCCACATAGAGCTTGCCGTTCTCATCGATTCCCATCTTGTCGATAAAGACAACTCGCTCGCTTCCTGTTTTCTGAGTGTAACCGTGATAAACACAATACATCTGCTTGCCGTCTTTCGACCAGGTCACGCTGTTATGCCCCGTACCGGTAACGATGCCTCCCTGCTCCACGTTCTTTTGTAGCACAGGATTATCGTTCGATTTGACAAACGGGCCGAGCGGACTTTTTGCCGTTGCATAGCCGACAGCATAATTTCTTTCCTTTATAATAGTTGGCCGAATACATCATATAGTAGGTATCGCCTTTTTTCATCGTATAAGGACCTTCCGTCCAACGGCGGTTGATCTCACCGGAAGTAACGGAGCGGCTTTCCCATTCGGATTGCGTGTCGTCCAGTTTTACTGGCGGACGGAGCAGCAGGACCGGTTCACCGATCACTTCTGTCAAATCCGGCTTTACCTCGATGCCATATATCCAGCTTTCCTCTATCTCGTCGAACTTCCCTTCTTTTTTAGCCTTAAGCATCCCTGTTTTGGAATCCTTTGGCCAATTTCATTTTTGCCTGTGCTTCCGAAGAGAAAAAACCAGGAACCAAATGCGTGTCCATAGAACTCATCGAAATCGTCGCTCTCAGGGAATTCTGCGCTGAAGCTATCAAGCTTTCCGTCTTTGTAACTCACGGTAGCAACAATAGCGCGTTCGATTTCGCCGGTATCCTCATCGACGTACCACAGCTCCGTGCCAACAGTCAGCATTGTATCAACGAACTGATGCTCGTTATACCATCTCTCAGCCATTTCTGCCAGTAAGTTAGCACTCGCCATAGGAAGATGCAGACCGGCAGAACCGTCCTGCTCATCAATGGCTTTGCGAAAGATACCGTCAAAATCATTTTCGCTGACGGCTCCCGTATCCATAACTTTGCGATATCCGCGATAAGCCTGAAGGAGCTCTTTCTCGGATAAATTCTTGAAGTCCATTATTTGCCCTCCTGATTTTGAAGAAGCGACCGAAAAACTGTCTCAAACTGTTGAAGAGACATGAAGATAATCTTTTTATTATATCCTTGCGGGTACAATTTAATCTCGTTGTTTGCTTCTTCTTGCGTTAAATCACGTGAATCAAACAGTGCTACCATATTTTCCTTATATGGTCCAATGTTGTATTCAAAATCTATGCGTGCCACATAGAGTTCTGGTTTCATGAGCATCGCTCCTTAATTGAAAATGGCTCGAATCCGTTTATCAAAATTGCTTCCCCATTACTCTATACATAGAGCCGGAATCCAATTCTCTTTTAACGGTTTGCGCAGGCTTTCGGGAATGCATTCGTTCAAAGCGGAGTTCTGTGCTAAGCTCATGTCAATTATCCAGAAGTCATCCCCGTTCTGCATCACGTCGATAGCCCACTGACCACTCAAGTCAATATCGTTGAGCATTGCTTTGATATGGGCACATACCTTGTCGACATTTGCGTAATACCTCTTCATCAAGGTATCTTCATGTGCTTTATACACGATATAATCGTGTATCTGATGAGGCGAATCCGCATCAGATTCGTGGGCAAAGCGTTTTGTCATCACGGCCGGGTCCCAATATGGATTAACGCCAATGATTTCTCCTCGCTCGAAATCCACAAAGACACGATATTCTGTATGCAGCGGCATACCTTTGTAAATAGTCGGATTGTTTTCTTTGTCAGGAATAAACTCTCTCACAGCCCATTCATTTGTTGTAGAAACTCCATAGATTTGCTTGCTGCTCAGAGGCGAAGCCATTTGCAGTGCAAGGAAATGAATGAACAGAAGATATTCCCCCAGCTCTCTGACTTCTTTTGCACCATGTACATGTGCATTGCGAAAGTCGAATTTCGAAGAATAGGTTCCTGTTTTTATGAAGTATTCCTTGGCTTCATCTAAATGAAAGGCTTTTTGACAAAACCTGTCTACAATCGCAATCGTTGAGGGAGTAAGCAGGTTGTAGTCACAGCGAGTTAGCTGAAGCAAAGACAAAGGAACCTTGATAACGGTTGTTGCTGGGACTTTGAAAAAGCTTTGCTTTATCACAGCGTTGACCAGAGGAGGCAGCCACACCCCAATACTGTTAGGGTTCATGCCAATAATCTGGTAAGTGATAGGGTCAAGGTCCAAAATATCAAGTCCTTGACGAAACATATTGTAGTTTCTTTTCCCTTCCTTGCTGTTAGGGCGCCTGAGAAACTCTTGATACTGTTCCAGCAAAATAATGTATGCCGGCTCAGTAATGTCCTTTTTCATCAGGTCACCGGATAATTGCGGGCGAAGTTCCTGAGGAAAGCGGTTAATGTCGTCCAGTGTCACTCGGGCCTGGTGTTCTTCAGGAATTTGGTAACGCTGGGTCTTCACCTGTTTTCCATCATATTCGTATATTTGTGTCTGGGCAAGAAGCTCGTTTACGATTCGGTCAACTAAATCATTCAGAGCGTCTTCAATTTGAGCCCTTTCTCTTTGGCCGGCCGCTTGCTTTGCACTCACCTCAAATAAGTTTTCGCTAATATAGCGGTCGTCGAGCGCTTGTTTTTGGTATGCTTCTTCAAAGGCCATGAATGCTTCCGGGTCCATATTGAGAAGCTTTGCTATATTGTTTTTTACAGCAACGGAGTCCCGTTTTTGCTCTTGAAACAAATGTTTTAATATTTCCATAGAATATCCCTTTCGCTTCTTATATTATATCATATTTTGTCTTTTTTGTCCATTTAATAAAGCCGCTCGAGTGTGTCTTCGAGCGGCTCTTTTTTTGATTACTCTGCATTAAGCCATGGCGTATGGTTTTGAAAACCAAGCCATTTATGCATTTGGGTTAATTTTCTTCCTTGCCCTCTTCCTTTTTTTCAGAGCCTTTTTCAAACACCTTATTAAGGAAGTCATCAACGGCTCCATTGGATTTCCGCAAGCCATCCAGTAGCCCACAGAGGCTGCTCCAGAAAAAAGAATCAAGAACAGGATGTTTTCTGCGTTGTATGCCAAGATGGACATGATGGTCAGGATAACAGAGCCAAATACCACTTTTTCGTTTTTCCGCATTTTTTGTTACCTCCTCAGATTAGTTCAGTTCTTCAGGAAACCAGCTTTCTCCCTGCTCATCGTAGATGAGGTATCCGGGATAGCTTGCATCCCCAGAAAGGTGGGCGTCATCCTGAGCAATATGAGGAATTCCTTTAACAAAGAAAGTGTCCCCTTTTTTCAGGTCTTCAAATCGCGCCCTGGAAAGAATGTCGCTACCCTTCTTAACGATGTTTACCATTGCTGCCATAAAACACAGCACCTCCATAAGTATTTCAAAACAAAAAAGCCCTGCTGGGTATTTTCGATACTCAGCAGGACTTTTGATAGTTTTGATATTATACAGTTTATGGCTTTTTCGGGTTGATACAATAAAAAGGTTAAAATTTGATATTTTTTATAGCCTGATTTGCAAATGGGACTACTATTTTTGTCAACGGAACCAGGTCTTTTGTTCCAAAAGAATACAACTCGCTTAAAACATCATTTATTTTCATATTCACCATTCCTTTGTTCCCCAATTATATCAAACAGACCACTTTTCGGCAATAAAAAAGAGGGCCGCAAAGCGGTCCTCTTTAGGTATTATACTTTTGCAAGCGGCTTGTTATCTTTCCAGAAAGTGCTGGAGAGAGCACCTGTTTTGATGTTTTTTACCACATCAGCGTTCCACACAACACCAAGCCCGCTGCCATTTTCCCAGGCGACATGAATCGTTCCGATACCATCAACAAACGATACCTTTCCCTTGAGACCTTTCGGCATCGTGCGATATGCGTCGTCCATGAATACCAGCTCAACTTCGGCGCCTTCCGGGAAAGCGTTTTTATTTCTTCAACGCAGTTTTTTGAAGGTGTAAGCCCCATGTTTCCGCCCATATAATCTTCTCCTTTCAAAACGATACAGTGTGCTTCTCGGCGTTTAATTCTCTGCACAAATCTCGTAGACCGGACAATCGTTGCAGCCATGTGTCGATTTCTGCATCTGTCAAAAACTCAGTTGTGGAGAATACGGAATGTCCGCCGGATTCAGCACTGTAAATATAGCGAATCCCAAATACCAAACTGTTGTCTGGCTTGATTTTTACTCCAACAAGAGCCGGGACTTGCCCTTGGCGACGTTCGCTTCTGCACAAATCGACTCTTGGCTCACTCAGGTAGTGGGCAATGTTAAGCTTTAGCCCGTACGGTCGTAGCCGTCGGTTGATGCCGCTCAGTCCATCGACCTGCATCTTCTTGTCACCTCCTAAATTTCAGAACGGAAGAATATCGTCGTCATCCAGAGGCACCGCAGAGATGGCCAGCTCAGGCATTTCATCCTTTTCTGCGTCGGGAAAGTGGCTGGATACAAACTCCTGGACGCTCTGCACAGGCGGCGCCTCAAAAGCCAGGACCGACTCTTCCCCCAGTTCGATGGCATCAAGGGAATCAAGATACCCGATTTCGGAAAATTCATTGTTGGAAACGAGTGTTCCGTCTTCCGTTCGAAACATTACTGGCATCTCAAGTTCGTCATCGTAGTAGAGAAAGCGGTCTGTGGCGAATTCCAGCTTCAAAAACCGTCTATCAAATTTCGATTTCGAACATTTTTCCGTTCTTGATATGGATATACGGGAGAGCGTTCAGGTTAAGCCTGATTTCCAGAGTATCACCATACAACGTAAACCGCTTTCTGGCACATTTCCCTTTCTCCTCGTATTGCATCCAAAAATCAAGAAGTAACATATCTTTTTTCTACCTCTCTGATATATTCAACTACATATTTGGGCACCGGTTTCCCGGTGCCCATTCTGATTCGAATGCTGCTTACGATGTCACGCGGATACACATTCGGGCCGCTAACGCGATGTTTCTGGAGCCAGTCATAGACTCGCTGCTCCAGAATAACATTTGGGGTCATTTCGCAGTACCGTCCGTTTCCGCATTCCCAGCAGCGTCCATCATGCCATTTGGTTCCGGCACGCCGCAGGTGTTGCATCGAATATGCGTTTTCCCACGCATCAATTCTCCTCCTCATCCTCCTCAAAAATCACAATGTTTGCTCCGTCCATGTAGATAGGAACAATTTTCCAGTCAACGTTACCATCCTCAGGGCCAGCATCGTTGGCCCATGCAGAAAGGACTCCAAAACCACATTCGCCGGCCGGCTCGTTTTCCTGGATAAAGTCGTACAGTTCTTCAGGCATGCAGTTCACTGCGTCTGCCATTTCTTCCCACATAGCCCGGTTGGCCTCTTTCAGGGTGTTGAAGTAACCGATGACGCGCATTTCGCGCTCATAGGCTGCCAGCAGTTGGTACTTGACAATGCCGCAGTTCTCGGTTTTCCATCCATTCTTACCACCCTTCTCATCTGCCATGTAGAGTTCCAAACGAACGCCCATGTCGCTGCCGTCCATGCAGTTTCCAAAAATGGAGTAACCACCATTGCTGGCGGAGAACGCTTTTTCCTTCGACGTAAACTGATACATATCCGTTACGTTCCATGGCAACCAGGAATGCCTGTGTGCGCAGAAACAGTTGCGGAGTACGATATACCTGAAGGCCCTTCACGACCGGCATGGATTCGATATGACTCGACTGGCCAGCCAAAGGTTCCGTAATCACAACCTGGCTTTCTGCTGAAATTGCGTTTCGGGCCAACCGTTCAGCTTCCGTGATATTGATGCGGACATTCAAAAGCAAACTGTCAAACTTTTTGCCGCTCGAAGTTGCGACCCACTGCAAAGCTGCGGTCTGAGGGATGCAGAAGGCTTCCGCCAGGATTTTTGCTTTTTCCATTCGAGTTTGCGCCTCTCTGTAGGCAGCTGCTGTATCGGGGATTTTGGACGCGACCTCATACTCTTTGAAGTAGTCGGAATAATTCATTTTTTCAATCCATATGTTATTTCAAATAAAAAGCCTTACCGGCACTTGCGTGGCACTAAAAGGCTTTTTGATTATTTGATACTGAAATTATATATATTTTCGGGGTAAAAAATACCCCCGGCGAAAGCCGAGGGTGTCTGAACTTTTCTTTTATACTAATAGACTTTTTCGTTGAAAAAAAGCGCTTCTTACCAGCTTGGTACTGCAAAACAGACCCTCAACATATCCATTTGCATTGAGCTGTTCAAAGCAGTAATGCTCTTGTTTGTTCGCAAATTGCGGGGGTGTGTTAAATTTGCAGAATACTTTTGCTTAGCTTGATTTCTGGCAAATCTTTTAACTTTACACCAACACCTCGGAGAATATGGCTATCACTGTATTCGCCGCCAAACTTAACCAATTTGGCATTAGAAATACAAATAACTTTGTTGAGGACCATTTCACTCAAAGTGAAAGTGTCGAATTGCACACAACTGTTGTCGTCGAATTCGACTTCATATCCTTGCGGATATCCACAAAAAGTGAGCTGAGCAATAATCTTTCCTTTTTTCATTTTTATCTCCCTGGTTAAGGTTTGCTTTGTTCGTATAAATCCAAAAGCTCCTTGACCTCTTCCCCAATTTCACGAGCGGCATTCAATATATCAAACCAGCCGGCATATTTCACTTTCTTGCTGGCCTTCAAATACACCTTATCCACAATTGGTTGCGGCAGACCAAATTCCTGCTGGATGTACTTACGAATCACACTTCTTGCTTCTTCAAAATAGGCATCATATTGTGCATTGTATTTTTCCAAACCCTTCTCTCGCTCGTTGTGGCGCCGCTCGAGCTCTTCTTTATTCCAAGCTTCTCCTTTGTTTTTATCAAAGCATGGTTTTCAGAATAGATTGGATGCGCTGCGCGGAAGGCTTTGTCTTCACGATACAATTGATTGATATGATAGCAGACATCATGAAGAGCTCCGTTTGCTCTCGCAAAAACTATCAGTAAACCTCCACTTAATTACACCTCATTATCTTCAATCTCATCAGGTCAGGTTCATGATTCCAAATCGGCAGCAAGCATCATATACCCGCTCGATTTCGCCCGGGCTCATCCGACGAAGTTTGTACATGATGGTTTTGCGTTTTGGCGCAGGGATTCCCTCTTTTTGGGCTAACTCAATAAATGCATCGGCGTATTTTTCAACCATTTCTTCTTTTCGTTGAATCAAGGTGACTAAGTCATCACCGGTATGGTTGGTTATCTTAAAGCATTCATATGGGCCGGCCCAAACTCGTTTAAAGAACCCTTTTGTGCTGCGGATTACACTGAGAAGAAAACAATCACACATTTTCGTTGGTTTCTTCCTCTTTGCTCCAGATGACTTTGCCACCGTATTTGATAGCAACAATGTCATCTTTGGGCAAATCGTTGGCTGGGTATTCGCGGCCGGATTCGGTTTTAATCTTAGGCAACAGGCTGGCCACTCTGTCACTTTCGTGGCAGGGAGAGATTTCATACAGTGAAATACGGCTCAAACGGGTATAATCCCCTCGGCAAAATGCATCAGCATTTATCTTTGTTGATGCAATCTGTCCATCAGCCGTTTTGAAGTCTACCATTACGGTTTTTGCTCCTTTGGCTCTCACTGCGTTTTTCATCTCGATGTAGCGATGCAGCTTATTGGATTTATCTGCCTTGATGCTTTCCATGGTCTCTTTCACCTTCTCAATGAAGGCCAGATTTTCGCGGTAAACATCGAGATTTGTTACATCTCCTGTGTCTCGGTGGCCGCCAAAATCACTGGCCCATTTCATGGCGATTTTCGCTGCCCACTCTGGTGTGTCCGCCAGATAATCAATGAGAGTATCATCTTTGATGTAATAATCGAAATCATTGTGTTTTGGCAGAGACTTTGCCTTATCTGCCATGAACAAAATCTGGCAGGCATTGATGTAAGCAGGGTCTTCCTTATCGCAAACCGGCAGCGGTTCGGCGAGTGCCAACTTATCGACCTCTTTTTGGATGGCGCCGGCAATGGCTGTCTTGCGCTTTTCCTCTACAATTTCGTCAGTCGCATCCACCATATTACTGGTGAATTCGTAGGTTGGAAAGCGAAGGTTTTTTTCGCTGTCGATGAATCCGACTACCTCCATTTTTTCTCCAAACTCGAAGCCGTATGAATGAGCGTTACGCTCAGGACGATAGGTCAAGCTGGCATACAGGGCTTGTACGCCTTTGATAAGGGGGACCTTGATTACTCGAACGAAATATCGTCCTTGCTGGTAGGCCATAAAGGTTTTTTCGGTTTCTACGAAACTTTCAATAAATTCTTTGTATGTCATAGAAATTGCGGGTGTTTTTGGCACCCGCTTGCACTCCTCTCTTATTTTAATCTCTCCATGGTTTCATGTTCGGCGAATGCGATGAAATCATCGAAACTTCCCCAGAACACGCTCCACTGATTGTTCTTTTGATATTCGACCCCTTGTCCGTAGTACGGATTAAGGTCATACTCGAAACTGCTTGTGCCGTCCGGATGTCTCAGATGGCCTGAGCCATCAGTCCAATGTATCCATGTATATCCTTTAGGCAATGTTTTTGTTGGGCGGCATTCCATCCGCAGCTCATCATCCATTTGTATCCTCCTCATCCGGCGGGCTCGTATATCCCAGCCACTCTTTTCGATAGCTCTCAAAGGAATAGTCGATATGGATTAAATCAGCTCGTTTCAAATCCCATATACGCACCCAAGACTTTCTGCAAAGTCCCCATCCGTCAAAATCGTCGGCCGGGTCTTTAAAGACACTGTGGTCGACAACCTCTACCCAGACGGGTTGTCCTTCCATTTGCTTGAGTTGTTTGAGAGTAAGTGGAACACGTTTTTTCTTTTTCATCAACGCCTCCATCACATATCAGCTGCGTCCAGAATTTGCTCGGCAAACAGACCGCAGCTGTGTGCATAAGAGGCGACCTCTTCGTATCCAGCGTGGTGACCGCGCTCATATGCTTCATTGAATACGGTTCGAGCGACAGCTTCGCTGAACTCGAACTCTGAACGAAGATAGTCCATAATTTTTTGGTCAATGTCTCGGTTACACTGGTTGATTTTGGTCATGTAAGCTGCCAGCTTTCCTTTGCGGGAATTATTGCGGCGAGCGACCTCTTCCCTGTTCCAACGAACGGATTGTTCCTCATCCAGGATAGTCCCCTCGTTCAGGATAGGAGCATTGGCGGCATAGTCGTTACGCTCTTTCCAGAGCTGTTCAGACTTTGCGCGTGTTTCCCGGATAAACTTCAAAAGGTCGTCATACGAAACGTACATTGATTTTTCCTCCTAAGTATAAAGATAGACAAAGAAAATGCGGATACCGCACCACTTTCGTGACACGATATCCGCATTGAATTCTTTGATATTGGTAATATACGTCATTTTTCGGGGCGAGAAAAGGGGTCTCACCCCTTTGTTTTATTCCTCAAGCATATCCGCATCCAGAATTGTGTAATTCGCCCTGTGAATATACAATGATTTTCCATCAATAGAAAGATGTGTGGTTTTAGGCAAATCATCTGGAACTGAGACATATACATCTTTACCCTGATAGACTCCGATAGGTACACCCATTTGGCTCGAAACAATTATTGCCTTTTCTTTTCCTATTGCGTTCGTCAGGTCGTTGATAAAACGGTCTGCGGGAATAAACGAAAAAGCACTGTCGGTTGTGATTTCGTCAGGCACAGAGAAGTCAGTCACTAGGTCAATTCCCTGCTCAGCAATCAAGCATGTATTGCCCACTTGGAATACTTGGCTGCCATCCATGGTGATTTCCAGTACATCAGATTTATACCCGGTACTTTCTTCGTCCCAGTTGGCATTGTTTTCCAAAAGGCCGATAGCGACGCTTTCTCCTGACAATCGCATGGTTTCGTTTCCAAAATGGTCGTACTCTGTTAAGGTAAATGCTTTACCTGTCAGGTTTTCTGTAGTTCTTGAGAACATCCCCTGAATTGCGCTGCATCCGGTTACCGCAAAAGCCATCAGGGCCAAAATAACCAGTGTTACGATTTTCTTTTTTGTCTTCATGTTTTTATCCTTCCTTTTTTACAGATTAGTTTTTTACCCATTTAACCAAAACATCGAATTCTTCTACCGGAAGATGAAATGCGAGGAGAACAACTTCGCTGGGACTCCATTCGACGATTACGCCGTTTTCCCCTGCGGCCACATGTCGATATCTGTCATTCCGTGAGAAAACACACCATGTTTTCTGTACCCAGAAACAATCTCCGGGAGTTCTTCTTTAAGCCGCTGTTTGCTGGTCTGGATATTGATAGGATAAGCCCGTCTGGTCTCATCCACAATTTCGAACGATAGCGTATTGCACTTGTCGTCCCAATGAAGGAGCCTTATTTTGCAGTTCTCAAAGCGCTTGTACATGGGTATCCTCCAAACTTTGTTTTCCTAGTGCTTTTAAACCATACCGTCGAGATATAGCCGGTATCCACTTGGCCGTACAAAAGGTCTTCCTTGTGGCGTGTATTGAACTTTGTACCGATGCGGAGTAGGACTACTGTAATTACTTATCAGTAAAACCATTACATATCCTGTATCGTTTGGCCGCTGCCACACCTCATATCCTGTGATTTCAGGTCCTGCGGGGGCAAAGGCTGCCAGGTTTTCTTTTCCCATTTTCTCATAACCTCATTCGTCGGGATAAATGTAGTTTCCGTTTTCGTCTTCGACGTGGTGAGTTTCCCAGTCGATATCTTCCAGTTCACCGAAGTCGGTCTCGGTAACTATTTCGTTAGCCTTTTTTAATGCATACGAAACAGCGTCTTCGTCCGACATGTCGGGAGGAATAAAAACTCCTATGCGGCACCTACCATTCACCGCAAAAGAAACTGCGAATTCTCTGTCACCGTTTTCAAGTCGTCCGTTGTATGGACAGTTGTTTTCACGGAGCACCTGTTCCAGTGCAGCTCGATTTTCTGGGGTGTCGAGATAAACACCGGGTTCGATTAGCGCCATATCATGAATCAACTTGATACCGTCTTTTTCAGCAGCAGCGGCCGCTTCTTCATCCGACATAAACAAGGGAGAATTACAGGAATTGTCCCTTTCGATGTGTGAGACACCATCAATGTAGAAATTACTGTCTTGTGAAATGACCACTGCATATCCTTTTTCATTTTTCCTCATAGCTTTTCCTCCTGAATTGGCTTGGGTTTGATAAAAAAACAAAAGCCATCCCATATTTTCGTAACACAGGAATGGCTTTGTATTTTTTGATGTCTGTATTGTATTTGTTTTTCGGAGATTGTTAATCCAAACTGCCTATCAAGGGGTGTTTTCTTGTGTTGGAGAAAAACATTTGACAATGCGTGTCTGTAGTTGTCGCGAGGTTGCTATTTGAATCATATGGCGTGTACCTGGGCTTTTTCCATCCCAAAAAGCTATGAGAGCATCAGCGTTATTAGCCATTTGGCAGTTTCGTAGATATCCAGCTCTTTTCCCGAAGGTTTCCCAATCGGCGGGGAACCGCTTACATGAAAACCCTCTGGCTGCTGCGTATTCTTCTCCGATTTTATCTACTCCACGGGCGCCTCCGGAAATGATTTGTATAGCTTCGCCTGCTTTTATTTTTTCTGCAAGTAGATAATCCAGCTTCTTAAAAATCAGGTCTTTGGATGTAATGTTTCGAGACCCTGCGACAATTACTCTGAACAAAAAAATCACCTCATCAAAATAATGGGTTCAGATGTTACAGGCAAAGCGTAGTTGTTCTCAAGTGCTCGAGAGAGCTGATAGGCGAGTCTTGAATCCTCAGCAACATTCTGATTCGAAATTCCATATCCTCCGTGCCATCCAAAGTTTTTGATAGCTGGAAACAAAATATCTCTGGCTTCTTTCGCTCCAGCACCGCCATCCCAGTAAGCATCATGGTAAGCCTGCATCATGTGCTGGTTTTTATTGAACTCATCCGGAACATCCAATGCTTCGAACAAGATATGGAGCTGTCCCATTACAATTCTTGAGAAGATATCGAGTGTTTTCGACAGCAATGTTCTCTGATTGTCGCTCAGCTCAACAGTATAATTGTACGGTCGCTCTTCTGTTGCTTCGGGAAAATTCCATGTTGAAGACAAATCCTCCACGCTTATGGCTTTACGGTATGCTGGTGCAGTAATCTGAATGTTATGAATGATACTGGCCGCATCCTTTGCAGCTCCTTCAGGGAGACCGTAGTCTTCTTCAATCAACTGGAACAGCGGCTCAAAGTTGTTTCTATAAAACGAAGCCATAATCGGAAGGACCTTTTTAATAAGCCCATATTGTGGCTTCGTAACAAAAATTTTCATGGAGCACTACCCTCCTTACAGAATACGGCCGAGAAAGCCCACTGCGTAAGCTGTGGGATGAAAGGCCGTGTTGTTTTTGTATCTGTTTATGATATAATATATACATGAAAACAGAATATAGAAAAACTAAACCACTGTTTCAATGGTCAATTATCATTTTGTTTTTGCCCTACGCTATCGGAGAAAGATTTTCCTGATAGATGGTGTTGAAGCTCGATTCAAAGAACTTGTGCATCAAATCTGTGAGCAAAACGACATTGATATTTTGGCGTTAGAGTGTCATATTGACCATTGCCATTTATTCGTAAACTGTCCGCCAAAGCTGTCCCCGGCAGATGTTATGCGAAATCGGTTAAAATCTAAAATACCGGCTTGGCTTTTGAGAAAAGAATTCTCCGAATTTGCCAAAGTGCCGAATATGTGGACGAGAAGCTATTTTGTTTCCACTGCCGGAAGTGTCAGTAATGATATTATTCAACGGTATATCGAAACGCAAAAAACAAGAAGTTGACTCTCAGAAGGAGGTGGCAAAATGCGTACTGTCATCAAGACCTACAAATTCAAATTGTACAAAACAAAAAGAACAGGCATCTGGATGACGGTATCAACATTGCCGCTTCCATCTGGAACTACTGCATTGCGATGCACCGCAGATACTACCGTCTATACGGAAAACACCTTTCCGCCAACAGGTTGATGAAACACATCACGAAGGTCAAGAAAACACTTCATCCGGAGTGGCAGTCTCTCGGCAGCCAAGCTATTCAGGATGTTGTCCAGCGGGTCGACCGCTCCTACAAAGCGTTCTTTGACCACGTGAAGCAAAAGCGTCACGGCAGGAAGTCGCCGCCCTCGTTCAAAAAGAGGAGCCGGTATTCCAGCTTCACGCTCAAGCAGGCTGGGTACGCCTTCCATGCTGATAACAAAGTCACCATCATGGAACGGGAATACAAATACTGCAAATCCCGTTCCATGGAGGGGACCATCAAAACGCTCACCGTGAAGCGCAATGCGCTGGGAGAAATCTATCTCATTGTCGTCACCCGGCAGGAGTGCAACGACATCCTTCCACGAGCAGGTAAAGCTGTCGGGATGGATTTCGGTTTGAAGCACTTCCTCAATTTGGATGACGGTTCTGTGATAGATTCACCCCAGTGGTATAAGGCTTCGCTCAAAGAGCTGCGAGCGGCTCACCGTGCGGTATCCCGCTGCCAGAAGGGCAGCCGAAACCGCCGGCGTGCGATTCGTGACTTGGAGCGTGTCTACCAGCGCATCAGCAACCGCAGGCGCGATTGGTTCTTCAAATTGGCAAACCAGCTTGTGAGCGAGTATGCCATCATCTGCATCGAGGACCTCAATCTCGATGGGATGAAGCGCCTGTGGGGACGAAAGACCTCCGACCTTGCTTTCGCTGATTTCGTCGCTATCCTTGAGTGGATGGCCAGCAACGCCGGTTCCACCGTCGTGAAAATCGACAGGTGGGCGCCTTCCAGTAAGGCTTGCCATGTGTGTGGGACTGTTAATACAGCCCTTGCACTCAAGCAGCGCAGCTGGACTTGCGATTGCTGTCACACCGCACTGGACAGGGATACGAATGCAGCCGTCAACATCAAACGGATGGGGCTAACCCAGTTGGGCATTCCCGCCTGATAAACAATCTATATGGGCGGGGCATCGTCCACTGTGGAGGAGCGTAAGACTGGGTCAGCCAGCAACTCCGTTGAAGCACAATCTCACGGCGCAGCGGGAAGAATCCCACTGCGTAAGCTGTGGGAGTATGTCAATCTTTTCCCTTAATGTACTGCCATGATTGTGGTGTCCTGGATACCATCGGGTCGGTTAAACGGCATTTAATCTTCTTCCCAACAAAAACGTGGCACCAATTCCTCTTTCGGGTTCACGATTCGTGGGAAAGCGCAGTAGCTTCTTGTTTCGGTATTGTCATCAAACCGATAGTTTGTTTCTATTGCCAAACAGTGTTTGCATGTATCGCATATGCCAGAGTCTATAAAAGTGTCCGGTTCAATATTGCACATATACATGTGGCGCGGATACCCTTTTATCCCACCGTATTTTACATCATAGGGTTTGTTGCCGTTTATGATTGCATAGAAGTTCTGTTTTGCACTTTTGAAAAAAGAACTCATATCCATTTGCGGACGCAGCCAAATCGGGTTGCACCAATCGGTTGCAATCCATCGGTAGTCAGGCTCTCCGCCATAATCCAGCGAACACCAGTTTATTTGATGTACTTCCGGAGGGATAATGTTGTCAGAATCCATGCTATCGTAGTTTTCCCCGAAAAAGAGACATATTTTTACACGATTCCCTTTGTATTGCGGAATTGGACCGTATTTCAAAACCCGAAGAGGGTTGCTCCAACGCAATACGTCGCCGTTGTCCCTTTTATGTGTGAAACGACCGTCCTCATACTGGTCACTCACATCAAATACCCAAACTACTTTGTAGCCAAGTTTTGTGTAAAATTCATTCCTGTCGCAAAACTCATCTGCTGAAATTGGGCTGTGTTGGAATTCAACAACAACGTCATCCTTAAACACATCCGCCCGGTGAGTCTCCCCATCAAGGCTCATAACAACCTCTCTGGTGTTTTCGGGGAATCTTTCCTGCATTTCTTTATGCCACACAGACATATCATAATGCCAGGAGTCTGAGCATTGACTATCTTTATGGGCAAAATGTGCCGCATTTATTGTTCCCTTTCGCAAAACCACCAGGCCGTGACAAATCGGACAAAAATATTTTTGTTCGTCAGTTTTCTCTACAGCCTCTGCGTATACTCGCCTGCCATCAGAATTCAAAGCAAAAAACATTGTTTATTTCCCCTACTTATTTTTTCTCAGTTCCCTTGCAGCTGAACGATACATCATCAGCAGCATTTCCGCCATAGGTTTGGTGCGATTTTTTCTGCGTGCTTAGTTTGACGGATACCAACGCTTTCCATTGAGCATCGGGACAATAGACGCCGACATCGTATGGAATCTCATCTTTTACAAGCTCAAAAACTTTGGGTGGCATTACGTAGTAATTGAAATCGCCAATGAAATTGTGTCCGTTCTTGGAATGGAAATCGGCTACTGAAGACTTGACTTCATAGCAGTAAAAATCTCCTTTTTCAATACCTGACACAGTATTGTTTACCGGCTTAAACCGCATATAATCCACACGGATTGGATTTAAAGTAGCATAATCAAATGTTACTTCTTTGGCCCAATATATTCGAGGGTCATTTTTGGGGTTAATGAGGTATTCTGTGAGAGCGGACAATGTTTGTGTTGTATCAGTCCGGCTCATAACCCAAATACCTCTGTTTCATTTCTGCTGCTTTACCACAGCTCATCTTCCCTTCCGGGCAGGAACCGCTCACGCAGGGTGGGCCAGCATGTTCAAAAAGCGTCGGCGCCACATTGCGCACCTGACGAAGCATCTCTTCAGCAAGAGCGCGAATTTCCCATTGAGCGCGATTACAGCAGCGATGACGGAAGAAATTGTTCAGACTGCGGGCATTCATAGTAACAATCATCTTGGTTGTGCAGGCGTTGGGCAGTACGAAGCGGGCGTCTTCAATGGCCATCTTTTCTGCTTTTCTTTCTGCCGCTTTCTGGTCCATTCCCTGCTGCATCAAAGACTTGATGTGTTTGTTTTTGAGCAGGGCCGCAATACGGCAGTATTCTTGAGCCTGTGCATCCATAGCCTGAACGAACGCGTTCATTGCTTCATCGTCCCCTTCCAATTCAGGAGGAGTGACATACTCGAAAGAATCCAGACGTACATATCGCTGGCTCTGTACGGAAAAACTGGCAATGCGATGACGTGTGATTTGTGCCAGTAAACTACGGGATACCCCTTCGATAGCGAAGGTAAAATTTGCGTGCTCGGTAGGGCTTTCGTGGCCCATAGATGCAAGCTTTTTCAGAAATTTACGGCTGGACTCCTCATCCAGGCCGTCCATCAAGTCCTGAATAGAACAGTCGGAATAGCAAAGTTTTGCTGCGGCCGCCACTACCTGTTCAGGGTTGGGCGTATGAGCAATCAGTTGTACTTTCATAAATTCGGGCTTCTAACTTTCCGTGTGGTTATACACGAAAAAGTTATTTTCTGCTTCACCGAGCCAGCTTACCACCACCGCAGTGATGGCAGAGGCCGTGCTCTCCACAGACGTTAGGTTTCGACACCCTGGCCGTACCGTATATCCGTGGTTACGAAGCAGCTGGCGTAGCCAGCAAGCCCACTCCTTTCTTTAAAATATTGTTTGCAGCGTTGATGTCCCTGTCATGCGTGCAGCCGCACGCAGGGCAGGTCCAGCGCTTTACACTGAGGTTTTTGACCTCTTTGTTTGATAGCCACAATTTTCGCAGGTCTGGCTGCTTGGATAGAAGGTCGGGACTTTCACTACCGTGCGTCCCGCCCACGCTGCTTTGTATTCCAGCTGCCGGAAGAACTCAGTCCAGGCGGCATCCGAAATATTTTTTCCAGATGGTGGTTTCGCAGCATCCCCTTCACATTAAGGTCTTCCACACAGATGATTTGGTTCTCATTCACCAATGCGGTTGATAACCTGTGAAGCATATCGCTACGGCAGTTCGCCACAGCTTCATGGCAGCGAGCGACCTTGATGCGTTGTTTTTCCCTGTTCGCAGAACCTTTCTGTTTACGGGACAGCCTGCGCTGCTCGCGCCGGAGCTTGGCTTCCGCCTTCCGCAGATACTTGGGATTCGGATATTCGCATCCGTTGCTGTCGACTGTAAAGGATTTAAGGCCAACGTCCAAATCAATCACCGTGTCGATGACAGGTTTTGGCTCGACCTCAATTTTGCAGAGGATGGATATGAAATACTTTCCACTCGCCGAACGGCGAATCGTAGCATTGCAAATCTCACCTTCGACATCACGGCTCTTGCGGTACGGCACCCAGCCCAGACACGGCAGCTTGACAGCCTTGTCGGAAACATGGATAGACGTTCCTTTTGTAGTCGTGTAGCTCTGGTTGTGATTATGCTTACTTTTGAAGTTTGGGAAGCCTTTCCCGTTTTTGAAAAAGCCTTTGTAGGCATTGTCCAAACAGCGGCAGGTGTACTTGAGCGCTTGGCTATCTGCTTCGGCAAGCCATGGCAGGTACTCCTTCATTTGAGGGAGCAGATTCTGCATTTTGATATAGCTGAAGCTCTCCTGCCGGCGTTTGTATGCCTTGATTCTGCGCTCCAGCATGTGGTTGTACACATACCGGCAGCAGCCAAGCGTTCTGTTGATTTGTTCCGTTTGCTCTTTGGTTGGATACAAACGAAACTTGAACGCTTTGTATGCAGTCACTTTGCTCACCTCCTAAAATTGATTTCTTATGGCTAATGCTATCTGTTTTTCGGGTTTATTAAAGCGTCAACCACGCGGAAAGTTAAACAGCCCCTGTCTCTCCGCTTTTTCGATTTTGGCCAGCAATGTTTCAATGGCCTTGGCGCAAACTCTGGGCAATGAGCAATTGAACTCAATGCCCTCTGAATAGTCGCAGGCTGCGCAGCTTTCCTTGCATCCATCTTGCAAATCTTGAAGCAGCTTCTGATAATCAATTTCCTCGTTGGAATCAGTCAAAAGGTTTCCCTCGGGAAGTTGCGGCGCTTTATACATTTTCAGCAAAGCTGTGGAATCTGCTTCGGAAGAATCCACTGCTTTCTCAAATGCTCCGGGTGGGTAATACCCTGTGTAACCTCCAGAGCTTACAAAAAGCATAAGTCCTTCATCATTCCAAGCGATTTCGTTGACCTGCCCTATCCAATTTTCTGTTTTGTGCTTTACGGTTTGCCCGATTTTGAACGGAGCGACCAGACAGCGGCCATCCTCGTCTGCCTGAACCAATCGGCTCAGCTCATCCGGTGTATGTTCGCCGCAAATATGGCGGTAGGAGTGAAGAATACTGAGCACATCCTGTTTTTCTTGTTCTGCTTTTTTTAACTGTTCATACAGTTTTTCTGTCTGGTCCATTTCAACACACCCTTTCAAAAACGACCAAGCAGTTACTGGCCGGGAAGTCAATAGGCTTGGAATACACTTGTCCGCTCCAGTCGAGCCGAGGTGCTGATTGGAGAATGATTTTCCCGCGCAGATGTTCTTTGTACCCCGGCTGCAAATACTTTTCTGTATGAGTCAAAAACAACTTGTGGCTATACGCAAGTCGCTTTTCTTCCCCTACCCAATCATCCATCGTGTAGTATCCGTACCATTCCTGAACTTCCCGGGCAAAAGACCCTTCACCCCAGGTAATCGTATACAAAAGCTCCATCATAGAGTTGTATGGCATAATATCCCCGAGCGGGGTTATGGATGATTTCAAGCGGGAATCCCTCAAATTCATTCTCATATCGCTCTGCCAGTTTCTTCAAAGCGGAGTCGGTGTATTTGAGCAGGACTTTCGGGTTATACCGAGCCGAGATTCCGTCTCGGATAATGATTTTTCCTTCTCCCTGTTTCAAAAAGGAAGCGGCTTTATCGAGCGCCCTACTGATTGTTTCCTTACGGAAGCGCTCGCCTTCGTATTCGCAATAAGAAAAAATCTCGTGAAGACTGGAGCAGAAAATGACTGCGTCAAAACGCTCTTCTGTTTTGAACTCAAAGAAATCAGCTTGAACCACAGAAAGTCTCCCAGGGTATTTGTCCGCTAATGTATTCAGTCTGGCAACGGCCGTGTTGCTCTGGTCAAGGGCAGTAACATGAATGTTCGGAAAACGGTTCAGCAACAATTCAGCCAGTACGCCGCCGCCTGCACCTACATCCAACACGAAACTTCCATCCGAAAGAAATCTTGTGATTTTCAATTTATCATCTCCGGACGATTCCATGCGTTCATAGTACCGGTCCGGGCACTGTTTTGCTGCCATAATTACTCCATTTCTGTATCAATGACATCCTCATCAGCATTACCATACTGAATGGGGACGGGCGAATATTTCTCAAGCGTTGTGAGAAACAGTTTGTTGTTTGAGTAGACCATTGGAACGGTTATCGCTCTTGCATACGGGTTGACATATCCGTTGCCGGTCATAAAATTGATTCGTCTTTCTACGCTTCCATTCCGCCGGAATTCTGTATCAACTCCTCCAGCGGTAATGAGCAGTATCTTTTTGCGTTCATCGTATATGATTTTTTCAATCAGGTCATAACGGATAGTGTGTTCGTATTCGCCCGCGAACGACCCGCCTCTTCGGCTGCGATACCAATAGACCGCTTGATTATCTTGAAATTCAAACGAATCACGATATCTGCAAGCAGCTTCTGAACAACACGCGAACACATGATTTTTGTACGACATGATAGATAACGGGGCCAGGATAATAAATGGGATTCCGGCGCCCATAAGTGCCCAAAGGACTTTATCCGCCAGAACAGTGCTTTCCCCTATCATAGGGGTATTTCCGGCCATCAACACAGAAATGGCCGCACCAATTACAACGCTCAATACTGTGACGAGAAAAAGCCTTTTGTGTTTGCGTGCCATCTGTGGCCAAGAAGAACACAACTTGTGGCTGGTGCGGTCAAACTCTTTTCTCTTTTTGGGGTCTGATATGAACACTGTTACACCTCTGTTTTGTGATTGTTTTCTGTTTCGTCATACAAACACCGTTCTGCCAAATCCAGCAGTCCGGTGAGATGGTACTTGACCAAAAAATACTGGTTCGAATCCTGCGGGTACTTTACCATCGCCCCTTCAAGCAGGGGTAAAATGAATTCCTTGGTTTCGATGACGTATTTCTGCATCCGCTCAGCAGTAAAAGGTCCTGCCATCGTGGACGTATTGTGGCACCGGTCAATCAGCTTTACGGTCGTAGCCGCTCGGCTATTGGCAATATCACGGTAATAGCGCTTTTTAGCATCGACCTTCGTCTCTCCAGGAAATACGTCGAAGGTCAGCAGGCCGACAATTGTTTTTACTTCCTGAGATACTGGCAGTTCTCCCAGTGTACGGCCACAATCCTCGCAGACATCATGGAGCAATGCGGATGCCAGAAGAATGTCCAAATACCCTTTGTCTTTTTTATCGCTAAGAGCGCAGATGTGGCAAGCAAGCATCAGTGGGTGCAGAATATAGGGCTCCCCGCTTGCTCGAACCTGGTCCTTGTGTTGCTCTCTGGCATACGGTAAAGCAATCAGCGTCTGGGGAAGCTCTGCAACAGAAGCAGCGCCTCGCAGGAACGTATATAATTTTTGGTAATCGTAGTACATACGCTGCTCCTTTCAAAGAAAACTGGAGATGTTTTCGATTTTACTATCTATGCCAAGGCGTTGAAGGGTTTGAAGCTGCCGGTCGGAAATATGCGGGTACTCTCTCGCCATCCCGATAGCCAATGACTTTCCGGCAACTGGGTTTTTATAGATTGCCAGCCAGCCCTTGGCTTCCAGATACCAGCGGGGGTCACTTACCGGTTTGAACTGACCGATGATTTCCCGGGCTTTTTCGGTATGGCAGCCATATCCACACGGAAAAAACCTGCCGTCCGGGGAAATCCAACCAAGCTCACTCGTGGTACACTTTGATGTGGTCTCTGGAGCTGGTTCGGCAGTGCCGATGACAGTATGATTGCAAATGTCCAGGATGTCGTTTCTCCATACTGTTTTGCGGCCCTTGTGTGTTCCCGGGAACAACCAATTGATTTCGGCGCTTATCATCATCTTGGCTGGGTCAGCGCCATGGTTGAGTTGAGCTGCAATCATCGGTTTTAACTCATCCCAAGAAGCGTACGCTTCCCAGTTTCTGGTTCCGTCCGGGTCTTCCCATAAAAAGATGCCTGCGCTCATAGAATCACAACCTTCCCAAAAGTTTACGCTGTGTCAAAATAGACATCTTACGGAGCGCCGTCAGGTTTGAAAATCCGTATAACCCACATGCGAAGAAATCATGCAGTTCCAAGACATCTGTAGTTCCGTCTTCCAAAACCATCAGGTCCAGTGTATAGGAACGGATGTTTCCTTTTCTCCATGGCTTCTATGACAGAATTACAATATTTAATGTCCGGAGGTGCAAAGGGAGAGCCGATATAGCATTTCATCCCCATGATTTCCCCATCGCATACAAATGCACGCCATTCAGAACGAATACCCTTTACTTCTTTGGTAAAAATCAGCTGCTCTTCTCCCTGATATCTTTCATACCAGCCGTTTTTGCTCGATTTGATGGTTTTCATGGACTTGCCAAAGTATTTAAAACCGTCCGGATTAAGACTGTTTGTTCTGACAATCTTTCTTTTTACCAGCGGGTCCAAACACTCAGGAATGTTGAGAGGCGCAACAGATGGAACTCCCATCTGACGATACCAGTCAAGGCAGAATTCTACGCTGCCGACAGGGATACAGTTTGTCTTCAGATGCTCGGGGCTGAAGCTCTCAAGGAAGATTGCTGTGTCTATTTCTTCCTCGCACTGCCAGTTGTGAAAATCTACAGCATCAATAAACGAGTAAACGAAATCATATTTGGGCAACAACAGCGTCTTTGTCCCATCAATGCGCTTTGTAGATTCAAGAAGAAATTTTATAAATTTGGCGCAGGAGACCCGCGACTTCAGTCGTGGGAGGAATGCGCCTTCAACTCCGCTCTGTGATATAATTTGTCGCTGCTTCCAGCAGCGTCAGTCTTTTGTAGCTAACGCCGCTCGAAACGACGGCTCCATTGTATTTCTTGAGAGCAAAGTACCCACTTGAACGCCTGCCGCTAATGAAGCACTCTTCGCCGTTATACCGAACCTTGTCCCAAAGGCGGAAACCTTTCACCAGATACGGAGCCTGGTTCTTTTTGCGGATACCGCCTTTGAGGGTTTTTGCCTTGTGGATTTGCCGGTTGTGGTGGCGGAGCGCCCGCGTGCGGAACATCGTATCGCATGACTCTGCATTCGGGAATCCGGCAATACAGCGAGCATCGTTCACATGGCTTTTCGAAATTTTGTTCTTCTCCCGCAGCAGCTTGGTGATGTACCCATAGGTCTGTTCAACAGGAATGGGCAACTCCTTCCGCAGCCGTGCGAGAAGCGTGTTGCGCATGATGCCCATAAAAGCGGCATCACGCAGCGGCTTGCCGCGCTTTTTGCCGTTCTTTAGCTTGATTTTCCCTTCGTGCAGTGCCTTGTGGCAATGCTCGCACAGGACAATCAGATTGTTGGGGGCATTGCCGCTGGTTTGCCGGCTCTCCAGGTGGTGAACGTGCAGACGGATAGGTTTTTTGATTGTTGGATGAGCGTCGCAGCACTGGCAGGTATAGTTATCCCGCTTGAGTACATACTGGCGGACATTGTATTCGTCGTACATCTCACCAAGCTGGTAATCCTTGCCCACCGGGAGTGGTTTGCCTTCCAGCATGGCTTTTAGGCGCTGGGTATCAAACTCAGCAGTTTCTACTCGAATGAGAGTTACCGGGAGGATTTTACACACACGCTTGATGGCGGTGATGTGCTCCTGAATTTTGACTTCAACTGACGGAGCCAGCCAGCCTTTATGCTTGCTGTGTACCCGGTTGTCAAAACGCGACGCCCTGTATCTGGTTTTGCGATTCCGACGGCTGCGGCGGTATTGCCGCCGCGCCGAAAGCAGTTCCACCACATCGTTGCGGGGCGTCAGCTCCTCTTTGTAGAGTTCCCTGCTTTCAGTGCAGGCAGAAAGCCCTACGTGTTTGGAACCGGCATCCACGCCAAGAGTAACGGGTTGTTTGTATCCTGCACTTCCATACAGGAGTTTGATTGCGAACGGCGTGCGTTTCACAACGCGAGCCTTTCCTTCCTTCAATAGCAAACGAGCCTTCCGTGGGGAACACGGCATCAAAGGCTCGCCGTGCATATTAAGGACATACACATATTGCATGACACCATGCTCC
>ENA-OQMY01000147-OQMY01000147.1-human-gut-metagenome-genome-assembly--contig:-NODE-147-length-22989-cov-6.188260_pt1 | contig 22989 bp, 17 predicted proteins | sample MGYA00242623_ERZ504868 | MGnify/ENA primary metagenome ERZ504868 (study PRJEB26092, sample SAMD00036386) | human gut metagenome | host: Homo sapiens | study: EMG produced TPA metagenomics assembly of...
AGATACACTTCCTGTACATATCTGCGGATCAGTGCAGCATGTCCCGGTGTCAGCGCAGTTCCCAATGACGCAACAGCATTGGTGAACCCTGCCTGGTGAAGCGAAATCACATCCATATATCCTTCACACAAAAGGAAATATGGCTTCTTGGTACGTCTTGCCCTGTTCAATCCATACAAATTCCGGCTCTTATCAAAAACCATTGTTTCCGGTGAATTCAGATATTTTGGTTTTGCATCTCCCATCACACGACCACCAAATCCGATTACCCTGCTATTGACATCCATAATCGGAAACATCACACGGTTCCAGAACTTATCATACACACCATTCTTTTCATCAATACTGATCAGTCCTGCTTTGGCAATCATGTCATCCTTATATCCTTTCGACTTCAAATAACGGTACAGATCATCACTGTACTTATTCGAATAACCCAGACCAAATGCCTTGATCGTCTCGTCACTGAGCTGTCTTTTCTTAAAATATCCAAGTCCTACGGCTCCTTGACTGCTCTTAAGCTGCACGTAATAATATTGTGCTGCAGCTTTGTTGATTTCCAAAAGAATTGCCCTTGTATCCGCACGTCTTTTGCCTCTTTCGAGTATTCTTCCTCCGGAAGTTCTACCCCTGCTCTGTCTGCCAGATATTTCAGTGCCTCAACAAATGTATAATTCTCATACTCCATCAAAAATGTAAATACATTTCCTCCGGCACCGCATCCAAAACAATAATACATCTGCTTCTGCCTGCTGACAGAAAAAGACGGAGACTTTTCATTGTGAAACGGACACAGGCCAAAATATGAGCTGCCTTTTTTCTGCAGTTTTACATAAGTAGATATTACATCTACAATATCATTTCTTGATCTTACTTCTTCGATAATCTCATCAGAATAATACATTTTGAATCTCCTCATTATTATTATTCGACAAAACTTTTTGATTTCCTTTAATTTTTCTCTTTTTTATTAAAATTCCTTATCGTTAATCAAAAAAAACTTATTAGTATGTAAAAAAATAAGAAACCCAAAACAAATCAAGGGTTTCCATCTTTTAGATGAATGCGGAAGATGGGACTTGAACCCACACAAGCGCAATGCTTACAAGATCCTTAGTCTTGCTCGTCTGCCAGTTCCGACACTTCCGCATATCGCATTTCATTGGAAATTTCCAATGCGGAAGATGGGACTTGAACCCACACGAGCGCAATGCTCACAAGATCCTTAGTCTTGCTCGTCTGCCAGTTCCGACACTTCCGCATGACCGCATTTCCTTGGGATTTTTTATTTTCTCCCTCGCGACAAGTGATAGTATAGCAAAGTGGATCTTGTATGTCAACACCTTTTTTCAAAAGTTTTCTATTTTTTCGGTTTTTCTGTTATTTTGTCACGATTATCTTTGGTCCGGCACCCTTTGCACGGAGGAGTTTCGTCGGGATCGTAAGGGCCTTTCTTGCTGCCTTGTCCGTAGCTCCGGTAAAGACTACGGTTCCCTTACCGGATGTGTCTGCATTGGATATCTTATATTTCAGCCTGCTGACTGTATAGACTGCGTTTTTCTGAACCGTGATCCGGAATTTTTTTGTAACAGAACCGTTATATTTTCCTTTTCCTTTGATAGTAACGGATGCAGTTCCGATGTTTTTATTATTCTTCCAGGTAAGGGTGTAATCCCTGCCATTTACAAGCTTCTTACCGCCGTAGGTTATGGTGAGTACCTGGGTCAGCGGCTTTCCTGGTCTTAAGTGCGGATATCTTTGTTTTGCTGATATTGGTAACCGCTGCAGTCTGTCCACCAATGGAAACAAATTTCACATCTGTAAAAAATACATGATATATATTTTCAAATCGATGCACATTCTTTACATATCGTTCCGCTGCCGAGCCTGTATAGCCTTCTATTGTAAAACCACCGGGAACAACTTCCTCTGCACCATTTCCCCTGTTATAACGTATTCCTAATGCCAGTTCGCCAATATACGTAACTGATTTCGGAATACGGATCTTTTTCAGCTTAAGGCAATCATGAAACGCCCAATCTTCAATCTGCGTCAGTCCCTCATGTAAGGTCACACTGGTCAGCCCGGTATTGCAAAATGTGTCAGGCTCGCTATCATAACATATAAACACGATATATTCTATCCGGATTCCTTTTTTACAGATATTTTTAGACAGCAAAAAAAACCTGCATCCGTTTCCAGATGCAGGTTTCTCAAATAAAAAACTGCGGAAGATGGGACTTGAACCCACACGAGCGCAATGCTCACAAGATCCTTAGTCTTGCTCGTCTGCCAGTTCCGACACTTCCGCATATCGCCTTTCTTCGGGATTCTTTATCTTCTCCCTCGCGACAAATGACAGTATAGCAAAGTGCTTTTGTATGTCAACAGTTTTTCTAAAAAATCCAAAATATTTTTGTTTATATAATTAATACATTTCGTTTAATAACAATCTGAGACAGAGAATCTTTCATCCCAGAATTTATACTCCGACACAGGTTACGCCTCAGTCGTAAAAAGAGCAGCCTCTTCAAAAAGGCCGCCCTTCTGTCTCACTTCTGTTTTCTTCTATATGAATCAGTCAAAAATGATCAGTGCCATGAACACAAGATCTGTGTCGCCTGTATTGGTAAGACCGTGTCCTTTTCCATCTGGTGTGATGGTGATGTCGCCGGCCTTTACCGGACGTTTCACGCCGTTATCGTCGTACTCGCCTTCACCGCTTAAGATATAGTAGGTTTCTGTCTCGCCATGATGCTCATGGTATCCCAGAGAACATCCTTTTTCGATGGTAACCTGTGCGTAAAGTCCGCATTTTCCCTTCAGCTCGTCTCCCTCAAGAATGTCTTTGATGATCACATGGCCTTTACCGCCGCACATATTTTCTACTCTTCTGATACCCATGATAAAATCCCCTTTCGTGATTGCGTAAATTTGTGAAATTTTATGAACACAGGCTTTCTGCGGCCTGTGCCTTACTTCCTGTACAATTATAAATGATATGATAAATTTTCGCAATCCTTATTGTTATTTTCGCAAATTAACTTACAGGCAAATTTTCCCCACTGTTTATTGCTTTTCGCAACCCTGTCTGGAGCTTCTATTCGCAATTGAAGCAGGATACTTCTTTGATCCGGTTAAAAAACGAAGCAGCTCTTTTCCAAAGACCTGCTCCGCAATTTATACTCATATTACAGATTTTTAATTCTCTCAATTGCCTCAAGAGTATTCTCATAGCTTCCGAATGCTGTCAGACGGAAATATCCCTCACCATGTGCACCAAAGCCTGAACCTGGTGTTCCTACGATGTGTGCTTTCTCAAGGAGATAATCAAAGAACTCCCAGGAGGTCATCTGATCCGGTGTTTTCAGCCAGATATATGGAGCATTTTTTCCACCGGACACGGAAAATCCTGCTGCGGAAAGTCCCTCCAGGATCGTCTTTGCATTACGCATGTAATAAGCGATCTGCTCCTTCAGCTGTGCTTTTCCCTCCGGAGAGTAAACAGCCTCGCCTGCTCTCTGTACAATGTACGGAGCACCGTTAAACTTGGTTCCGTGACGTCTTGCCCAGAGACTGTGAAGCTCTACACCATCACGCACCAGTTCCTTCGGAACAACGGTAAAGCCAAGACGAACGCCTGTAAAGCCTGCATTTTTGGAAAAGCTTCGAAGCTCGATGGCACAGGTTCTTGCACCCTCGCACTCATAAATGCTGTGCGGGACATCCTCCTCGGAAATATATGCCTCATATGCTGCATCATAGATGATCACGCAGCCGTTTTTGTTGGCGTAGTCGACCCACTCCTGAAGAGCTTCCTTTGTGATCGCACCACCGGTGGGATTGTTCGGGAAGCAGAGATAGATCAGATCCGGTACCTCATCTGCCGGGATCTCCGGAAGGAAACCATTCTCCTCTTTGCAGGGCATGTAGATCACACCGTCAAAATTCTCTCTCTCCTTGTTATACAGACCAGTACGTCCGGCCATAACGTTGGTATCTACATATACAGGATAAACCGGGTCGCAGACTGCAACCTTGTTATCCAGTCCGAAGATCTCCTGGATGTTTCCGGAATCACTTTTTGCTCCATCAGAAACAAAGATCTCGTCTGCGCTGATGTCGCAGCCTCTGGACTGATAATCATTTTTTGCAATGGCACTTCTTAAGAATTCATATCCGAGATCCGGAGCATATCCGTGGAAGGTTTCTGCGTGTGCCATCTCGTCTACGGATTTATGAAGGGCATCGATGATTGCTGGTGCAAGGGGCTGTGTCACATCACCGATTCCAAGACTGATCACAGAATCCTTAAATTCCGGATTGGCCTCCTTATATGCGCTTACCTTCTTTGCGATATTGGAAAACAGATAGCTTCCCGGAAGTTTTAAATAATTCTGATTTACTGTAACCATAGTATTTTATCTCCTTCTCTCAATTTCCTCTGCCAGTGCTTTTCTGACGCTGTCAGGATTTGCCTTGCCTTTCAGTTCTCTCATCAGCTGTCCTACAAAAAATCCCATAACCTTATCCTTGCCGCCCAGAAGCTCTGCCAGCGGTCCAGGGTTTGCATCTACGATCTTTTTCACAGTTTCGGTGAGAAGGCCTGTATCTTCTACGATCTTAAGACCATTCTCTTCTATATATACAACCGGATCAATATCCTCGTCAAACACTTTTTCAAATACTTTCTTGGCATTCTGTGCGCTGACCTCTTTTTTCTCCACCATGGAAAGAAGGTCTGCCAGATGCTTCGGGGTAAATCTTACCCTTTCCGGATCAAGGCCCTTGTCCTTTGTCAGGCGGAGAACCTCCACCATAAACCAGTTCGCCACCTTTTTCGGGTTTCCGAGAAGAACTGCTGTTTCCTCAAAAAGTCCTGCCAGATGTCTGGATTCGGTCAGGATCCCTGCATCATAAGCCGGAAGCTCATACTCCTTCTGATAACGCTCCATCTTGGCTTCACGAAGCTCCGGAATGGAAGTACGCAGCTCTTCGATCCATGCATCGGAAATGTGGATCGGCGGAAGATCCGGGTCCGGGAAGTAACGGTAATCCTTTGCATCCTCCTTGGAACGCATAGCATGGGAAGACTCTTTGTTATCGTCCCATCTTCTTGTCTCCTGTACAACGGCTCTTCCTTCTTCCAGAAGCTCGATCTGACGTTCTCTCTCTCCTTCGATCGCTCTCGCAATGGCCTTGAAGGAGTTCAGGTTTTTCATCTCTGTTCTTGTTCCGAAGGTCTCACTTCCCACCTCACGGACGGAAAGGTTGACATCAGCACGCATGGAGCCCTCCTGGAGCTTACAGTCAGAAACTCCAAGATACTGCATGGTGCAGCGGAGCTTTTCCAGATATGCGATAACCTCCTCGGAGCTTCTCATATCCGGCTCGGATACGATCTCGATCAGCGGTACCCCGCTTCGGTTGTAGTCAACCAGGGAGCAGTCCTCCCACTCATCATGGATCAGCTTACCGGCATCCTCCTCCATATGCATCTCATGGATACGTACGGTCTTTTTGCCTGCGGAAGTCTCGATCTCAACAGTTCCGTCATAGCAGATCGGCAGATACAGCTGAGAGATCTGGTAGTTCTGGGGATTATCCGGGTAAAAATAGTTCTTACGATCAAACTTACAGTACTGATGGATATGACAGTTTGCCGCAAGACCTGCCTTGATGGCAAACTCTACCACTTTTTTGTTGAGGACCGGAAGAGAGCCCGGCATACCGGTGCAGACCGGGCAGGTATGTGTATTTGGTGCGCCTCCGAATTCTGTGGAGCATCCGCAGAAGATCTTTGTTTTTGTGGCAAGCTCCACATGCACCTCAAGTCCTATGACTGTCTCATACTGTTTCATGCCTTTTCTCCCCCTTCCATTGCTGTTCCGAAATCGCCGCGTTTTTTCTCATATGCATGTGCTGCGCGGAACAGGTTGTTTTCTTTGAAGCAGTCACCGATCATCTGGATCCCGATCGGAAGGCCGGCTGCGTCTTTTCCGCATGGAACTGTGATTCCGGGAAGTCCGCACAGGTTTACTGCTACCGTATAAATATCGCCAAGATACATGGCAAGCGGGTCTTTCAGGCTCTCTCCCAGCTTCGGCGCCGTAAACGGTGATGCCGGGGCAAGAAGAACATTATATTTGGAAAAGGCCTGATCAAATTCCTTTTTGATAAGGGCTTTTGTGCGAAGTGCTTTCAGATAATAAGCATCGTAGTAACCGGAGCTTAACACAAAGGAGCCAAGCATGATACGGCGCTTTACTTCCTCGCCGAAACCTTCAGTCCTTGTCTTCTTGTACATATCATGAAGCCCCTCGTACTCTTTTGCACGGAAACCGTACTTCACGCCGTCAAAGCGCTCCAGGTTTGAGCTGACCTCTGCGCTGGCAATGATGTAGTAGGCAGGGATCATATATTCTGTTGTCTTCATGGAGAAAAATTCTACCACTGCGCCCATCTCGGTAAGGCTCTTCAGCGTATTCATAAAGGCTTCTTTTACCTCCGGGTTCAGTCCCTCTGAGAGATATTCCTTCGGCACGCCGAATTTCATTCCCGCAATCTTATCCGTCATAGAAGCGGAGAAATCAAGATCCTCTCTCTTCATGGAGGTGCTGTCCTTGGCATCGTGTCCGGCAATGATCTCAAGAAGTGCCGCACAGTCTGCAACATCCTTTCCTACCGGCCCGATCTGATCCAGAGAGGATGCATAGGCAACCAGTCCGTAACGGGATACTGTTCCGTAGGTCGGTTTGATTCCGGTAACACCGCAGTAGGAGCTTGGCTGACGGATGGAACCGCCGGTATCAGAACCCAGTGCCAGGTAAGTCTCTCCTGCTGCCACTGCCGCACAGGAGCCGCCGGAGGAGCCGCCCGGAACATGCTCCAGATCCCACGGGTTTCTGGTGACGCCGTAAGCGGATGTCTCTGTGGTACTTCCCATGGCGAACTCATCCATGTTTGTCTTTCCGATGATCACAAGACCTGCCTGTTCCAGACGGTCAATAACCTCGGCATTGTACTGCGGCACAAAATTCTCAAGGATCTTTGATGCACAGGTAGTTGTTTTTCCCTTAATGCAGATATTATCCTTAATTGCAATAGGTACACCGGCAAGAGGTCCTGTATAGGTTCCATCCTCAATGCCCTTCTGTACCTCTTTTGCTCTTGCATAGGCTTCTTTTTTGTAAGTATCAAGATAAGCGTGGACCTTGTCCTCTTTTGCTTCGATCTGATCAAATACGTATTTCACACCGTCCAGGACGCTTATCTGATGCTGCTTGATCTTTTCCGCAAGCTGTAATGCGGTTAATTTTCCCAAATCCATGTCCTGTCTCCTGTCTTATCCAATTGTTTTCGGAACCTGATACTGGTTTTCTTTCTGTTTCGGTGCATTGGCAAGCATCGCCTCATGATTGTCTCCGTTTGTCACAATATCTTCACGAAATACATTTTCGTCCTCAAAAATATGGGACATGGGCTCTACGGAAGAAGTGTCAAGCTCATCCAGCTTGTCTACATAGTCCAGCATCTTCTGCATGTCCTCTTTTGCTTTTTCCTTTTCATCCTCTGTCAGAGAAAGCTTTGCAAGGATGCAGACATTTTCCATTGTTTCATCATCGATTATCTTTGCCATCTTTTTTCTCCTTATTACGGCTCAAGTCTGTTCATATCACGTGGGAACAGACAGGTCTCACGAACGTTTTCTTCTCCGAGGATCTGCATGGTAAGACGTTCCAGTCCGATTCCAAGTCCTCCATGAGGCGGCATTCCATGCTTGAAGGTATCCAGGTACTGCTCCATACCCTCTTCATCCATACCACGGGCTGCGATCTTATCCTTCAGCATCTGATAATCATGGATACGCTGTCCGCCTGTAGTTACCTCAAGTCCCTTGAACAGAAGGTCAAAGCTTAATGTAAATTTCTCATCTGACGGATCATCCATTGCGTAGAACGGACGCTTCTTAGACGGATAATGTGTGACAAAAACAAAATCAGCATCATATTCTTCTTTGAAATATCTTCCGATCAGCGCTTCTTCCTCCGGCTCCAGATCATATGGGTTGCGGATCTTACGATTATATTTTTCAGCTACCAGCTCTTTGGCCTTGTCAAAACGTACTGCCGGGATCTTGTCCACCTTCGGAAGCTCCACCTTCAGAATGGAAAGCTCATGAGCGTAGTCTTTCTTAAGAAGTTCTACCGCATACTGGAGAAATCCGGTTTCCATCTCCATGATATCCTCAAATCCGTTGATATAGCCCATCTCAAAATCAAGACTTGTATATTCATTCAGATGACGTTTTGTGTTATGCTTCTCTGCACGGAATACAGGGCCGGTCTCAAATACACGATCAAAAACACCTACCATCATCTGTTTATAAAACTGCGGGCTCTGTGCCAGAACTGCCGGTTTATGGAAATAACTCAGCTTGAACAGGTTTGCACCACCCTCTGCACCTCTGGCTCCGATCTTCGGTGTGTGGATCTCGGTGAACCCCTTCTCATAGAGGTAATCACGAAATGCCCGCACCAGAGCCTCCTGGATCTTGAATTTTGCACGCTCCTGCACATTACGCAGGGCGATAGGACGATAATTCAGCTTTGCCTCCAGGGAAGTGTTCAGCTTCCATTTGTCGATGGCCAGCGGAAGAGGCTCTGCAGGTGAGGAAAGGATCTCCACATGGCTGATGCGGAGTTCTCTTCCGTGAGGCGCTCTTTCTTCCTCATGAAGAGTTCCTGTGAGGCGCACACACATTGCCTCCTTCAGATCATGAATGGAAACATTTGTCTTGTCGTTTTCATATACGGTCTGAAAAAGCCCTTCTTTTTTTCGAAGTATCACAAATGCCACGTCACCCATATTACGGATGCTGTGTATTGCACCTTCCACTGTTGCTTCCTGGTCTTTCATGCTCTCAGAAAGAAGCACATCCCAGGCACATTCTCTAGTCTTACAGATTCCATCCATAAATTCCATTCCCTCATCCTCCAATTCAAAGTAGTTTCACCGAATCAGGAAATCCCCTGCGGAATTTTTCCCGATCCGGTGTGATATCGGGCATTCAGAACAGATCATTCCTGTCCGCTCTGCTGTTTTTGTTGTTTTTTACACAGAATCATATAAAAGCATCAGAACCATCTGGGCCGTCTCCACCATATTGGTCCCGGAATCCATACTGCATTTCTGGATATAGCGGTATGCGTCATCCTCGCTCAGGTGATTTCTTTCCATTAAAAGCATCTTTGCATTTGAAATATAATTCTGTTCTTTCCATGAACGCTGCTTCGGCTTTTTCTTATCTTTTTTCCAGCGCCTTTCGATCTGGGAAAGCATCATGCTTACCGTATTTACCAGATCTCCGACTTTCAGAGGCATTCCCACGCATAAAATGGATGTTGGCGCCTCACTGATCACTCCCCGGGAGGCCATAAGCAGCATTTCAAAATAATCCGGCATATAGTCCAGAAGATCACGGTAGTACATATCCTGGAGATGATAACCGCAAAGCAGAACGCCGCCATCAAGCTCCGAGATACTGGCAAGGGCATTGGCACCTGAATTGCATACTGCCGCCACCGTGAATCCATATCGGTTAAGGACTGTGCGGATCTTTTTGGCATCTTCTATTTTCGGTAATGCAATCACGATACTCGTGTTCATAAGCCGCCACTCTCTTTCGTCCCATTATGCCTCGTTCATCAGATCCGATACAGATACTCCTCGATCTCCCAGTCGGAAATCTCCTGGGAATAACGCAACCACTCTTTTCTCTTTGCCTGCGCATACTGTTTGCAGAAAGCTTCTCCAAGGATTTCCTTCATCCAGCTGCTGTCCTCAAACAGTGTGATCGCTTCCCGCAGGTTCTCCGGTAAATTCTCGATACCCTGTTCCTTCTGATCCGACTCGGAAAGAGAACGGTTAGAAGCTTTTGTAGGATAGATCTTCTTCTGGATTCCATCCAGGCCCGCTGCCAGGCATACCGCAAAAACAAGATATGGGTTAGATGCAGCATCCGGGCTTCGAAGCTCGATCCTGGTATCAGCACCATTGACTCTCGGGATCCTTACCAGTGAATTCTGGTTATTTCTCGTCCAGGTCAGCTCTGTAGGCGCATCAAATCCAGGTACAAGACGCTTATAAGAATTTACAAGCGGATTGGTGATCAGAGTCATCTCACGGCTGTGAGCCAGAAGACCTCCGATAAAATAGTATGCCTCTTCACTTAATCTGGACGGATCCTCCGGATCCACGAAAATATTTTTTCCATTTTTAAACAGCGAAAAATGGATATGCATGGCTGAACCGTTTACTTCCCGTCTTGGCTTCGGCATAAATGTCGCATGAAGTCCATGACGTTTGGCTACAGTTCTTACCGCCATCTTAAAGGTTATAACTTCGTCTGCCATCTCACGTGCTTCCCCGTAATGAAGGGCGATCTCATGCTGTGCAGGTGCTGTCTCATGATGAGAGGATTCCACCTCAAATCCCATATCCTCAAGAGTCAGTACCATGTCACGTCTTGCATTTTCGCCTAAGTCCACCGGACTTACATCCAGATATCCGGCCTTTTCGTGAGAAACCGTTGTAGGCATTCCGTTATCATCAATATGAAACAGGAAAAACTCGCATTCCGGGTCAACATAACAGGTATACCCTGCCTCCTCTGCTGCCTGCGCTGTTTTTTTCAGAATATATCTGGAGCTCATCTCATGCTCTGATCCGTCTGCACGGCGCATATCACAGATCAGTCTTGCAACCTTTCCCTGCTGAGGACGCCATGGAAGAATTGAAAAAGTATTATAATCCGGATACAGGATCAGATCCGGCTCCTTTTCTCCCACAATGCCCGCAATATGAGAGCCATATACAACGCACTGGTTATCCAGGGCTCTTGGAAGCTCTCTTGCTGTGATCGCAATATTTTTCAGAGTTCCAAACATATCTGTAAACTGGAGGCGGATGAACTCTACGTCTTCCTCCTCTGCCATTGCAAGAATCTCTTCTCTGGTATAATTCCCCATAGTATTCTCTCCTTTATTTCCTCATCACACAAAATAATTACCCTCAAAATCAGAAAAAGGGTGCACTTCAGAGAGCTTCCGCTCCTGAAGAACACCCTTGTTCATGGACGTAATTATAGCAATCGGTCAATTCTTTGTCAACCATTTTTTAAAAGGGGCAAAAGTTCAAAAGCTTTATCGCGGAAACACGAACAGTTTTTTTGACCTTTTGCCCCTGGTATCTGTTATTTTACTGTAAATATGAATAGCTCATCAGTGATTCATCCACTGCTTTCGCAGCCTCACGTCCCTCATGGATTGCCCATACGACAAGGGACTGTCCACGATGCATATCACCTGCTGTGAACACACGATCTACGCTTGTTGCATACTGCTCCGGTTTTGTTTCCACATTGGTTCTTGGTGTAAGCGCTACACGGAAAGCATCTGTCACATATTTCTCGCTGCCAAGGAAGCCTGCCGCAATAAGGACCACATCTGCAGGGATCACTTCCTCACTGCCCTCGACCGGCACCATATTGAATCTTCCGGTCTTTTCATCCTTTACGCTTTTCAGTTTTACGATCTTGGCCTTGCAGACATTTCCTTTTTTGTCCTTGATAAACTCGGTAACGGTTGTCTGATAGATCCGAGGATCATGGCCGAATACTGCAATAGCCTCTTCCTGGCCGTAATCAGTTTTCAGGATCTTCGGCCACTCCGGCCATGGATTGGAAGGAGTTCTTGCTGCAGGAGGCTGCGGCATCATCTCAAGCTGTGTTACAGATTTCGCCCCCAGACGGATGGATGTTCCCACACAGTCATTACCGGTATCACCACCGCCAATGACCAGAACATTTTTGCCCTTTGCAAGCTCATATGGAAATTTTGCAAAATCTGTATCCAGAAGACTTTTTGTTACCTGCTTCAGGAAATCCACTGCAAAGTAAATTCCCTTGGCATCTCTTCCCGGAACCTTGATATCTCTCGGATGAGAAGCTCCACAGCAGAGAAGGACACGGTCATAATCCTTCAGAAGCTGTTCTGCAGTGATGTCAACACCAACATTGATATTGGTAACAAATTTCACGCCTTCCTCTTCCATCAGCTTCAGTCTGCGGTCAATGATCTTTTTCTCCAGCTTCATGTTCGGAATGCCATAGCGGAGAAGTCCTCCAATACGGTCGTTTCTCTCAAATACGGTTACGCTGTGGCCACGGCGGTTCAGCTGCTGTGCTGCTGCCAGTCCGGAAGGACCACTTCCGATGACTGCGATCGTCTTTCCTGTGCGGACAGGCGGGATCTGCGGTTTTACCCATCCTTCTGCATAGGCTGTCTCGATGATCGCTTTCTCATTCTCCTTTGTGCTGACCGGATCTCCGTTCAGGTTACAGGTACATGCAGCTTCGCAAAGTGCTGGACACACTCTGGATGTAAACTCCGGAAAGCTGTGTGTCTTGTTTAAACGAAGGAATGCCTGCTTCCAGTTTCCTGTGTACACAAGGTCATTTGTCTCAGGAACCAGGTTGTGCAGCGGGCAGCCGGAAGCCATTCCGCCGATCATCATACCTGACTGGCAGAAGGGGACGCCGCAGGCCATGCAGCGTGCTCCCTGAAGTTTCTGTTTTTCTTTATTTAATGGAATACGAAATTCGTTGAAATTCTGAATACGTTCCTTTGGCGGCAGAACCTTTGCCGTTTCTCTTTCATAATCTAAAAATCCAGTTGGCTTTCCCATTTCCTCATCCTCCTTAATGTTTCACGCCGATGCTCTCATAGAACGCTTCCATCTGTGCCTGCTGGCTGGTCAGACCTTTTTCTTCCAGCTTTGCACTTAATGTGATCATTCTCTTGTACTCATCCGGAATGAGTTTTTTGAAGTGAGGCAGATAGGAATCAAAATCAGCCAGCACCTTCTTACCGATCTCAGAGCCTGTTGCTTCCACATGAGCCTCGATAAGATCACGAAGCTCTTTTTTATCATATTTATTATCCACTTTTTCAATGGAGATCATTGCTTTATTGAGGTTCTTGTAAAGAACGTTATCCACATCAAGGACATAAGCGATACCGCCGCTCATACCTGCTGCAAAGTTCTTTCCTGTTTTTCCAAGAACTACCACACGGCCACCTGTCATGTACTCGCAGCCATGCTCACCAACACCCTCAACAACTGCAACCGCACCGGAGTTACGTACTGCAAAACGCTCACCGGCAACACCGTTGATAAATGCAGTTCCGCTGGTCGCACCATAGAGTGCCACGTTTCCGACGATGATGTTCTCTTCAGCCTTGTATCCGGCCTTCTCCGGAACCTTAACGATCAGCTTTCCACCGGAAAGACCTTTTCCGAAGTAGTCGTTGCTGTCACCGGTCAGTTTCAATGTCAGTCCTTTCGGGATAAAGGCACCGAAGCTCTGTCCGCCTGCACCTGTACAGTTTACAGTTACCGTATCCTCCGGAAGTCCATTCTTATGATTTCTTGTGATCTCAGATCCGAGGATGGTACCAAATGCACGGTCTGTATTGGTAACGTTTACATCAACAGAAACTTTCTCACCCTTCTGGATCGCCGGTGCACATTTCTTGACCAGAACTTTTTCATCCAGAGTTTTCTCAAGATTGAAATTGTATACAGCCTTCGGATCAAAGGTTACTTTGCCCTTTCCTGCATATGGGTTATTCAGGATGGCACTTAAGTCAACCTTACCCTTATGCGGCTCCTGCACACTGTCAGAAACTGTAAGAAGGTCTGTACGACCTACCATCTCATCAATGGTGGCAATACCAAGACGTGCCATGTACTCTCTCAGCTCCTGTGCGATAAAGCGCATGAAGTTCTCCACATACTCCGGTTTTCCGCGGAATCTCTTACGAAGCTCCGGGTTCTGTGTAGCCACACCTACCGGGCAGGTATCCAGATTGCAGACTCTCATCATCACACAGCCCATCGTTACAAGCGGCGCTGTTGCAAAGCCGAATTCCTCTGCACCGAGAAGTGCTGCAATGGCAACGTCACGGCCGCTCATCAGCTTACCGTCTGTCTCGATACGTACACGATTACGAAGTCCGTTCATGATCAGCGTCTGATGTGTTTCTGCAAGTCCAAGCTCCCATGGAAGTCCTGCATTATGGATGGAGCTTCTTGGCGCTGCTCCTGTACCACCGTCATATCCGGAGATCAGAACAGTCTGTGCTCCAGCCTTTGCAACACCGGCTGCAACCGTACCAACGCCCGCCTCAGAAACCAGCTTTACGGAAATATCCGCATATTTATTGGCATTTTTCAGGTCATAGATCAGCTCTGCCAGATCCTCGATAGAGTATATATCATGATGTGGCGGCGGAGAGATCAGACTGACTCCTGGTGTGGAATGACGGGTTTTTGCGATCCACGGATATACCTTCTTTGCAGGAAGATGTCCGCCCTCACCCGGCTTTGCCCCCTGTGCCATCTTGATCTGGATCTCTCTTGCGGAAACCAGATAACGGCTGGTAACGCCGAAACGTCCGCTGGCTACCTGTTTGATCGCTGAGCAGCGGTCATTGTCTGTTCCTGCAGAATCCAGACGTTCATCACTTTCACCACCCTCACCGGTATTGGATTTTCCATGGAGATGGTTCATGGCAATAGCCAATGTCTCATGTGCTTCCTGGGAAATAGAACCGTAGGACATGGCACCTGTCTTAAATCGTTTTACAATATCCTCAACACTCTCAACCTGGTCGATTGGAATAGGCTCCTTGGCAAACTTAAAGTCCAGAAGACCTCTTAAGTTTCCATGACCCTCGTCATCTACCAGCTTTGTATATTCCTTGAACATCTCATAGCTGCCCTGTTTTGTGGACTGCTGGAGAAGATGAATGGTACGCGGGTTATATTTGTGCTCCTCACCCTGGCTTCTCATCTTATGGGCACCTACGCTGTCCAGAGTAAGATCTGTGGCAAGTCCAAGGGGATCAAATGCCTCAGAATGAAGTTTTTCTACATTATCCTCGATATCTTCCAATGTGATTCCGCCTACACGACTTACGGTTCCTGTAAAGTAACGATCGATCACATCCTGGGAAATTCCGATTGCCTCAAAGATCTGAGATCCCTGATAGGACTGGATGGTGGAAATACCCATCTTGGAAGCGATCTTTACGATACCGCTGATCACTGCATGATTGTAATCATCAACCGCTGCATAGTAATCTTTGTCCAACATATGGGTATCGATGAGTTCATGGATGGTATCCAGTGCCAGGTATGGATTGACAGCACTTGCGCCATAACCAAGAAGTGTTGCGAAATGATGTACTTCTCTCGGTTCACCGGACTCCAGGATCAGCGCAAGGGATGTACTCTTCTTTGTTTTTACAAGGTGCTGATGCACTGCGGAAACAGCAAGAAGAGACGGGATCGGCATATGGTTCTCATCTACGCCACGGTCAGAAAGGACCAGGATATTTGCGCCCTCACGGAAAGCCTTATCAACCTCTACGAACAGGCGGTCAATGGCACGTTCCAGTTTTGTACTCTTATAATACAAAGTAGAAATGGTCACAACCTTGAAGCCTTCCTTTTTCATGTTCTTGATCTTCAGCATATCGGTGTTTGTCAGGATCGGGTTGTTGATTTTAAGAACCTGGCAGTTCTCCGGATTCTGAACAAGAAGGTTTCCGTCTTTTCCTACGTATACGCTTGTGGAAGTAACGATCTCCTCACGGATGGCATCGATCGGCGGGTTTGTTACCTGTGCAAACAGCTGTTTGAAGTAGTCGAACAGTGGATAATGCTGTTTGGAAAATACTGCAAGCGGGGTATCATGGCCCATAGCTCCGATGCTTTCTGAACCATTTAATGCCATGTTGCGAATGGAAGTACGATACTGCTCATAGGTATATCCAAAAGCTTTCTGCAGACGTGCTCTTTCCTCCGGCGTGTACTCGATCACTCTCTGGTTCGGGATCTTGATATCACGGAGCTGTACCAGGTTGCTGTCCAGCCACTCTCCATATGGCTGTTTCTTTGCATATTTCTCTTTCAGCTCATTATCATCGATGACACGGCCCTGAACGGTATCAACCAGGAGCATTTTTCCAGGATGGAGACGCTCTTTTAATACGATCTTCTCCTCGTCTACCGGAAGAACACCAACCTCGGAAGAAAGGATCATATATCCGTCAGAAGTAATATAATATCTGGATGGACGGAGACCGTTACGGTCGAGAACCGCTCCCATCACATCACCATCCGAGAACAGGATGGATGCAGGTCCGTCCCACGGCTCCATCATGGTTGCATAATACTGATAAAAATCACGTTTTTCCTGGGAAATGGTATCATTGTTTGCCCACGGCTCCGGAATGGTGATCATCACTGCAAGAGGAAGATCCATTCCACTCATAACCAGGAACTCCAGGGTATTGTCAAGCATCGCAGAGTCAGAACCATTACGGTTGACTACAGGGAGAACTTTGTGGAGTTCGTCTTTCAGATACGGAGAATCCATGTTTTCCTCGCGGGCAAGCATTTTATCTGCGTTACCGCGAATAGTGTTGATCTCACCGTTATGTACGATGAAACGGTTCGGATGTGCTCTCTCCCAGCTTGGATTTGTGTTGGTACTGAAACGGGAATGCACCACTGCAATGGCAGATTCATAATCCTGACTCTGAAGATCTCCGAAGAATGTACGAAGCTGTCCAACCAGGAACATACCTTTGTATACAATGGTACGGCTGCTCATGGAAACTACGTAAGTATTGTCATTACTCTGTTCAAACTCACGGCGGGCAATGTAGAGCATACGGTCAAAGGCAAGGCCTTTTTCCACATCTTCCGGTTTCTTGATGAATGCCTGCATGATGCATGGCATACACTCTCTTGCCTTATGTCCAAGAACCTCCGGGAATACCGGCACTGTACGCCATCCAAGAAGCTCCAGGCCTTCTTTTTCCACGATGATCTCGAACATCTTCTTTGCCTGGGCACGTTTGATCTCATGCTGTGGAAAAAAGAGCTGGGCTACACCATATTCTCTCTCGCCGCCGATCTCAAAGCCCTCTTTCTTACAGACTTTTTTGAAGAATTTATGGGAGATCTGGAGAAGGATACCGACGCCATCGCCGGTTTTTCCTTCTGCATCTTTACCTGCACGATGCTCCAGATTCTCTACGATCTTAAGAGCATTTGCAACAGTATCATGTGTTTTCTTTCCTTTTATATTAACAACGGCTCCGATACCGCAGTTATCATGTTCGAATTCAGGGCGGTAGAGGCCCTGCTGCTGATTTCCTACTTCTCTCATTTTTCTCATCCTTTCATTGCAGCTTCTTCTGCCGTCTTTTTGTCAACTGCCGCCTGCACAAATCCACGGAACAGCGGATGTGCATGGTTCGGTCTGGACTTGAATTCCGGATGTCCCTGTGTTCCTACAAAGAACGGATGTCCGGCAATTTCGATCATCTCAACGATATGTGCATCCGGGGAAGTTCCTACGATGGACATTCCTTTTTCACTTAATTCTTTACGGAATGCATTGTTTACCTCATAACGATGTCTGTGACGCTCCTGGATCTCTTTCTTTCCAAAAAGCTCATAGGATTTGGAGCCTTCGGCCAGCACACACGGATAGCTTCCAAGACGAAGGGTTCCGCCAAGGTCTTCCACATCTTCCTGATCCGGCATCAGAGCAATGACCGGATGCGTGGTCTCCGGTGCCAGCTCAATGCTGTTGGCATCTTCATATCCAAGTACGTGGCGGGCAAATTCTACAATAGCCATCTGCATTCCAAGGCAGATGCCAAGGTACGGGATCTTATGAACTCTCGCATACTGTGCTGCAAGGATCATTCCTTCAGTACCACGGTTTCCGAATCCTCCCGGAACCAGAATTCCATCTACAGAATGAAGGGTCTGATCCAGGTTTTTCTCATTGAGCTCTTCAGAGTCTACCCAGACGATATCAACTTTTGCACGGCAGGAGATTCCACCATGTTTCAGGGCTTCCACAACACTTAAGTATGCATCATGAAGCTGTGTGTACTTACCAACCATGGCGATCTTCACGGTTTTGTCCGGGTGGCGGAGATTTTCTACCATATTCTCCCAGTCTGTAAGATCCGGTTTACGGTTCTCAAGTCTTAAGCTCTGCAGTACTACATCTGCCAGCTTTTCTCTCTCCATTGCAAGAGGAGCTTCATATAAATATTCCACATCCAGATTCTGAAGCACATTGCTTACAGGCACATTACAGAACAGGGCGATCTTTCCACGGATATCCTCGGTAAGAGGATACTCACTTCTGCATACCAGAACATCCGGCTGGATTCCCATTCCCTGAAGTTCTTTTACACTGGCCTGAGTGGGTTTGGTCTTCATCTCTCCGGAAGCACGAAGATATGGGATCAGAGTTACATGGATAAGGATCGCATTGTCATGTCCCACATCATGCTGGAACTGACGGATGGATTCAAGGAATGGCTGGCTCTCAATATCACCGACTGTACCGCCAACCTCGATGATCGCAATTCTGTCTTCGTCTGCGGATTTTGCTCTGTAAAAACGACTCTTGATCTCGTTGGTGATATGCGGGATCACCTGAACGGTACCTCCGCCGAAATCGCCATGACGCTCTTTCTGGAGAACAGACCAGTAAATCTTACCGGTTGTCACATTGGAATTTTTATCAAGGCTTTCATCAATGAAACGCTCATAATGTCCAAGGTCAAGATCTGTCTCTGTACCGTCATCGGTTACAAAAACCTCTCCATGCTGAATGGGATTCATAGTTCCCGGGTCGATATTAATGTAGGGATCAAATTTCTGCATAGTCACCTGATACCCTCTGGCTTTCAGAAGGCGCCCAAGAGACGCTGCGGTAATTCCTTTTCCAAGACCGGAAACAACTCCACCCGTTACAAAAACATACTTTACTGCCATCTTCGATTTCCTCCTCCATTTTGTGTTCCACAACAAAAAGGCGTCCGGAACAGGTTCCAAGGGGTGAGAACTCCCCTGTGGTATCCGTTCCTGACGCCTTTGTCAGTTATCTTTCATATAAAATATGGTTTACTATAAACTAGTTTTTTTTATTTGTCAATAACTGATTTGTTACTGTTCACTCCGTTCTCAGCAACACGCTTCGCGATGCACAGAATTTATGCTAATCGCATAAATTCGCGCGGTATGTCTCGGGTTTTCTGTGACCTTCGCTCACAAAAAACACCTCGCGGAATATTACCAGTGAACAGTAACTACAAAAATTTCAAAGTATCACTCTCGAACAGCAATCCGGGCTGATCCGTTTCTCTGTCTTCCTGCTATCTGCAGCAGACATTATTCGGCTCCCCGCCTGCCTGAAAGCTGATGACCAATCCAGTACACAGCCCCGCCAATACCTCCTCCAAGAGTATTATATGTCAGATCAGAAACCTGGAACGTCCCAAGCCTCAGGAAAAGCTGCAGAAGTTCAATGGACAGTGAGAATACAAAGGTAATCTTAAGTCCGGTCCACACAATATTCAAGAATGTGTTTTTTCAATATTTCTTTCCTGCGGTCCAGAACAGCAGGATCGTGAACGGAATGAACAGCATCAGATTCTCAATACACTCAGTTGTGAGATATCTGGTACCATCCTCTCCATATTTCCAGATCCACCAGTTCGCCATCACATCCGAAAGGGGATTCATCCACATATCCCGGTTCAGCAGCGTGCGAAACAAGATCATGGTTGTATAAAAGGTCAGAAAAAACAGCTTCCGAAAAAAAGCATTTCCTCTGAAATACTGCCACCACACGGAAAAAGCGCCCCTGATTCCCCTTCCACCTGTCTCATTATGGTAGGCAAAGAGATAAAAAAACAGTACCATCACAGACAGGATCACAGAAAACCAAAATGGCTGGTACAAAGCTGTCAGTACACTTGTAATAATACTTGATATGATGTCTTTCATTATAAGTCCTTTCACATAAGCCAGACAGTCGACCATTCTTCTGTCCGGCAGCTCTGTCATTATTCCTACCTATATTACTACACCCTTCCCACAAAAGCCAGAAAAAGATATCTCTCACCGCTCTGTCAATCAACCTGTATATCGTTTTTATATTTCTGAAAATGTGAGAGGCAAGGGATATTCGCAATTGAAGCAGGGGACTTACTTGATTCGGCTAAACTGCAATATTTTTTATTTTTAACAAATTTTTGTTATATTTTATCAGCAAAACATGCTATAGTTCATAGTAAGAAAAACATTTCGGAGGTATTTTTAATGAAACGTGATCTGAAAAAAATCGTAAGCCAGATGACACTGGAAGAAAAAGCCGGCATGTGCTCAGGTCTTGATTTCTGGCATCTGAAACATGTGGAACGCTTGGGGATCCCGGAAGTAATGGTCAGCGACGGCCCTCACGGACTTCGTAAGCAGGATGACAAGGGCGATCATCTTGGAATGAATGACAGCATCAAGGCCGTCTGCTTCCCGCCGGCCGCTTTAAGCGCCTGCTCCTTTGACCGCAAGCTGGTGGAAGAAATGGGCAAAACCATCGGAAAAGAAGCTCAGGCCAACGATGTATCCATAGTTCTCGGACCGGCCGTAAACATCAAACGTTCTCCTCTCTGCGGAAGAAACTTCGAATATTATTCCGAGGATCCATATCTCGCAGGTGAGATCGCAGCCGCTTTTATAAACGGAGTACAGTCCCAGCATGTAGGAACCTCTATCAAGCACTTTGCAGCAAACAACCAGGAATATCACCGCATGAGCAATTCTTCCGAGGCTGATGAGCGCACTTTACGTGAGATCTATTTCCCTGCATTCGAAACCGCAGTAAAAAAAGCTCAGCCATACACCTTCATGTGCTCCTACAACCAGATCAACGGCACTTTCGCATCTGAGAATAAATGGCTTCTCACAGATGTTCTCCGCGGTGACTGGGGCTTCAAGGGCTATGTAATGTCCGACTGGGGTGCAGTCAATGACCGCGTCAAAGGTCTTGAGGCAGGTCTTGAGCTGGAAATGCCTTCCTCCAATGGGGTCAACGATGCCCTCATCGTACAGGCCGTAAAAGACGGCTCCCTCAAGGAAGACATTCTTGACCAGGCTGTTGAACGCATTCTACGCATAATTTTTGAATATGCAGACAACCGGGCACCGCAGGAATTCACCATGGAAAAAGACCATGAAGAAGCACGCCACATTGCCGAAGAATCTATGGTTCTTCTGAAAAACGATGAGCAGATCCTCCCTCTGAAAGCATCCGAGAAAATTGCTTTCATCGGTGGTTTTGCAAAGAAGCCTCGTTTCCAGGGCGGCGGAAGCTCTCATATCAACTGCTTCAAGATCACAAACGCACTGGATTCCGTTCCTTCCGATGCACAGGTTACTTATGCAGAAGGTTTTCCTGCAGACAAAGATCTCTACGATGACGCACTTGCAGCTGAAGCGATCAAAACTGCTACCGCCGCTGACAAGGTTGTGATCTTCGCCGGACTTCCGGACAGCTTTGAATCTGAAGGATACGACCGTTCCCACATGAGGCTTCCTGAATGCCAGAACCGTCTCATTGCTGAGATCCTTAAAGTACAGCCGAATACCGTGATCGTCCTCCACAACGGTTCCCCCGTGGAGCTGCCATGGCTCAATGATATAAAAGGCCTTCTGGAAGCATACCTCGGCGGTCAGGCAGGCGGTACCGCTGTCGCAAACATCCTTTACGGAAAAGTAAATCCCAGCGGCAAGCTTGCCGAGACAATGCCGCTCAAGCTCTCCGACAATCCATCTTACCTGAACTTCGGCGGTGGTGAAAAGGTTGAATACCATGAAGGCGTATTCGTAGGCTATCGCTACTACGATACAAAAGAGATGGGTGTAGCATATCCGTTTGGCTATGGACTCTCCTACACTACCTTTGCCTGCAGCGACCTGAAGATCTCCAATGAAAATCCTACAGACAAAGACACCATCACCGTTTCGGTTGATGTAACAAACACAGGAAATATGGCAGGAAAAGAAGTCGTACAGCTCTATGTCAAAGACTGTACCAGTTCCGCGATCCGCCCAGAAAAAGAGCTCAAGGGCTTCGAAAAGGTTTTCCTAAATCCAGGCGAAACCAAAACAGTAACCATGGAGCTGGACAAGAGAAGCTTCGCATGGTACAATACGGAGCTTCACGACTGGTTCGCAGCCAGCGGCGAATATAAGCTCCTTGTCGGTACCTCTTCCAGAGATATCCATCTTGAAGGCAGGATCCATCTGAACAGCAGCCAGGAGCTTCCGATGCATGTTCATATGAACACCACCCTGGGCGAACTGTTCCGCAACCCGAAAACAAGCGAAACAGCAAAAGAACTGACAGCAAAATATATCTCAGCCATGAACGTTGGTGAAGAGTCCTCTTCTGAAGCCGCTTCCGAAGCTATCACTGAAGAAATGACTGAAGCCATGACCGACTCCATGCCATTACGTGCGCTGGTAAGCTTTGGCGAGTATTCCAGAGAAGAACTTACAGAAATTATTGAAAAATTAAATAAACTGGTATAATTTCACAGGACATTCTCCGCCGAACGAATTATACTTACATAAAAAGCTGCATAAAACGGCACAAAAAGCGACATAATTGGACCGCTATGGCAGTTTCAGATCGCTTGACAAGCATTAAAGCGGATGTTATCATTACATATGGTTCAAAATCTTGGATCAAACAACAGAATAATCCGAAAAAATCACTGTCGCTTAATTTAACATTAAGCGGCAGTTTTACACATTCTCTTCATTTTCCTTTCACACAATGCACACATTTTTTTAACTATATTATTAACTGTAGATAGCAAATGCTAAACAATCTTTTCTTTTTACATACTTTTTTAGCCGGTAAGTCAGCACAACTCCCGGTCCTCCTTTTTTATTCTTCAGGTAGTTCGCCTGCATTTTCTATTATTATTAAAGATATAAAAATATGTCTTGTTTTTTCTTATTATATATATTATACTA
>ENA-OQMY01000150-OQMY01000150.1-human-gut-metagenome-genome-assembly--contig:-NODE-150-length-22733-cov-3.493851_pt1 | contig 22733 bp, 23 predicted proteins | sample MGYA00242623_ERZ504868 | MGnify/ENA primary metagenome ERZ504868 (study PRJEB26092, sample SAMD00036386) | human gut metagenome | host: Homo sapiens | study: EMG produced TPA metagenomics assembly of...
TGAGATTTGAGGTTACGGTTCCGGCAGAGCTGGATAATTTATATGCTCTTCGAGCTGCAGATGTGAAATGGATCTTTTCTGTGGAGGAGGATCAGGAGACGGCAGATACCAGCCCTGTTCCACGCCGGAATGGCAGGAAAGAAGCCACAGAAAGAGCTTCCGGAAATAACAGCTCTTCGGTAAGGACGACACCAGTGAAGACCGGAGATGAATCTCCTGTGATCCTGTTTGCACTGATGGCCGGTATAGCGTTGCTTACCTGCAGTCTGACGCTATGGAAAGGAGGACGAAAAAATTGAAAAGAAGAATGATCGGTGCATGGCTGGCATTGATGATCACAGCTTCTTCTCTTGTGGTTTCGGCCAGTCCTGCAGCAGATATGAGTTCGGTATCAGCAGATCCGCAGCAGGAACAGACAGAACCGGAGGAAGAAGAGGAGGCCCCGGATATTCCGGTAACAGATCAGCCTGGGGAGGCTGAGATGCCGGTTCCGACAGCCTTGCCTGAACCGGAAACGGTGGAGGAAGCTTTTGAAGAAGGTAAAGATAATACTGAAAATACGGACAGTGATGAGCTGATCGAACCGGAAGAAGAACCGGAAGCTGCTTCAAAAGAAGGAGAAAATATAGCTCTGACAGAGATACCGGAGCAGACAGAGGATCCGGGATTTACTGTATTCACGGAAGAAAACGCGGAAATCCTTACAGGAGAAAGTGAAGAGGATCAGGAACTGATCCAGGATATCGAAAACGGAGAGATCATTGCTCTTTCTGCAGCACTTCCCGGGGAGTTCCGGGAAGCTGGCAGTGCGGAAGTAATCTCAGAAGGAGAGGATGCTATCGTAGCTACAGCACTTTCCCCGTCCCAGTATTATCTGGACAGCTGGACCAGGGTTTACTGCGATGAGATCTGGACAGCTGCCAATGATTTTCTTGGTTCCGGAAATAAAACCCGTATGGGATGTACGTATCGTTCTGTACATTATATCGATGATACAGGAGAGGAAAAGGTTTCACCTCTGTATTGCCTGAAAGCAACTCAGGATGGACTGGACAGTATGACGCTGAAGAATGAGGCAGTAAAAGCACTGACTAATTCTGTGATCCAGAAGCTTTTGTACTTTGGTTACGGAGGACCGGGGGATCTGGGGACCGGATATGACCCCTCCTGCAGTCACATAGACTGGTCAAAATGGCAGAACCGTTATGTATTTACTCATATTGCGCTGTCAAAGGTATATTTTAATGACTGTGGATATGCCACAGCAGCAGAAGTAGAACATACAGGAATAAACCGTCTGATCGATAAAATCCAGACATTGACGATCCCTGCAAGAAACAAAGCTGCCGTTTATGTTTCCGAAGACGGTTCCTGGGCAGCAGCATCCGGAAAGACGATCCCGTTAAGTGTATTTCGAAGCAGACCTGCAGGTTTTCCCTTTGTTCCGGACAGTATGAAGGACGGATTTCAGATGAGTACTCTTATGAAAGTGACGGATGGAGCAAAAGCAGGAAACGGGATCACCATAACAAGAGGATCCGCAGAAAAATGGCAGCTGGCCTACTGGACAAGTGCAGCGGATTATAATTCTCACAAAACCAATCCCAAAATGATGTCGGGGACAAGCCTGAGCCTTAAGGATGGAGCATATTTTTTTCTGATCTTTCCGTTAAATGCATCTGCGACAAAGAAGTTTTCCTGTAAAATGCTGCTTCAGCCGGTTTCCTATATCCTGGTTGACGGAAGTGCCCAGGCAGGAAAAGATGGAGTACAGGATTTTGGCGCTTACGTATACCAGGGAACAAGAGGAAGCCTTTCGTTTTCAGTAAAGCCATCGGTTTACGGCAATGCAAAGCTGGTCAAGAAGGAACCCAACACGGGAAAACTGATCCAGGGAGCGCAGTACGGACTGTTTGCAGCAGAAGCTTTGACCTCCGGATATCGTACTATGTACAGTAAGGATCAGAAGGTTTCAACCGGAACAACAAACGCCGGTGGAGAGATCCTTTTTTCAAAATTGGTTCCAGGGAAATACTATGTGAAAGAAACGAAAGCCGCTGCAGGCTACAAGCTGAACACCGTTATCAAAAATCTTACAGTAACCGGTGGAAAGACAACAACCGTTAACGTAACGGATATCATGGATATCAGCGGAACAGTATCCATCAGAAAGAAAGACGGAAATACCGGTGATCCACTGGCAGGAGCTGAATTTACCCTGTATCAGTGGAGTAAAAAAGCAAAAGCTATGTAACCTTAAAAAAACTGACTTATGATGGACAGAAACGTACCTATAACTCCGGAAAATTTAATTATACCGAAGACAATCAGGGAAAATTCCGTGTGCGTGAGACAAAAGCTCCTCCCAATTACACCGGAAACTGGCAGAAGAATTTTACGCTGGAAAAGCCGGGAGAAAAGCAGGAATTTCTGTTTGAAGCAGTGAACTATCAGAACGAAAAACGAAGGATAGAGGTTCGTAAGATCGATGCGAAGACCGGTGAAGTACTGAAGGGTGCGGAATTTACACTTTATGAATACAGTGTAGCCAAAAAAGCCTATAAAGAAAAAGGAACACTTCTGGATTATGATAGCTCAAGTGAGCTTTATGTAAGCAGTGAACTTTTAAAGACTTCGGATAATGAGGGAAAATATAAGATCGTGGAAACAAAGACTCCGCCCGGATATACAGGAAGCTGGGAAGAAGAGGTGGATATCACAGACAAGGATGCACGCCTTTCCTTTGAAGTTGTCAATGAAAAGGAAAAGGAATATACAGGGGTGATCCGTCTGAGAAAAACAGATATCTATACAGGGGAAGTTCTGGAAGATGCGGAATTTACCGTGCTTCAGTGGAATAGAGGAAAGCAGACTTACCAGAATGACCTGGGCGGGCAGAGCATCCTGAAGTTTGACGTAGAAACCGGATGGTACTCTACGGAAGAGCTGGTGCTTACAGATGCTAATCAGGGAAGGTTCAAAGTAGTGGAAACAAAAATCCGGAAAACTATACAGGCAAATACGAAAAGGAGGTAATCTTCCAGAAAAAACGAAAATACAGATACGGATACTGTGGATCTGAAAGCAGAGAATACTCCGGTAACACTTCCGCTTGGAAATATCACCATCATAAAAAACGATCAAAGAGGAGGATATTACCTGGGCTCATGGAAATCCAACCTTTTCCTTTGTGGCAGAAGGTACGGATCTATCCGGAAATCCTCACAGATATGAGGATTATGTGACCTTTACCAGAGGAAGCTATGAAACCGATAAAAATGGCTATGCAACATTATCGGTCACTCTCAGGAATATCCCGCTGGGGCAGTATACGGTATGGGAAAAACCGGTACTACGCTACTATCTGAAAGATGTACGGGCAAATACAGAGAATGTCCGCATCATAAAAAGGCGCTGCACCTGCATATGGTACAGATCCCCGGAAGATTGCTTCCGGTACGGCTGCTCTGACAATGCAAAACAAAAATGCATCGCTGACTTTTGTAAATGAGAAATCCAGATATGATCGATATTCCCATAATGACAGCATAAAAAAATACCATACCCGTATCATTTTCCTGAAAAAAAGACAGGAGGGCAGGAGTAATCCTGCCCTCCGCAGCGTATTTTATATAGTAAAAAACAAACTGTAAAAAGAAATAAAAAAACCTACATATATACCCAAAGATATGGTATACTTTTTTACAAATACTGTGAACTCAAGAACTCTCTGGGAGGTCGATGATGAAAACAGACGTAAAAAAATCCCGTTTTTGATATTCGGGATACATTGGAAAAATACGCTTGCATTTATCGAAATACTACACTGAAGCTTTTTCAGTACTGTCAGGAGACGGACATATATGAACGTTTGGATGAATACCTGAGACCTGTAAAAAATATTACGGATTTTAAGACCAGTGGACAGAAATACAGCAATGTTTATAAAGACGACTGGAAGTACCTGACGGATTTTCTGACATCCCGGGAAGGCGGGACGATAGAAGTGCGGTGTATCAATAAAGACGGTAATGCGAGTCTTCTGACAGTACGGGGATTTATAGCACAGGATAAAAATACCGGATATCATTATTTCATAGGAAAGCTCCAGAGATATCACCAGGGAGAAGCTGCAGGAAGAATTTCTTGAGGAACGTGCCCAGAAAGATCCTCTGACCGGAGTGTATAACCGCTTTTTCGGAAAAGAACTGATCGATGAATACCTTGCATCCAGAAATCCCTATGCAGGATGCGGGATGATGGTGCTTGATGTAGATTATTTTAAAAATGTAAATGATACTTACGGACATATGTTCGGTGATGAAGTCCTGAAACGTTTTGCGGAGCTGTTTGTGGCTTTGTTCGACATTAATGATGTGATCATGCGTCTGGGTGGCGATGAATTTGTGATCCTTTTGAAGGATATCAGCCATGCAGCGATCATGAAAAAGGCAGGAAAACTGATACGGGAAGTGCAGAAACTTAAATTTCCGGGAACCACGTATCTGGCAACCTGCAGTGTGGGGATCTGCTTTCTTCCGGAAAATGTTTCCGGATATACATATCAGCAGCTCTTTGAAAATGCAGACTGGGCACTTTACCAGGCAAAGAAAAATGGAAAAAACCGCTATGCTTTCTGTGATAATCTGAGACGTTTTGAGGATAAGACAGAGGAAAAGCAGGAATTATACGAGGGTGTTGAGATAGATGCCAGATATCTTCATAATGATATTGTTTCTACTGCATTTGAAATATTTGAAAAAATGAGCAGCTTTCAGGCAGCGATTGAACTTCTGATGAAAGTGATCGGTCTGAAATTCCGGCTTAACCGGATCACAGTCCTGCATACCAAGGTGGCAGAGCAGAAAATAAACAGGGTTTTTCAATGGGTTTCGGAAGAAGAATACAGGCTTTTGATAGATGAGATACATTTTTCAAAAAGTGATTTTATCACATTGTTTCGCCACAATGATGAATATGGTACTGTGGTGATTCAGGAGAATGATCTGGCTGAATATTCGGAACAGAGAAGAAAGAATGTGTTACAGTGCGGAGCAAAAACCGTAGTCTGTGCTGCCATGTACTGTGAGGGAAGCTATACAGGGGCCATTGCATACGTGACCTGCCAGGAAAAAAGGCTCTGGTCCAGAGAAGATCGTAAGCTATTGGGAGAAGTGACCAAGATCATTTCTGCGCATTATGCCAAGAACCAAGCATTTAACAGTGCTTATCGTAGCATTGCTGCAGAATCCGGACGGGATCAGCTTACCGGATTGTCTTCTTTTTCAAGATTTCGCGAAAATGTGGAGAAAATGCTGATCGGAGGTTACGGGCCGGGACATGCAGTGATATATACCGATTTTGAAAAATTTAAACGTATTAATGCAAAATACGGATATCGTGTGGGAGATCAGATCCTGCGGCAGTTTTCCGAGTATGTGATAAGCGTTCTAAAAACAGATATGGATGTATATTTTACCAGGGCGATCTCTGATCATTTTATCCTTTTCACTCCATGTGATATGGATGTTGATCCGGAAACATCTGTTTTAAAGACCAATCAGGAGTTCTTACGGCAGATGAAAGAGAAATATCCGGATATGGAGCTCTGTGTCCGCACTGGGATCTATCTGATCACCAAAGAATGTAACAATGCATCTGAGGCGATCGATGCAGCGAATTATGCAAGAAAATATGCTGCTGGAAATTGTGGAACAGGTGTTAAGCTGTATGACGAAGAACTGAAAAAGCAAAGCGATGCAGAGTGAAAGATACAGGAATACGGACCGGAATCTATGCTTTTTCAGAATTTCAGGAATAATCTTTCAGGAAAGCTTTTACAATAGAACAGAGATGTTTGCGGCAGGAGTGAGCTTATGAACAGAAGTGTTCCGGAAAGTCTTTTGATCTGTATTTTAGTCTTATGCCTGGCTCTGACACCCATTAGTGTCAGGGGAGAAACGGAAGATAGTGGAAAAGCACAGCAGCTGATCGAAGCGCCGGGTGCAGTCCTTATGGAAAAACGAAACCGGTACCGTGATCTATTCCAGGGATCCTGACACCCGAAGAAGCCCGGCCAGTATTACAAAGATCATGACATTGATTCTGATCTTTGATGCTATCCGTGAGGGAACCCTGCATCTGGAGGATAGCATTACCACCAGTGCTTATGCCAGATCCATGGGAGGGTCTCAGGTATTTCTGGAAGAAGGAGAAAAGCAGACTGCAGAAACCATGATCAAATGTATTGTGATCGCTTCCGGAAATGATGCTAGCGTAGCTATGGCGGAGCATGTTGCGGGAACAGAACAAGCCTTTGTGGAGAGGATGAACGAGAGGGCGAAGGATCTTGGAATGAAAAATACTCATTTTGTGGATTGCTGCGGGCTGACGGAATCACAGGAGCATTATACAACTCCCTATGACATTGCACTTATGAGCAGGGAGCTCATCAGCAGATATCCGGAAGTTCTTACATATTCATCTGTCTGGATGGAGGATATCACACATGTTACCAGAAAAGGCTCCTCGAAATTTACGCTGACCAACACAAATAAACTGCTGCGCAGCTATGAGGGGTGTATGGGACTTAAAACAGGCAGCACCAGTATTGCAAAATACTGTCTCAGTGCTGTGGCAGAACGAAATGGGATCACACTGATCGCCTCAGTGATGGCCGCACCGGACCCGAAAACAAGATTCCGGGATGCAGCAGCTCTTTTAAATTACGGCTTTTCTAAATGCACATTGTATCTGGATGATGCTCTGGAGCCACTGAAACCTATGAAGCTCCGCAAAGGAGTCAAAGAGCAGGTTCCGCTTGTATATAGAGGGAAATTCCGATATATCAGCACAGATGGAACGAAACCTGACAATGTTAAGAAAAAGTTGATCCTTCCCAAAGAACAAAGTGCGCCGGTGAAAAAAGGGCAGAAAGCAGGGGCACAGGAATACTATCAGGATGGGAAAAAGATCGGTAGTCTGGATATCCTGTACGGGGAAACAATAAAAAAGGCCGGATACCATGACTGGCTGGAAAGAACCTGTCAGGCATTTCTTTTGTGATGCCTGCAACATATTTTGACAAAAAGGGCAGACTGGATGTATAATACAACGGATTGAAGAAATAACAGAACAGGGAAGGGATTTTGGATGAAAGAGATCAGAACAGAAGATGCAGTGGGACACATTCTGTGCCATGATATCACGCAGATCATAAAAGATGAGAAAAAAGGCGTTCTTTTCAAAAAGGGGCATGTAGTGAAAGAAGAAGATATACCACTGCTGCTCTCTGTAGGAAAAGAACACCTTTTTGTGTGGGAGAAAAAATCGGGGATTCTTCACGAAAATGAAGCTGCAGAGATCCTTTACAAAATCTGTGCCGGAAACTCTTCCAAAGTACATGGAACTGAGATCAAAGAAGGTAAGATCGAGGTGGTATCAAAGATCGATGGTATTCTGAAAATACGTCGTGATGCACTTGTGGCTGTGAATTCTCTGGGAGAAATGATGATTGCTTCCAGACATGGCGATTTTCCGATAAAAAAAGGTGATAAGGTTGCAGGAACCAGGATCATTCCGCTTGTGATCGAGAAAGAGAAAATGGATGCAGCAGAGAAGGCAGCAGGAAATCTTCCGATCTTTGACATTCTCCCTTACCAGCAGAAAAAAGTAGGGATCGTCACAACCGGAAGTGAGATCAAAAAAGGACTGATCCAGGATACCTTCACACCGGTACTCCGGGAAAAGCTTTCCGGGTTTCCGACAGAGGTGACAGGCCAGGTGATGCCGGGAGATGATAAGGAAGAGATCACAAAGGCAATTCTTTCTTTCGCAGATGTAGGAGCAGATCTGATCATCTGTACTGGCGGAATGAGTGTGGATCCCGATGATCGTACTCCGGGCGGGATCCGGGATACCGGAGCAAAGATCGTAACATATGGAGCACCTGTACTTCCGGGAGCTATGCTGCTTGTGGCATATCTTGAGAGGAACGGAAGATCCATACCGGTACTTGGACTTCCGGGCTGCGTCATGTACGCAAAAAGAACGGTATTTGATCTGATCCTGCCCAGAGTAATGGCGGATGATGAGATCAAGGCAGAGGAGATCGCCAGGCTGGGAGAGGGCGGACTTTGTCTGAACTGTCCGGTTTGTACTTTCCCAAACTGCGGATTTGGAAAATAATATGAAAAAATTCAGAATCAAACAATATGAGATCTATATGGACAAAATCCATGCTCCACAGGGCGTGCGGATGATCCTTCTTGCGGATCTTCACGGGATATCCTACGGAAAAGACAATATACGGCTGACAGAGACGATCCGAAAGCTTGCTCCGGACGTGATACTTTCTGCCGGCGACATGGCTGTACGTACAGAAACGGATACTCTGGTAACTGCATGTAAGCTGCTGACAGAGCTTGCCGGGGATTTTCCCGTGTATTATGCACTTGGTAATCATGAATATAAAATGTTCCTTTCCGAAGAATATCGGCCATATTATGCGAAATACGAAAGAGCACTGAAAAAAGCCGGTGTGCATATTTTAAGGAACGGACGTGAAGATATGGTCCTGCAGGGAGAACACTTCTGTTTCTGGGGATTGGAGCTTCCCATCGAATATTATCACAAACCAAGATCACCGAAGCTGAAAAAAGAAGTGATGGAAGAAATGATCGGAAAACCTGAAGATAAAGGGATGCAAATCCTGCTGGCACATAATCCAAAATACGGAAAAACCTATTTTGAATGGGGCGCGGATCTGATCCTGTCTGGACACTATCACGGAGGCGTTGTCCGTCTCAGTGAACATTACGGTCTTTCATCTCCTCAATATCTGTTTCTTCCGCCGTTTTGCTGTGGAGACTTTCACAAAGGGGATCAGCATATGATCGTCAGTGCTGGACTTGGAGAACATACCATTCCCCTTCGGATCCATAATCCAAGGGAACTGCTGGTGATCGATATAAAACCTTCCGAAAAAATGAAATGAGGAAACCCTATGGCATTATCTGTTAAGCTGAATGTATTTGAAGGCCCTCTGGATCTTCTGCTTCACCTGATCGACAAAAACAAGATCGATATCTATGATATTCCTATTGTGGAGATCACAGATCAGTATATGGAATATCTGCATTCTATGGAAAAAGAAGATCTGGGGATCATGAGTGAATTTCTTGTCATGGCAGCTACTCTTCTGGATATCAAATGTAAAATGCTTCTTCCGAAAGAAGTGAATGAGGAAGGCGAAGAGGAGGACCCCAGAGCAGAGCTTGTACAGAAGCTGCTGGAATATAAGATGTACAAATATATGTCCTATGAATTACGGGACAGGCTTGGAGATGCGGCAGGGGTTTATTACCGAAAACAGGATCTTCCGGAAGAAGTGCTGCAGTATACTCCACCGTCTGATCCCCAGGAACTTCTCCGGGGTCTGACACTGGAGCGGATGAGTGCGATCTATCAGGCTTTGATCCGCAGACAGGAAAATAAGATCGATCCGATCCGAAGTAAATTCGGAAGGATCGAAAAAGAGGAAATATCACTTTCCGATAAATTGCTGGAAATGAAGGAATATGCAAAAGCTCACCGGAAATTCAGCTTTCGCAGGCTGATGGAAAACCAGCATTCCAAAATACAGCTGATCGTGACCTTTCTGGCAATTCTGGAATTGATGAAAATGGGACATGTTCATGCAGAACAGGAAGATCTTTTTGATGATATTCATGTGGAAGTTATCACGGATCCGGACACATGGAAGAATCTGACAGAGTTCGCAGATGAATAATATAGTAGGAATGAGGACAATAAGTGGAAATCAAACGAATTGAAGGAGAAATCGAAGCCATCCTGTTTGCAATGGGAGAAGCAGTGGAATTACCCCGTATTGCCAGAGCGATCCGTCAGGATCCGACAACAACGGAAAATATCATCCGAAATATGATGATCCGTTATCAGGAAGAAGAGCGGGGGATCCAGATCATAGAGCTCGAAAACTCCTTTCAGCTTTGTACTAAAAAAAGAATACTATGATTCTCTTATCCGGATCGCAGCGCAGCCAAAGAAACCCACGCTGACAGACGTTATGCTTGAAACCCTTTCGATCATTGCCTACAAACAGCCCGTTACAAAAGCAGAGATCGAAAAGATCCGAGGGGTAAAATGTGATCATGCCATCAATAAACTGATGGATTATGATCTGGTGAGAGAACTTGGACGTCTGGATGCTCCGGGTCGCCCGATCCTCCTGGGAACCACCGAAGAATTTCTGCGCTGCTTTGGTGTCCAGGGGCTGGAAGACCTTCCGGAAATGGATCCGGTCCAGCTGGAGGATTTCAAGGCGGAAGCAGAGAAAGAGATCCAGCTGAAGCTGGACGTATAACAAATAACACGGACAGATGCCGGTTTACGGGACCTGCCGGACAGATCAGAAAACAGAAGAGGAGTGACAAAAATGCCCACAACATACGCACATGATCTTTTTGGAAAAAGGGTTTACCGGAAACTTTCCGCAAAATTACAGCATCTGATCCGAAGCAACGGAAATCTGTACCGGATCGGACAGCATGGTCCGGATATCCTGTTTTATTATTTTATATCCAAAAATCCGGTGACACAGTACGGAGTGCAGATGCATGGACGGAAAGCAAGAGAATTCTTTGAAAAGGGCATGGCGAAGGTCCGGGAGGAAAAAAATCCTGCACTGATGGCTTACCTGCTGGGGTTCGGATGTCATTATATCCTGGATTCTACCTGTCATCCTTACGTCAATCAGGTAGCTGCCGAGGGGAAAGTCTCACATACGCTCTTTGAGAAGGAATTTGATCGTATGCTGATGTATGAAACCGGCAAAGATCCATTGCGTTTTTATCCGTCTCATGGGATTCGTGCCAGTTTTCTCAGTGCATGGACGATCCACCAGGTATTGCCGGCGATCCGTACCTGGAACATTTATCTGTCATTGAAAATGATGAAGATATTCACCTGTATTTTGGTATGTGATGATGGAGGAAGGAAGAGACGCCTTTCGAAACATGCCCTTTCCCCCGCAGGAAAAAAGATATCTGCGTTTATTACCGAATTTTTTATGAGCCCGGAGCCAGAGATCGACTGTAAGGAGGAGCTTCTTAAACTGGACAGTCTGATGGAAGAGGCGCTTGCCAAGGCGCCAGATATGCTGGAAGAGCTTGCTGCACTTGCAGTCAGGCCAGGACATCTTTCTGACAGATGGGATCTGACCTTTAACGGATGATCGATCCCGGCAGACAATAGATACAAGTGATATCTGAATGCTATCCCCGCATAAAACTTAAATATAACAGTTACTGTAAACAGTTATATGAACCGTGTACGGGGTGATGCATTATGAGCAAACGGCGTATGGCCGCTGTCGTGCTGGTGACAGCGGTCCTTATTATTTGTCAGATCTTTCCGGTAAAGGCGGCAGATGGCGAAAATCTATATGCACTTTCTGCAGTTCTTATGGATGGGGAGAACGGCCGTGTGCTGTACGGAAAAGAAGCATACAAAGGACGGCCGAATGCCAGCACCACAAAGGTAATGACCTGTATTCTTGCTCTGGAGCTAGCAAAGGGAGATGATTACGTACAGGTTTCCGGGAATGCGGCATCTCAGCCACAGACACGTCTTGGCATGCGGGAAGGCCAGCAGTTTTATCTGGAGGATCTTCTCTATTCACTGATGCTGAAAAGCCATAATGATTCCGCAGTGGCCATCGCGGAACATATCGGCGGCTCCGTAGAAGGTTTTGCAGAGAAGATGAATGAAAAAGCAAAAGAGCTGGGATGTAAGGACACACATTTTGTTACACCCAATGGTCTGGATGGAGAAGATGAAGGCGGTATCCATCATACAACAGCACGGGATCTTGCCTTGATCATGGCATATGCAATAAAAAATGCAACATTTGTCCATATTACCCAGACTAGAGATTATACTTTCACGGATATCTCAGGAAAAAAGCATTATTCGGTACATAATACCAATGCTTTCCTGGATATGGAAACAGGAGTGATCTCCGGAAAAACAGGATTTACAGGAAATGCCGGATATTGTTATGTCTGCGCAGTCCGACAGGACGAGCGATTATTTATCGTGGCTCTTCTGGGATGCGGATGGCCCGGAAATAAAAATTATAAATGGAGCGATACTAAGAAGCTTCTTTCCTATGGCAGGGAAAATTATCAGTATGTGATGCTGCCGGAGCTTCCGCAGCTGCCTGAGATCCCGGTAACAGAAGCAGCACCGGGAAAAGAAGATCCATATCCGCAAAAGTCCGATCGTTCCGGATATCCTCCCAAACAGGTTATGCTGAAAATACACGCAGTACTTTCTGAAAAAGATCGTGAGAAAAGATATCTTCTGAAAAAAACAGAAACGATCACATGGGAAACGGAGCTTCCGGATAAGCTCCCGGCACCAATACAGAAAAACCAGAAGATCGGTACACTCCATGCAAAGCTCAACGGAAAAGAACTCCTTTCCTGCCTTGTAACCGCCGATGACAAAATCGACAGAATTACCTATAAATGGTATGTGGATAAAGTATTTAAGGATTATTTCCATTAATTTAGCGACCCCTGGCATATGTCAGGGGTTAATTTTTTAACGTTCGTGACGAAAAGTATTGAATTTTCTGCAAAAAAAAGGTACAATTATACTCGGCTGAATTTTTGGTTATATTAATAAAAAAATGGAGGGCATAGTATAATGAGTAATGCGACACAAAGCGTAGCGGCTGCAAGGATCGATTCCCTGCTTGACGCCAACAGTTTTGTTGAGATCGGACAGGCTGTCACAGCCAGAGCTACGGATTTCAACATGACTGAAAAAAAAGCACCTTCAGACGGTGTGATCACCGGATATGGTGTGATTGACGGCAGTCTGGTGTATGTATACAGCCAGGATGCATCTGTACTGAACGGAACAGTTGGTGAGATGCATGCCAAAAAGATCGCCAAAATTTATGATCTCGCTCTGAAAGTTGGAGCACCGGTTATCGGTCTTGTAGACTGTGCGGGACTTCGTCTTCAGGAGGCTACCGATGCACTTGAGGCATTTGGTGAGATCTATCTGAAACAGACACTGGCATCCGGTGTTATTCCACAGATCACTGCTGTTTTCGGAACATGCGGCGGTGGAATGGCAGTTGTACCGGCTCTTACAGACTTTACATTTGTAGAGGAGAAGAAGGGCAGACTGTTTGTAAACACTCCAAATGCACTGGAAGGAAACAGAGTGGAAAAATGCGATTCAGCTTCCGCACAGTTCCAGAGCGAGGAGACAGGACTTGTTGACGGCATCGGAACAGAAGAGGAGATCCTTGGACAGATCCGTACACTGGTCAGCATGCTTCCAGAGAACAATGAAGACAATGACAGCTTCAAGGAATGCACAGATGACCTGAACAGAGTATGTGATGATATTGCAGGCTGCACAGGCGACACAGCTATTGCGCTTTCAAGAATCGCTGATAATGGTGAGCTTTTTGAAACAAAGGCAGCTTACGGCCAGGATGTCGTAACAGGCTTCCTTCGTCTGAACGGAGCTACCGTTGGCGCTGTTGCAAACAGAAGCGAATCTTACGATGCTGATGGCAATAAGACAGAGATTTCCGACGGAACTCTTTCTGCAAGAGGTGCAAGAAAAGCAGCAGACTTCGTAAAATTCTGTGATGCTTTTGAGATTCCGGTACTTACTCTTACTAATGTAACAGGATTTAAAGCTACACTCTGCAATGAGAAGATGATGGCTAAATCTGTGGGTGAGATGGTACATGCTTTTGCATCTGCGACTGTACCGAAGGTAAATGTTGTAATTGGTAAAGCATACGGAACTGCATACGTTGCCATGAACAGCAAATCTGTCGGAGCAGATATGGTTTATGCATGGGATACAGCTGAGATCGGTATGATGGATGCTTCCCTTGCAGCAAAGATCATGTATGAGGGAGCTGACGCTTCTACACTGAATGAGAAGGCAGCTGAGTACAAAGAACTCCAGAACGGTATCGCATCTGCAGCAGCAAGAGGATATGTGGATACTGTGATCAAAGCAGAAGATACAAGAAAATATGTAATCGGTGCTTTTGAGATGCTGTTCACAAAAAGGGAAGACCGTCCATCCAAAAAGCATGGAACAGTCTAAGTGAGGTGAGCGTATGAGACAGTTTTATAAAAAGATCTCTTCTGTCTGCATGGCACTTCTTTGCGTAGCTGCACTTCTGATCGGATGCACAGCTACTGCATGGGCTGCTGATGAGATTGATGATTCTGTAAAGAGTCAGCTTGTCACAACAACCAAGGGCCTGACGGATGCGATCATCGCAATGTCCGAGGATGATATCCAGGGATATCTGGAATCAGAGGATGCTTTCACACAGAGTGCTGCAAGTGCATGGGATGGCTCCAGAGAAGAGCTTGGTGAGAAAAAAGGTGATATCGAGGAGAAAGATATCACAGTGGAGTATTCCGATGATCAGTATACCGTTGTTGTTCCGGTATCCTTCGAGAAAAACAAAGCGAATTTCACTTATGTATTTGATAAATCAGGAACCCCGACTTCTCTTACAGTTGATGTGAATTATACACTGGCACAGAACATGGAGAAGGCAGCGATGAATACAGTGATGGGTCTCGGAACTGTATTTGTGATCCTGGTATTCCTGATCTTCGTGATCTCTCTTTTCAAATATATTCCCGGACTTGTGGAAGGAAAGAAAAAAGAGAGCAAACCGGCTCCGGCAGCCGCAGCACCGGCTCCGGTTGCAGCACCAGTTGCTGAGCCTGCTGTTGAGGATGTGACAGATGATGGTGAGCTTATTGCCGTGATCGCCGCAGCGATCGCTGCTTCTGAAGGCAAAACAAGCACAGACGGATTCGTAGTACGTTCCATCCGCAAAGTCAACCGCAGAAAAAGATAATCATTATTTAGGAGGATTTTAAAATGAAGAGTTATACAATTACTGTTAACGGAACAGCATATGAAGTTACTGTAGAAGAGAACGGAAACGCAGCAGCTCCAGTTGCAGCAGCACCAAAAGCAGCAGCTCCGGCTCCTAAGGCAGCTCCTAAGGCAGCAGCTCCGGCAGCAGGCGCAGGTTCTGTTAAAGTTTCCGCAGCCGTTCCTGGAAAAGTTGTAAAAATCGTTGCATCTGTTGGACAGAGCGTAAAAGCTGGTGACAGCGTAGTGATCGTTGAGTCCATGAAGATGGAGATCCCGGTTGTTGCTCCTCAGGACGGAACAATCGCCAGCATCGATGTTGCAGAGGGTGCTGCCGTTGAAAATGGAGATACTCTTGCAACAATGAACTAAACAGGAGGTAGACAAATGTCTTATGTAACAAATACCCTGTCAAACCTGATCCATCAGACAGCATTTTTCAACCTTACCTGGGGAAACTACCTGATGATCGCAGTGGCATGTGTGTTCTTATATCTTGCCATTAAACATGGTTTTGAGCCGCTGCTGTTGGTTCCGATCGCTTTTGGTATGCTTCTGGTAAATATTTATCCGGACATTATGCTGAGCATTGAGGATTCATCCAATGGCGTTGGCGGACTTCTTCATTATTTTTACTTAATGGATGAGTGGAGTATTCTTCCTTCACTGATCTTCCTGGGTGTCGGTGCGATGACAGACTTCGGTCCGCTGATCGCAAACCCGATCAGCTTCCTGATGGGAGCAGCTGCACAGCTTGGTATTTACCTTGCATACTTCCTTGCAATTTTCCTTGGATTTAATGGTAAAGCAGCAGCAGCGATCTCTATCATTGGTGGTGCTGACGGCCCGACTTCCATTTTCCTTGCAGGTAAGCTTGGACAGTCTTCTCTTATGGGACCGATCGCAGTGGCAGCATATTCCTATATGTCCCTGGTACCGATCATCCAGCCTCCGATCATGAAGGCATTCACAACAGAGAAAGAGCGTAAGATCAAAATGGCGCAGCTCCGTCCTGTTACAAAACTTGAGAAGATCCTTTTCCCGATCGTTATCACAATCGTTGTTTGCCTGATCCTTCCGACAACAGCTCCCCTTGTTGGTATGCTGATGCTCGGAAACCTGTTCCGTGAGTCCGGAGTTGTTAAACAGCTTTCTGAAACAGCTTCTAACGCTCTTATGTACATCGTAGTAATCCTTCTCGGAACATCTGTAGGTGCTTCCACAAGTGCTGAGGCGTTCCTGAACGTAGATACACTGAAGATCGTAGTTCTTGGTCTTGTTGCCTTTGCCTGCGGTACTTTTGGTGGTGTTATGCTTGGTAAGCTTCTCTGCAAGGTTACTCACGGAAAGATCAATCCTCTGATCGGATCAGCCGGTGTTTCTGCCGTTCCTATGGCAGCCCGTGTATCCCAGAAGGTTGGTGCTGAGGCAGATCCTACAAACTTCCTGCTGATGCATGCGATGGGACCGAACGTTGCTGGTGTTATCGGTACAGCGGTTGCTGCCGGTACATTCATGGCGATCTTTGGTGTCTAACCCATTGTCTTATAAAAATTTGTAAGGAGAATAATTATGGCAGAAATAGAGAAAAAACCTGTGAAAGTTGTGGAAACGATCCTGCGTGACGCTCATCAGTCCCTGATCGCTACACGTATGAGCACAGAGCAGATGCTTCCGATCATTGAGAAGCTTGACAAAGTCGGCTACTATGCAGTAGAGTGCTGGGGCGGTGCTACTTTCGATGCTTCCTTACGTTTCCTGAAAGAGGATCCGTGGGAAAGACTTCGTAAACTTCGTGACGGTTTCAAAAACACAAAGCTTCAGATGCTGTTCCGTGGACAGAACATCCTTGGATATCGTCCATATGCAGATGATGTAGTAGAGTATTTTGTACAGAAATCCGCAGCTAACGGTATCGATATCATCCGTATCTTTGACTGTATGAATGACCTTCGTAACCTTCAGACAGCTGTAAAAGCAGCAAACAAGGAGAAAGCACATGCACAGGTTGCAATGGCTTACACACTTGGTGATGCTTACACACTTGATTACTGGACAGATCTTGCAAAACGTATCGAGGATATGGGTGCAGATTCCATCTGTATCAAAGATATGGCAGGACTTCTTGTTCCGTACAAAGCTACAGAGCTTGTTCAGGCTCTCAAAGAGACTGTTAAGATCCCGATTGATCTTCATTCTCACTATACATCCGGTGTTGCTTCCATGACATATATGAAGGCAGTAGAGGCAGGTGTTGATATCATCGACACAGCAATGTCTCCGTTTGCTCTTGGAACATCCCAGCCGGCAACAGAGGTTATGGTTGAGACCTTCAAGGGAACACCATATGATACAGGATTTGATCAGCAGCTTCTCGCTGAGATCGCTGACTACTTCCGTCCGATGCGTGATGAGGCTCTTGATACAGGTCTTCTCAATCCGAAGAACCTTGGTGTAAACATCAAGACTCTTCTGTATCAGGTACCAGGCGGAATGCTTTCCAACCTGACATCACAGCTGAAAGAGCAGCATGCCGAGGATAAATTCTACGAAGTACTTGAGGAAGTTCCGCGTGTACGTAAAGACCTTGGTGAGCCACCGCTTGTTACACCGTCCTCTCAGATCGTTGGTACACAGGCTGTATTTAACGTGATCATGGGCGAGCGTTACAAGGTTGTCACAAAAGAGACAAAAGACGTGTTAAGTGGTAAATATGGCGCAACAGCCAGACCGTTCAATCCGGAAGTACAGAAAAAATGTATCGGAGATATTGAACCGATCACATGCCGTCCGGCAGATCTTCTGGAGGATGAGCTTGATAAGCTTGAGAGCGAGATGGCACAGTACAAGGAGCAGGATGAGGATGTTCTCACATATGCACTGTTCCCGCAGGTTGCCATGGACTTCTTTAAATATCGCCAGGCTCAGAAGACAAAAGTTGATGAGACTGTAGCAGATACCAAGAACGGCGCATACCCGGTATAAAGCACACATAGAAATGCAGATGCATTTCAAAACAGGAAAAGGAGCTTGCTGTATGCAGGCTCCTTTGTGCATAAAAAAGATAAAAAAGGCAGGATAACAGGTAATGTCCAAAGTTGCGATCATAGGCGGCGGTGCCGCCGGAATGCTCTGCGGTGTATATGCTGCGCGCAGAGGACACCAGGTTCACATACTGGAAAAAAATGAGAAACTCGGAAAAAAGCTTTTCATCACCGGAAAGGGACGATGCAACGTCACCAATGATTCCGATACCGAAGAACTTTTTCCGGCAGTGATGTCAAACCGCAAATTTCTTTACAGTGCTTTCTACACCTATGGAAGCAGAGATGTGATGGAATTTTTTGAGGAGGCAGGAGTGCCGCTGAAAACAGAGCGTGGAAACCGGGTTTTTCCAGTATCGGATCATTCATCAGATATTATCCGTGCGCTTGAGCGGGAACTGAAAAAAGCCGGAGCGCAGATCCATCTTCATACAGAGGTAAAGGAAGTTTGTACACAGGATGAAAAAGTTACCGGTGTATTACTTTCGGACGGTACCTTTTTTGAAGCAGATACTGTGGTAGTTGCCACAGGAGGGCTTTCCTACCCGTCCACAGGTTCCACAGGAGATGGATATCGTTTTGCTGCTGAGACGGGACATAAAGTTGTTTCCCAGTCACCATCACTGGTACCACTGGTGGCAAAAGAAGATTATGTCTCCAAACTTCAGGGCCTTTCCCTTCGGAATGTGGAGCTTACAGTAAAATCCGGCAAAAAAGTTCTCTATAAAGATTTCGGCGAGATGATGTTTACTCATTTCGGAGTGACAGGACCGCTGATCCTTTCCGCCAGTGCCCAGATCGGCAAAAAGCTGGAAAAGGAGCCTTTGGAGGCTTTCCTGGATCTGAAGCCGGCGCTTGATGCAGAACAGCTTGACGCCCGGATCCTGCGTGAATTTGATGCAAATCATAACAAGCAGTTTAAAAATGTGATCGGTGTTCTTTTTCCGTCTTCTCTGACTCCGATCATGATCGAAATTGGCGGTATCCCCGGGGAAAAACCGGTACATGAGATCTCCAGGGAAGAGCGTCAGGCTTTTGGCCGTCTGATCAAGGCTTTTCCGTTTACGATCACGGGAATGGGAGAGTTTAAACGGAAGCGATCATCACAAGAGGCGGTGTGTCAGTAAAACGAGATACAGCCATCCACAATGGAATCCAAAAAAACTAAAAACTCTGTATTTACAGGTGAAGTACTGGATCTGGATGCAGTGACCGGTGGCTATAATCTTCAGATCGCATGGTCTACAGCGTATGCGGCAGCTCAGGCGATAGAATAACAGAAAAGAGGAAGGAGCAACGATTATGGGTATTAATATTGCAATTGACGGACCGGCAGGTGCAGGAAAAAGCACAATTGCAAAAAAAGTGGCAAAGGAGCTGTCCTTTATTTATGTAGATACAGGGGCAATGTATCGTGCCATGGCACTTTATCTTCTGGAAAAAGGGATCAGCGGTGACGAAAAATCTCTGAAGCCTGTCACGATGCGGATATCTCTATCCGTTATGAGAACGGTGAGCAGCAGGTGATCCTTAACGGAAAGAATGTAACTGCGTTCCTCCGTAAGGAAGAGGTAGGAAATATGGCATCTGTAAGCTCTGCAAATCCGGAGGTGCGTGCACATCTTCTGAAGCTGCAGCGCAATCTTGCAGCCGAGAATAATGTAGTTATGGACGGAAGAGATATCGGAACCACCATTCTTCCCAATGCGGAAGTGAAGATCTTTCTGACTGCAAGTGCAAAGACCCGTGCCAGCAGACGATACCTGGAGCTTACAGAGAAGGGTGAAGCCTGCGATATGGATGAGATCCTGAAAGATATCGTTGACAGAGATGAGAGAGATATGAACCGCGCGGTTTCTCCGCTTAAAAAAGCAGAGGATGCTGTTCTTGTTGATTCATCTGAGATGGGAATTGACGAAGTGGTTGAGAGTATCCTTTCCGTATACAGAAAAAGGGTGAACGGATGAATGTAAAAGTTGCAGAAACTGCCGGCTTCTGTTTCGGCGTACAAAGAGCAGTTGACCGTGTTTATGAGCTGATCGGTTCCGATGCAGCACCGATTTATACACTGGGCCCGATCATCCATAATGAGGAGGTTGTCTCAGATCTCGAAAAAAAAGGTGTGGCTGTGATCTGTGAGAAGGATCTTGGCAGCCTGAAGGGCGGCACTGTTGTGATCCGTTCCCATGGAGTAGGCCGCAGGGTTTATAACACGATCAAAAAATATGGTCTCGGATATGTAGATGTTACCTGTCCTTTTGTGCTGAAGATCCACAAGATCGTTGAGAGAGAAAGCTCCAGAGGTGCCCATATTGTGATCATCGGTGATCCGGACCATCCGGAAGTCCAGGGGATCTGTGGATGGTGTCAGGGACCATATACAGTGATCAGAAATGCTGAGGATGCTGAGAAATTCAATATTTCTCCGGAAAAAGAAGTATGTGTAGTGTCCCAGACGACATTTAATTACAACAAATTTCAAGAATTAGTTGAAATTCTCCGCAAAAAGAGTTATGATAATAATGTTTTAAATATTTTAAACATTTTAAACACTATTTGTAATGCTACCGAAGAACGGCAGAAAGAAGCTAAAGCGATAGCCGGAGAGGTAGACACTATGCTGGTCGTAGGTGGCCGACATAGCTCCAATACTCAAAAGCTGTTTGAAATATGTAAAAAGGAATGTGGAAATACTTACTATATACAAACACCTGTAGACTTGGATTCTGAAATGTTCCAATGCAGTAGTTGTGTAGGTATTACAGCAGGGGCTTCCACCCCAAAGAAAATTATTGAGGAGGTTCAAGAACATGTCAGAGTTAAGTTTTGAACAGATGCTGGAAGATTCCGTAAAGACTATCAGAAATGGAGAGATTGTACAGGGTACTGTCATCGATGTAAAAGAAGATGAGATTATTCTGAATATCGGTTATAAAGCAGACGGTATTATCACAAAGAACGAATACTCTAACGATGCAAGCCTTGTACTCACAGATGCTGTTCACGTTGGAGACACAATGGAAGCAAAAGTTCTCAAAGTAAACGATGGAGAAGGTCAGGTTACTCTTACTTACAAGAGACTGGCAGCAGAGAAAGGCAACAAACGTCTTGAAGAAGCATTTGAGAATCAGGAAGTATTAAAAGCTCCTGTAACTCAGGTACTTGACGGCGGACTCTGTGTAAACGTAGACGAAGCAAGAGTATTCATTCCTGCAAGCCTCGTTTCCGACACATACGAGAAAGACCTTTCCAAATATGCAGATCAGGAGATCGAATTCGTTATCACAGAATTCAACCCGAGAAGACGCCGCATCATCGGTAACCGTAAGCAGCTTCTTCTTGCTGAGAAAGCAGAGAAACAGAAAGAATTAATGGAGAAGATCCATGTTGGCGACACAGTTGAAGGAACAGTTAAGAACGTTACAGATTTCGGTGCATTCATCGATCTTGGCGGAGCAGACGGACTTCTTCACATCTCCGAAATGTCCTGGGGCAGAGTAGAGAACCCGAAGAAAGTATTCACTGTTGGCGATAAAGTTAAAGTTCTTATCAAAGAGATCAACGGAGAGAAGATCGCACTTTCCCTTAAATTCCCGGAAGCAAATCCATGGCTCACAGCAGCTGAGGACTTCGCTGTAGGAAACGTAGTTAAAGGTAAAGTTGCACGTATGACAGACTTCGGTGCATTCGTAGAGCTTGCACCTGGTGTAGATGCACTTCTTCACGTATCCCAGATTTCCAGAGAGCATGTTGCCAAACCTGCAGACGTACTGTCAATCGGACAGGAGATAGAAGCTAAGGTTGTTGACTTCAACGGCGAAGACAAGAAGATCAGCCTGAGCATGAAAGCTCTTGAGGCACCGGCTGAGGAAGCTACAGAAGAATAATCAAGAGAATACTCATAAATATTCAGAAACCGGCTTTGTATGAGGATGATCATACAGAGCCGGTTGATTGTTTTTCAGATTACGAATGTGGTCAGCAGCTACAGGAGCATCAGAAATGCTGCAGACAGTCAGGAAGGAATTATAGGATGTCCATAAAAGGAATTTATGATATACACTGTCATATTGTACCCGGTGTAGACGATGGAGCCACAGATATAGGAGAAACCGTAAAATTACTCCGGATGGAATATGAACAGGGTGTGCGGACGGTTATTGCAACTCCCCATTTCCGCTTTCGGATGTTTGAAACACCTGCGGAGAAAGTCAGAGAGCAGTTCAGACTGGTGGAGAAAGCGGCATCAGAGATCAGCCCGGATCTCCATGTGTATCTGGGATGTGAGTTTCACGCCAATATGGAGATGCTTCCCATGCTCAGAGAACAGAAAGTAATGACAATGGCCGGTTCGCGGTATGTTCTTACAGAATTTTCCCATAACTCGGAAGAAAGCTATATACGGGAACGTCTCGGTGCATTGCTCTCCGGAGGATATAAGCCGATCATGGCACATATAGAACGTTACGAAACCACACGCAACAGTCTGGATTTTGTGGAAGAACTGGCAGATATGGGTGTCTATATGCAGATCAATGCAGACAGCATCACAGGAAAAGACGGATTTTTTACTAAACGGTACTGTAATAAAATCATGAAAGACGGACTTCTTCATTTCGTTGGATCAGACTGTCACAACAGTGCAAAGAGGAGCAGCAGGATTGGAGAGGCATATCGTATGGTTTCAGCGAAATTCGGGCAGGACTATGCAGATGAACTGTTTAT
>ENA-OQMY01000152-OQMY01000152.1-human-gut-metagenome-genome-assembly--contig:-NODE-152-length-22433-cov-7.424953_pt1 | contig 22433 bp, 19 predicted proteins | sample MGYA00242623_ERZ504868 | MGnify/ENA primary metagenome ERZ504868 (study PRJEB26092, sample SAMD00036386) | human gut metagenome | host: Homo sapiens | study: EMG produced TPA metagenomics assembly of...
ATACGAATGCAAGTATCAATATTCTGAAAAAAGGACTGCAGATGCAGTCTGCATAAAGATAAAAACTGTACCGTAGGGCATACGGGAACAGTATAAATATAGCTTGTGGACACTGTGTAAGACATTGCAGTACCGTAAGGTGTTTGCCAATGCAGTAGTGGGAGAAGCAAGAATCCCCCTGCTTTAGCTGTGGGGAGTGTCAAACAGGTCTGCGCTATGAGGGTGGACGAATGGTGGATATGTACCGTACTCTGGACAGTATCCCGGTTCTTGCAAAAGCAGGCGGTATTCTGGTGATGACCGATGAGATCCGTGGAACAGAGGCGGAAAAGAATCCGGAAAGCCTGAATATCCGGGTATTCCCGGGTGCTGACGGAAGCTTCAGATTGTATGAGGATGACAACGAAACCTGTGCTTACGAAAATGGTGCCTGTGTATTTACGGAAATGGATTATAAGGAAAAGGATCAGGGAGTGTTTACCATTCATCCCGCACAGGGAAAAACAGAGCTGATCCCGGCAAAGAGAGCTTATACCGTGGAGTTCTGTAATTTTGCGAAAACAGGAACAGATACTGTGAAGGTTCTGGTTAACGGAGCAGAGACTGAGGCTGCTGTAAAATATGAGGAGAAGCTTCAGAAGATCTGTGTGGAAGTGGAAGCAGACACAGCGGCAGAGGTGCAGATCATTCTTGCAGGAGAGGTAGCGGATAATCGTATAGAGAAACGTATCTTTGATTTCCTGAACCAGGCAGAGATCGGTTTTGTACTGAAGGACAGATTATATCAGCTGATCACAGCCGGAAAGAATCTGCCGGTTCTTTTATCTGAGCTTCAGTCTATGGAGCTGGATAAGGATCTTTACGGAGCACTGATGGAGATACTGACTGCGTAAAACATGAATAAAATCGCGTTTCCAAACCATACTATCATTATTATCAAAAGAAAGGATGATCATAATGATATTAAAGGAAAAAGAACGCACAGTGATCCAGGATCTTCAGACACAGGAAAAAAAGCTGCATTGAAAAATACGGAAAATACGCACAGCAGGCCAGGGATCCGGAGCTTAAAAGCTTATTTCAGACTCTTCAGAAAAAAGAGCAGGAGCATTACGATTCCCTGAGCCAGGTGCTTTCCGGTACAGTTCCCCAGGTAAACTGTAATGACAGTGACGGCCGTGATTACCAGCCCAAGGCTGCTTACACATCGGTGATGTCATCAGAGGATAAGGAACACGATGCTTTTCTTGCAACAGACTGTATCGGAACAGAAAAGCTGATTTCCGGAGAATACAACTCGGATGTTTTTGCTTTTGAAGACAGTGGTGTGCGGAAGCTTCTGGCAGATATCCAGGTGGAAGAGCAGAATCATGCGGAGATGCTTTACAAATATAAGACTGTGAACGGAATGTTCTGATATATAAAAAAGAGGGAGGATTTCAGTAATGGAATTCTTCCTTTTTTTATTATATAATCAGGAGAACAGCAGGGAGAAATACTTTCCTGCAAAGAGAGGAGAAATAAATATGAAGGGAACCAGCTGCGAATACTGTGCAAACTATACATATGATGAAGAGTGTGACGAATATTACTGTGATGTCAATCTGGATGAGGATGAATATTATCGTTTTGTGAGCAGTGATTACAAGGAATGTCCGTATTATCGTTCCGGAGATGAATATAAGGTGGTACGTCATCAGATGTGATATAGAGTAACGGAAAAAATAGAGCAGAAAATAATGTGATAAGACAAATGCGGGTTTTCCACGAAAAGGAATGCGAGTTTTGTGAAAAATCTGCATTTTGATGTTTTGATATGTGCAAAAGGCTTCAAATTTGTAAAAATTGGCGTGTTTACATTTGAAAAAAATATCTTTATAATAAAAATATTGGTCTGACAGGTGGAACCTTTATACCATCCAGACGATGATAATGCTACAGGATTTTGTTTGAGACAAAATTTCGGGTAAGCGTCTGACAGACTTATAATAGATTTTTTGATTTGACGGAGGATGTGACAGATTGGATATTATAAAGAAATTCGGGGATATGGTGGGAGAGAGATCCATCAGGGATCCGGAAAAAGCACGAAAACTTCTTCTCACTGGATACCGGCTTCAGGAAAAACGTCTGCAGCTTTTTCCTGACAGGAAGCTTCCGGCTTCGGGACAGTATGTAGCCCGTGTAGTCATGCAGAATATTATCAAAGCCCTTGCAAAACCGGACGATACCGCGCTTGTGAGCATTTTTGTACCGGGAGAGCTTCTGACAGCAGCAGGGATCACTCCGTATTCCGTGGAGGCAATGTCCTGCTTCATCGCCGGAACCAGATGTGAGCAGGCATTTCTGGCACAGACGGAATCAGAGGGCTTTCCGGAAACCATGTGCTCCTATCACAGAGTTTTTTTGGGAGCGTCCATGACAGGATTGGTACCGAAGCCCAAATGTACCATCTACACAAACCTTGCCTGCGATGGAAACATGATGACGTTTCCTTATCTGAAACAGAAATATCAGATCCCGGGCTTTTATATTGACGTACCCTATGAAAAAAATCAGGATTCCATCAGCTATGTTGCAGATCAGCTCCGCGAGCTGAAGAAATTCCTGGAGGATGTAGGCGGGAAAAAAATCTCCGAGCAGTCGGTACAGCGTGCAGTTGCCAACAGCAATGAAGCGGCCTCCTATTACAGCAGCCAGCTTGCCCTCAGAAAGGATCACGATCCGGTGACTTCCCTGACAAATGAGCTGTATGCGATCTTTATGTGTCATCTTCTGGCGGGCTCAGAGGAATCCCTGAAATATACAAAAATGCTTCTTGAGGATGTGAAGAAGGCACCAAAGGGGGAAGGTCTTCATATTTTGTGGATGCATATGATGCCGTTTTTGCAGGAGCCGGTAAAGGATGTATTTAATTACAGCCAGAACGTGCATATCAGTGCCTGTGATTTTGTTGCAGACGGTTTTCAGCGGATGCAGGCCTCGGATCCTTATGAGGCCCTTGCGGAAAAAATGGTCAACTGCATTTACAACGGAAGTGTGAAGCAGAGGATCCGGCGTGCCCAGGAGCTGGCGAACCTTACAGAGGCAGACGGCGGGATCCTTTTTGCGCATTGGGGCTGCAAGGGAACCATCGGAGCTTCCAGCCTGATCAAAAATTCTCTGGAAAATGCAGGACTTCCAACCATGGTCCTGGACGGTGACGGCTGTAACCCGGCCAATTCCAGTGACGGCCAGGTATCCACACGACTTCAGGCATATCTGGAAATGCTGTCAGAAGGTAAGGAGGAAAAACGGTCATGATACATTACGTCTGTAAATATACACCGCTGGAGCTGTTTAAGGGCTTTGGCGAGGAATGTGCGGTTCTTGAGGAAATGCCGGAGAATTTTGAGCTTTCGGACCAGATCGCCCATGCTAATCTCTGCGGCTTCGGAAAATCTGTGATCCAGGCAGTGCTGGAGGGAAAGGTAGAGCAGCTTGTTCTTGTTAACTGCTGTGATTCCATGCGCCGTGTGTACGACATTGTGGAAAGTACCGGTAAATGTAAATTTCTGTACATGCTGGACATGCCTCATGAGGATAACGACTGTGAAAAGGTGAAGCTTGCCCAGGGCATCCACCGTCTGAAGAAAGCTTATGAGAAATTTTCGGGGAAAACCTTCGACAGAAGTGGATTTCTGAATGCTTTTTCCCATGAGCCTGTGGATAACCAGCCGTATATCGGTGTTCTGGGTGTCCGTGTCAGCGGCATCCTGGAAAAAATGATCCGGGATAATATCCGCATGGATGTGGAAAACCTGACCTGTACAGGTGGAAGACGTCTTGCAGTGATCCGTGAGGAGCTGGAAAAAATGGAAGACGATGCCATGTTCCTGGCTTATGCGGATGCACTTCTTTCACAGATGCCCTGCTTCCGTATGAACAACAGCACCCGAAGAAACCGGCTGTATCTGGATCCGAACCTGAAGGGGATCATTTATCATACTATTAAATTCTGCGACTATTACGGATTTGAGTATGCAAGTATCAAGCGTGATATCAAGGTTCCGCTTCTGAAGATCGAGACAGATTTTACAAGCCAGAGTGCAGGACAGCTCCTTACCAGAGTGCAGGCTTTTGCGGAGACCCTGGAAGGCTCTGAGGATATGGACCCATCAAAAGGAATCAGCGAGGAGATAAGGAAAAAAATGGAATCAGGAGTTTATTATGTGGCAGGGATCGACAGCGGTTCCACAAGTACGGATGTTGTGATCCTAGATAAAGACGGAAAAATTAAATCGACCATGATCATTCCCACAGGCGGCGGCGCTATGATGAGTGCAGAGAAGAGCCTGGAGATGGCCGTGGAAAAAGCAGGGATCAGGAAAGAAGATATCGTGCGTATCGTTACTACCGGATATGGACGTGCCTATATTGACAGTGGTGATGACAGTATCACAGAGATTACCTGTCACGCAAAGGGCGCCCATTATCTGAATCCGAATGTGCGTACAGTTATCGACATCGGCGGTCAGGATATCAAGGCGATCAGCATTGACGAGAACGGTGCGGTAAAAAATTTCCTGATGAACGATAAATGTGCAGCAGGAACCGGACGATTCCTGGAAATGATGGCCCGTACTCTTGGACTTTCCCTGGAGGAGATGAGTACCCGTGGTCTGGAGTGGAAAGAGAACGTAGTGATCTCAAGCATGTGTACTGTATTTGCAGAGTCCGAGGTAGTTTCCCTGGTTGCCCAGAATAAGGACGTGGCAGATATCATCCATGGTCTGAATGTATCTGTTGCTTCCAAGGTAGGAGCTCTTGCAGCCCGCCTTGGCAAAAAGAATCCGGGGGAATACATGATGACCGGTGGTGTTGCCAGAAATAAAGGTATCATCCAGGCATTGGAGGAGAAGCTGGGAGCGAAGCTCTATATCTGTGATGAGGCACAGCTTTGTGGTGCGCTTGGTGCGGCACTGTTTGCTTATGAGAAGTGTAATGCGGCACGGTGATCAGATCAGACAAGTTGCCTGCGCAGTGAATGCAGAGTGTGAATATCCTTTTGGTCAGGGGCGGCGTGCCCACTCACTGGGCGAACAGCCACAGTTCTTTCGGAAGTACCGGCTGAAGTGGGAGAGATTTGAAAATCCGCACAGCAGAGCCACCTGTTGAACAGGCAGAGCTTCGTTGGTGAGCAGATTTTTGGCTTTTTCCAGACGGAGCAGATTCAGGTCAGCATGAGGGGTGCTGTCAAAAAAATTCCGGTAACAGGAATAAAACTGACTTTTTTCGAGATTAGCCATGGCGCAGAGCTTTTCTGTTGTCCATGGCTTTTCGTAATTTGTAAGCATTTCCAGACGGATTTTTTGGAACAGGCTGCAGAGCTCCGAGTCTGAAGACTTGTTTGTATCTGTACTGCGGAGTTCCCGCGAGGCTGTGATCATCAGCTGGCAGAGCAGGGCATACTCGTAGTCCCGGGAAAAAACTTCTCTGTTCAGATATTCATGCTGCAGCTTCTGGATACAGTGATCGATCTCCTGGCAGTCACTGGGGTAAAAAATTTCGTTGCAGGGAAGTCCGAACCGTTTTGCCAGGTTTTCTCCGCAGGAAAAATGGACATAACTGTTCCGGAATTTTCGCACAGCCTGATAATGCTGGGGATTTCCCGGAATATAAAAGATGCAGGCATTATCCCGGGTGACAGTAAGCTGACCGCCCAGATAAACCTTCATTGGTGTTTTAAATAAAAGAAAAGAAAATCTCCGCTTCCCTCCGGCCGGAAAATCCTGTCGTAATCGGAGTTGGAACGGTTGTATTCGCAGAAATTTAAGGTGAAATCCATGGAAATGCTGCGCTCCTTTCATTACGTAGATCAGACAATCCGACTGTGGCATTCTAAAGAACTTTCTGTCTGGAAGTATAAAGTAAAGTGACAGAGGGACGTCCGTCTGGTAAGACTGTCTTTACGATAAATCTTACCGGAAAAAAAGTCAACTGTTTCGGAAGATAATCACTGGTATGGATAGAACAGGATGGTAAAATGAAACATAGAAACGGTTGATTTCCGGTCTGTCTGAGGGTGTGTGAGTAAACAGAGGCGTAAGAGCCGGTATACGGCGGAATCGGAAACAGAGCTAAATGAAGTAGCAGCAGAAAATAATAATTTACAGGAGGATTTTTACAATGAAAAAAGCGCAGATCATCGTGGACAAATATTTCCTCACCGGAAAAACAGACAAAAGGATCTATGGTTCCTTTATAGAACATCTCGGACGTGCGGTTTATGAGGGGATTTATCAGGAAGGCAGCCCTCTTTCTGATGAGCAGGGATTTCGGAAGGATACTCTGGAGCTGGTAAAGGAGCTTCAGGTACCGATCGTTCGTTATCCGGGCGGAAATTTTGTATCCGGATTCCGCTGGGAGGACAGCGTCGGACCGAAAGCTCAGCGCCCGTCCAGACCGGAGCTGGCCTGGGGTGTCATCGAGACAAACCAGTTTGGACTCAATGAGTTTGTGGACTGGTCCAGAAAAGCCGGCAGCGATGTGATGATGGCAGTAAACCTGGGAACAAGAGGACCGGAGGATGCGAAAAATCTTCTGGAATACTGTAACTTTAAGGGTGGTACCTATTACAGTGATCTCCGTAAGGCTCACGGCTATGAACAGCCGCATGATATCAAATTATGGTGTCTCGGAAACGAGATGGACGGTCCGTGGCAGATGGGACATAAAACTGCGGCAGAGTACGGAAGAGTTGCAGCAGAAACTGCCCGCCTGATGAAATTTATGGATCCGGAGGTTGAGACTGTTGCATGCGGAAGCTCCAGTCTGGAAATGCCTACCTTTGGCTCCTGGGAGTATACGGTTCTTGACGAGGCTTACGATCAGGTGGATTATCTTTCCCTGCATCAGTACTATGGAAATGCATCGGGAGACACTGCCGATTTTCTGGCAAGCTCCAAGGGCATGGATGATTTTATCTCAGGAGTGGTTTCCATCTGCGATGCTGTAAAAGCAAAGAAGCATGGAAAAAAACAGATCAATCTTTCCTTCGACGAATGGAACGTATGGTACCACAGCAATGAACAGGATAAAAAGCTGGAAAAATGGGTACAGGCGCCCCATCAGTTGGAGGATGTTTATAACTTTGAGGATGCACTTCTTGTGGGAAGTATGTTGATCACACTTCTCCGTCATGCAGATCGCGTAAAGATCGCCTGCATGGCACAGCTGGTAAATGTTATTGCACCGATCATGACATCTGATACAGGCGCATGGCGTCAGACGATCTTTTATCCGTATATGTTGACAAGTGTGTTTGGAAGAGGAACCGTCCTTAATACACAGGTTCTCACACCCATATATGAAAGCAAGACTTATGGAGAAGCTCCATATCTGGATTCTGTGTGTGTCTGGGATGAGGAAAAGGATACGCTGACGATCTTTGCAGTGAATAAGAGTCTGGATGAGGATATGGAAGTTTCCTGTGACTTAAGACAGTTTGAGGGATATAAGATCGTAGAGCATATTGTACTCAATAATGACGATCTTCAGGCAGCCAATACAGAGGCTCAGCCGGAGAATGTAGTTCCTGTAAAAGCCAGTGCAGAGTGCTCAAAGCTGGACGGCGGAAAACTGGAAGCAGTTTTTGCAAAACACAGCTGGAATATGATCCGTCTTGCGAAATAAGGGCCGGTGAAGTATAGTAAAAGCAGTTACAGAAAATGTAAATCATGCTACATTATGGGAGGTCTTTTTTATGTACACACCTGCAAAGGAACGCTACGAAACTATGGAGTACAACCGCTGCGGTGAAAGCGGCCTGATGCTTCCGAAGGTGTCTCTTGGATTATGGCATAATTTCGGAGATACTTCTGATTATGAAAACATGAAGCAGCTGTGTTTCACAGCTTTTGACAATGGTATCACACAGTTTGACCTTGCCAATAATTACGGACCTGCCTATGGAAGTGCGGAACGGAATTTCGGCAAGATCCTGAAAGAAGAACTGATGCCATACCGTGATGAGCTGATCATCACAACAAAGGCAGGCTATGATATGTGGGAAGGTCCTTATGGAAACTGGGGCAGCCGCAAGTATCTTCTGGCGAGCCTTGACCAGAGCCTGAAGCGCATGGGTCTGGAATATGTGGATATTTTTTACCATCACAGAATGGATCCTGAGACTCCGCTTGAGGAGACTATGGGGGCGCTGGCAACAGCGGTTCAGCAGGGCAAGGCTCTCTATGTGGGACTTTCCAATTATGATGGAAAAACCTTAAGCCAGGCGGCAGCGATCCTGAAGGATCTGAAATGCCCCTTTGTGATCAACCAGAACCGGTATTCCATTTTTGACAGAACTGTGGAAGAAAACGGTCTCAAGAGAACCACCGGCATTTTGAAAAAAGGTCTGATCACTTTTAGCCCTCTTGCTCAGGGACAGCTGACAGACCGTTACCTGAACGGGATCCCGGAGGACAGCCGTATCCGCAAAGATGGAAGATTCCTTAAGGAAAGTGTGCTGACGCCGGAGCGTCTGGATCAGATCCGGAGACTGAACGATCTGGCAGCCCAGCGTGGAGAGAAGCTGGCTGATATGGCGCTTGGCTGGCTGCTTCAGCATAAGGAAGTTACCAGTGTTCTGATCGGAGCTTCCAAGCCGCAGCAGATCCTTGATAATGTGAAAGCGATCCACTGTGCACCGTTTACAGCTGAGGAGCTGCGTCTGATCGACGAGATCTCAAAATAAGATTTATATACTTCCTGTTTTACTATGAAAAGTAGTGAAGCAGGGAGTTTTTTATGTCGAAATAATTGTTTAACTGAATTAGGAAAGTTTCCGGGTTACTGTTCACTGGTAATATTCCGCGAGGTGTTTTTTGTGAGCGAAGGTCACAGAAAACCCGAGACATACCGCGCGAATTTATGCGATTACCATAAATTCTGTGCATCGCGAAAGCGTGTTGCTGAGAACGGAGTGAACAGTAACGTCTCCGGTGGGAGTGCAAAGAGCAATAAGCAGTGGAGGTTTGACAACGGGATAGGTGTGTGCTATATTGAAAAACAGAAAAGAAAAGAGCCAGCGGGAGCTTGTGTGACAGGCTGAGAGGAAGATAGATCTTCGACCGTACCTGATTTGGGTAATGCCAACGGAGGGATTGTGATCTGAGAGCGTGTCTCCGTGGAGTTTTCCATGGGATGCGCTCTTTTCGGATGCAGGAATGGAACTGGAATGTTCTGACAATGTGGGGATGTGAAAGTGCCAGAGACTGCATGTGGAGCTTCTGCGAAAGAGCGGGCAGGAAGGGGAGCGCCTTAATGTCTGGCAGGAGAGTGATATTCCGGAGGATTTTTCCGGAAGGATCATGTAAGCGATGGGAATCCGTGTTTTCGGAGTGAGAGGAAGTAAGGGAACTTCGACCGCCAAAATCTAATGGCAGACTGCAGCAGACGGGAAGCTTTTGCCCGGATCTGACAGGGCTCTGCCTGATATTTCAGGGAGGAAAAACACTATGGAAAAACAAAGGATGCACACGCTTCGTATGGTAATGCTGGCAATGATGGTTGCGATCGGTGTCGTTATTTCACCGATTCTGAGGATTGAGGGAATGTGCCCCACGGCGCATCTTGTCAATATCGTATGCTCGGTTCTGATGGGACCGTGGTATTCCCTTCTCTGTGCGACCATGATCGGCGTGATCCGTATGATGTTTATGGGAATCCCGCCACTTGCACTGACCGGTGCAGTATTTGGCGCATTTCTTTCAGGTGTGTTCTACAGACTTTCCAAAGGCAAGATCATCTGCGCGGTGATCGGTGAGATCTTTGGAACGGGTATCATCGGGTCCATGGTTTCTTATCCGGTGATGGCATTCCTGATGGGAAGAGGCGGACTGACAGCATTTTATTATACGCCGATGTTCCTTGCAGCAACCACAATGGGAGGATGTGTTGCCTATATTTTCCTGAAGGCTCTGAGTAAAGCAGGTCTTCTGGTGAAATTCCAGGCAGCTTTGGGTTCAAAAACATATGAGACAAAGAATTTTACAACTGCGAAAGCGAATTAAAGAAGAAAAGCCGCTGATCCATTGCATCACCAATCCGATCTCGATCCATGACTGTGCCAACGTGGTCCTTGCAGTAGGTGCAAGGCCGATCATGGCGGAGCATCCGGCAGAGGTGACAGATATTACGGCATCGGCTGGTGCGCTGATGCTGAATCTCGGGAATATTACCGATGCCAGGATCGAGTCAATGAAGCGTTCTATGAGAACAGCGATGGAAAATAAGATCCCGGTTCTTCTGGACCTGGTAGGGGTTGCCTGCAGTGATCTCAGGCTGAATCTGGCGAGGGAGCTTTTAAGGATCGGTCATCCGGCAGTGCTGAAGGGAAATATGTCAGAGCTTCTGGCTGTTTCCGGGCTGCCGTCTCATGCGATCGGAATCGATGCGGGTGTCGAGGATGCTCTGACTGAGGAAAATATCGATGGAGTCAGTGAAGTGCTTAAGGCTTTTTCCAGAAATAATCAGGCAATCGTGCTGGCTACCGGGAAACAGGATTTTGTTACGGATGGTGAACGGGTTGTTCTGGTACAAAATGGCAGTGCGGCGCTGTCCGGGATCACAGGAACCGGCTGTATGGTCGGTGCACTGACTGCGGCGTTTTTGCCGGGGTGCGAAGATAATATTGCGAAAGAGATGACGGATAGTATAGAGGCAGGTGTCTGGTCTGGCGTTGAGATGGAATTAAATGGGAGATCCGGGAATTATCTGGCTGCGGCAGTGCTTGGTACTGCACTTATGGGTATCGCCGGCGAGGAAGCGGAGAAGATTTCCCGCGGTCCGGGAAGCTTTCAGGTAAATCTGCTGGATGAGATCTATGGGCTTTCGGATCGACAGCTGCTGGATCTGTTGAAGATTGAAATGCACTGAAAAAGAGGAGATTAGGATGGATAGAAAAGATTTGGATGTAACATTGTATCTGGTGACGGATAGTTCTTATCATACGGAGGAGTCTTTGCTCCGTACGGTTGAGGAGGCTTGTAAGGGTGGTGTGACTCTGGTCCAGCTTCGCGAGAAGAATAAGGGTGGACGGGAGTATCTGGATAAGGCTTTTAAGGTGAAGGAGATCACAGATCGTTACAATGTGCCGCTGATCATTGATGATCGTGTGGATGTGGCGCTGGCCTGTGATGCGGCTGGTGTGCATGTTGGAGCTTCTGATATTCCGGTTGCTGTGGCAAGGAAGCTGATGGGACCGGATAAGATCGTGGGGGCTACTGCCAAGACGGTGGAGGCTGCTGTGAAGGCTTATGAGGATGGTGCGGATTATCTTGGTGTGGGGGCGATTTATCCTACTACTACTAAGGTTGTGACGATCCTTACCAAGGTTTCTACGTTGAAGGATATCTGTGAGGCGGTTCCGATTCCGGCGGTTGCGATCGGGGGATTGAATGCCGGGAATATGGATGTGCTTGAGGGCGCCGGTATGAGTGGTATGGCGGTTGTTTCTGCGATCATGAAGGCGGAGGATCCGAAGAAGAATGCGCGGGAGCTGAAGGAGAAGATTGTTGCTTTGATGGGAAAGTGATTTAGGACATGAGTGAAGAGCAGTGGTGGATTTGAGGTTCATTGCTGTTCTTTTTTTGTTGAAATACGGACGCCCGTGAGGCGTGTGCTGCCTGTCGCCGGGGCTTCGTCGGGGGCTGGCTTCTAGGCTGCCGGAATTCTGCTAAAACCGTTTTCCAAAAGTCCGAACTCGCGTCTTGCAGCCGCTCAGACAGCGGACTTTTGAAAAACAACGCAGATTTCCGCCAGCCAAGAATCAGCTCCCCTCCTGCAGAGTCCGGCGACAGGCAGCACACGACTCACGGGCTGGTTTTTCAAGGCGGCAGGGGAGGGTGGCTGCTCGGGAGTTTGGGTGTAAATGTTGGGTTGAGTGGTCTGCCGGGAATGCGATGAGGCATCAGCGCTGCGCTGGATGGCTGGGAGGAAAGGCTGAGTTTCCTTGTGGTTTGCCGGGAGATGGATGAGCTATCAGCGCTTCGCTGGATAGCTGGGAGGAAAGGCTGAGTTTCCGGTTGTCTGACGGTAGGGTGGCTGAGGCGCTTCGCTGTCGGCTGGTAGAGCGATGTGATATGGTTTATAAAAAATGCCGGTGGGGGTTACTCCACCGGCAGATCTCTGTGTTCTACGCTGGTGGAGAATACGATCTGTGTTTTGGTGCGGCCGAACTGCTGGAGTTCGTTGATGAAGTGGTCCAGTTCCATGGTGGAGCGGAAGGCTACTTCGATGAGCATGGAGTAATCGCCGGTGACGCAGTTGCATTCGATGACGTTTGGGATGGACTGGATGAAGGGATAGAAGTCTTTTTTTGGTTGGGTTCTACTTCCAGGTTGATGAATGCTTTTATATGATAACCGAGAAATACCGGGTTGATCTGGGCATGGTAGCCTGTGATCAGCCCGTTTTTTTCGAGGTGTTCGATCCTGGCGGAAACAGCGGGGGATGAGAGAAAGACTTCCTTTGCGATTTCCTTTACCGGGGTGCGGGCGTTTTTCTGAAGCATTTCGATGATCTTTCGGTCGATGTTGTCGAGTTTGTGTTCCATGTAGAATGTATCCTTTCGATGAAAAATGTTATTTGTAACTGGTACAGAGCTGCGTAGGGAAGTGGATTGAAAATAGGTATTTCTGTATTGATTATACTGCGTGTGTTATCACAACACAAGAAACGACTTAATAAAAATAAGAAAAATAAAAGAAACTCTTAAAAAGATTAATATAAACTATTGAAAAACACGGATAATCATGGTTTTCCCTTAAAAGTATTTACAAGCCACAAAGAAAGTGTTAGTTTCTTAGGCATCAGAAAACAGCTGCTGATAAAAATGAAAATAACAAAATGATTTGAAAACAGCGAATATCCGTCGAATGAAAAAGATGAGATCAGACAGCGGAGCAAATCAGATGTGCACAGGATCAGAAGAAAGAAGAGGGATGACAAAATGAAAACAGAAACAAGACTGGAAGCAGATTCGATTGGAACTATGGAAGTGCCTGCAGAGGCTTATTACGGAGTTCAGGCTTTAAGGGCAAAACAGAATTTTCCTATTACAGGTACAAAGCTTCATCCGGTATTTATCAGGAACCTGGCACAGATTAAAAAAGCAGCAGCTATCACTAATAATAATGCAGGGCTTCTTCCGGAGGATAAGGCAGACGCCATTGTCAGAGCCTGTGATGAAGTGATCGCAGGAAAATTGGCTGAGGAATTTATCGTAGATGCCATTCAGGGTGGTGCCGGAACCAGCGCAAATATGAATATGAATGAGGTGATCGCAAACAGAGCCGGTGAGATCCTCGGATGTCCGAAGGGTAGCTATAAAATGGTCCATCCAAATGATCATGTAAACATGGCGCAGTCCACCAATGATGTGATCCCGACGGCCGGTAAGCTTACCGTTCTGGATCTTCTTGCACCTCTGGAAAAAGCACTGGTAAGACTTGAGAAGGAGCTTGCAAAAAAGGCAGAGGAGTTCGATGATGTGATCACTATGGGACGTACACAGCTTCAGGATGCAGTTCCGATCCGTCTTGGTCAGGTGTTCCACGGTTATGCGTCTATGGTTTCCAGAGACAGGAAACGTATCGAAAAGGCTCACAGGGAAATGTACACCGTAAACCTTGGAGGAACTGCAGTGGGAACTGCTATCAACGTTTCCGATTCTTATTTTTATAAGATCGTGCCAAATCTGGAAAACGCTTACAGGTTATCCGCTGAAACAGGCCGAGGACCTTTTTGACGCAACAGAAAATCTGGACGGCTTTGTTGCCGTATCCGGTGTAGTAAAAACCTGTGCGGTGGATCTTTCCAAGATGTGCAACGATCTTCGACTGATGTCTTCCGGCCCGAAAACCGGATTTGGGGAGATCAATCTTCCAGCAAAGCAGAATGGGTCTTCCATCATGCCAGGTAAGGTAAATCCGGTCATTCCGGAGGTAGTAAGCCAGGTCGCTTTCCACATCGTAGGACATGATACCACCATTACCATGGCGGCAGAAGCCGGACAGCTGGAGTTAAATGCTTTTGAGCCGGTTGTATTTTGTAATCTTTTTGAATCCATTACGACTCTGGAAAAAGCAGTGGATACATTGAGCGTAAACTGCATCACAGGAATCACCGCAAACCGCAAACACTGCAAAGACCTGATGGAAAGCAGTGCAGGAATCGCAACGGCTCTTTGCCCGCATATTGGCTACAAGGCGTCTGCAGCCATCGCAAAAACTGCAGTAAAAACCGGCAAATCTGTACGAGAACTTGTTCTGGAACAGGAGATCATGACTGAGAAAGAGCTGGAAGAGGTTCTTGATCCGTATCTGATGACAGAAGTCGGAGAAGAGCGGAAAGAGGATGAAGCAAGAAGGAAAGCCTGCTGAGAACGGAGTGAACAGTAACATCGACAGGAATAAGATATCAATGAATACACACAGGAGACTTGCCACAGTGCAGGTCTCCTTTTATAATGGAAGAAATGCGATAAGAAAAGAAGGGAAAGATACATGCTTAAACGAACAGCCATCCGGGCACTTTGTAATACAACGGCATATCAGAGAGGTCTTGATATTTATCGTACCGGAAAGAGGATCCAGTCGCTGGATATTAAGTCGGAAGGAGCTGTGGATAAAATATCTGCAGCAGTGAAGGGAAGTGGGCGTAATGTATACAATACAGGCTTTCAGTATGATACAGAAGCGGACCGCATAAAAGAAGCATACTGTGACTGCCCGGCCTTTCGCAGCTATTCCGGAATCTGTAAGCATTGCGTGGCAGTGCTTCTGGAATATGGAGACCGTAAGGCCTATGAGCGTGTGGAAATCCGCAGACAGCAGGATGAGGAACAGAAGCAGGCAGAGTTATTCAGCGGAACAGCATTTCCGGCTGCTTTATCCGGACCAGGGCAGCCTGCAACGAAAACCACCGTTGAGCTGAAAAGCCTCCTTAATCGCCAGCTATACAGCCGTATGCTTCCGTTTTCCGGGGATCCGTATTTTGGCAGGGTGGAGCTGGAAACCTGCCTGAAATTTAATTCTGTGAGAAATTGTTTTACCGTGGAATTCCGCGTTGGCTGTGAGAAAAAATATATCCTCAAGGATGTGTTGGCCTTTGTTTGGAATCTGGATTATAATGAGAAGGTTTCTTATGGAAAAAATCTAGAATTTATCCATTCAGATGAAGCCTTTTCAGAAGGATCCAGAAGCGTGCTGGCCTTTATCCGGGAATGGGTCGAGAATCATCACGGCACTTACATGTCCAGATATGAACAGCTGAAGAATATAGCTGTGGAAAAGGTGAGGGATCTTACCGTTGACAGAAAAGAACTTGAGGATTTGCTTCTTATACTTGGCGAAAAAAGTTTCAAGTTCAAAATGAACAATGATCCGGAGACAACATGGCATTCTGTCAGAGAAATTCCGGACAGGACGCTGATGATCCGGAAGAAGGATCAGGGGTTATCTCTTGAGATCGCGCCGGTATACAGTGTGACAGGCATACGGTATCATATGTATTTTGATAATGCGAAGGTATATCTGGTTTCTAGGCAGGAGCTTGGAGCAGTGGAGGAATTTGTTGCCTGTCTGGAGCGGCTTCCTGCAGGCCGAGGCTTTATTGATGAACCGGATGTGCCTGCGTTTGTGCGTGAGCTGCTTCCTTCCCTGAAAAAATTTTTCCACTGTGATCTCAGGGATTTCCCGGAAGAAACAGGTCTTGAATGCTACAAGGCTGCATATGAGATCTATCTGGATGCGCCGGAGCGTGACTGGATCACCTGTAAGGCATTTTCTGTTTACGGGAAGGATAAATTTTCGGTTTTTGACCGAGATGTGTCTGCCCGCACCAGGGATATTCCGGGAGAGCTTGGTGTGTTTGCGCTGCTGTCAAAATATTTTAACGGATATGATGACCAGCGGATGGAGCTGGCATTGGATTGTCGTGCCGAGGAACTGGAATCTTTGTGCAGGGAAGGTTCAGGGAAGCCCGACAGTGTGAAAGCTTCCGAAGAAAAGCTCTACCAGCTTCTTACTGAAGGGATCCCCGCCATGCAGAAAGTTGCAGCTGTCTATATTTCCCAGTCCATCAAACAGATGCGGGTGACAAAGCTGCCAAACATCCGTCTTGGCGTTTCTCTGTCAGCCGGACTTCTGAACCTGGATCTGGATGTGGAGGGGATGGATCAGGCGCAGCTTTTTGATATTCTTTCCAGGTACGATCGCAGGTAAAAAATATTTCCGCCTGAAGGATGGCAGCTTTCTGGATGTTTCCGATGGTCAGCTCAGGGAGCTTTCTGCTCTGAAAAATGGACTGCAGATCAGTGATCGTGAACTGAAAAAGGAAAGACTCAGGTTCCGGCCTATCGTGCTATGTATCTGGACAGTCAGCTGAAGGGCGGCGATCTGATCAAGGTAGAGAAGGACAATGCCTTTCGTGCGTTGATCCGGAACATGCAGACAATGGAAGAACATAAATTTCAGATTCCCAGGGAGCAGGAAAAAATCCTCCGGGGCTATCAGAAAGAGGGCTTTTACTGGATCAAAACTCTGAAGCATAATCAGTTTGGAGGGATCCTGGCAGATGATATGGGACTTGGAAAAACCCTCCAGGTGATCACATTTCTCTGGTCAGAATTTCAGGAATCTGCGCCGGGAGAAAACAGACGTGCCCTTGTGATAACGCCTGCTTCGCTGGTGTTTAACTGGATGAACGAGATCGAACGTTTTGCGCCGGGACTTCCGGCTACCGTTGTGACTGGTGATGTGAAGGAGAGGAAAGCGCTGATCAAAAATGCAGGAGAACGGGAGGTTCTGATCACCTCCTATGACCTTCTGAAACGGGATCTGAAGGCTTATCAGAACCTGGATTTTGCTGTGCAGATCATTGATGAGGCGCAGTATATCAAGAATCACGGAACTCAGGTGGCAAAGGCTGTGAAGGAGATCCGGTCGGAATTCAGGCTTGCGCTGACCGGTACACCGGTGGAGAACAGGCTCAGTGAGCTGTGGAGTATTTTTGATTTTCTGATGCCGGGATTTTTGTATTCTTATGAGAAATTCCGCAAGGAAATAGAGCTTCCAGCTGTGCAGTACAGCAATTCCGATGCGATGGAGCGTCTGCAGAAAATAATCCGTCCTTTTGTGCTGCGGAGATTGAAGAGGGATGTGCTGAAGGATCTTCCGAATAAGCTGGAAAAAGATATGTTTTCCCCGTTGGAAAGCGAGCAGAAGGAGCTGTATGAGGCCCATACGGAACGGCTTCGCCTGATGCTTGGGATGCAGTCGGATGCGGAGTTTCGCACTTCTAAACTGCAGATCCTTGCAGAGATCACGAGGCTGCGGCAGATCTGCTGTTATCCGGGACTGGTATATGAAGGATACAAAGGGAATTCTTCCAAGCTGGAGATGTGCATGGAGTTGGTTCAGAATGCGGTGAATGGCGGACATAAGCTCCTGTTGTTTTCCCAGTTTACTACCATGCTGGATGTGCTGGCTGTCCGTCTGAAAAAAGCAAAGATTTCTTTTTATATGCTGACGGGGGCTACTTCCAAGGAAAAACGTGCGCAGATGGTACAGGCATTTAATGAGGACGATACTTCTGTTTTCTGCATTTCTCTGAAAGCAGGAGGAACAGGCCTGAATCTTACGGCAGCTGATATTGTGATCCACTACGATCCATGGTGGAATCTTGCTGTGCAGAATCAGGCAACAGACCGTGCCCACCGCATCGGTCAGCAGAACGTTGTCAGTGTCTACCGCCTCTTTATGAAAGACACCATAGAAGAACGAATCCGGGCTCTTCAGGAAAGAAAACGGGAACTGGCTGATGAGATCTTAAGCGGCGAGGGAATCGGCCAGGCTTTGATCAGCAGAGAGGAAGTACTGGAGCTGCTAGGCAGGTAAAATTCTTAACTGAATCAAGTAAGTTCCCTGCTTCAATTACGAAAAGCAATACGCGGTGAGGGGACTTGCTTGTATCGGGAAGAATGTAGGCTGTGAATATCCGCCTGACTCAACAAAAACACCCCCGATGGAAATCGCGTGTGTAAATCACATACGATATCCGTCAGGGGTGTTTTATTTAAAGTTTTATTTTATGCAAAAAACTTATCGTACAGACCAAAGAAGAAGATAAACAGAATGATCAGCGGCAGGATATAAGTGATGTATCCGCGCATCCATTTCCGGATCTTCATGCCTTTTCCGGTGTTGGCTTCTTTTGTGAAGTTTTCCCAGCCCCAGCCCCGTTTGGAAACACAGAAAAGCAGGTATACAAGAGAACCAAGCGGGAGCAGAATGTTGCTTACCAGAAAATCTTCAAGGTCGAGAATTGCGCCGCCGAATACCTTGAGCCAGTCCCAGGACCATACATTGTATCCAAGTACGCATGGCAGAGACAGAAGGATGATGGCGATGGCATTTACAAGACTGGATTTTTTTCGGCTCCAGCCGGTAAGCTCCATACCGCAGGAAATAATATTTTCAAATACAGCCAGGATGGTAGAGAAAGCTGCAAATGACATAAAGATGAAGAACAGGCTTCCCCACAGTCTTCCAAGCGGAATGTGGTTGAAAATATTCGGCAGTGTGATGAAGATCAGGCTCGGTCCGGAAGTCTGGTCAACATTGAATGTGAAACATGCCGGGAAAATAATAAGTCCGGAGGTGATCGCAACAAAAGTATCCAGAAGCGCAATATTCATGGATTCACCAAGCAGTGCGTGATCTTTTCCGATGTAGCTTCCGAAGATAGCCATAGCACCGATACCAAGGCTGAGAGTAAAGAATGCCTGGTTCATAGCACCGGTAATGGTAGAAATAATACCGATCTCTTTCATACGCTCGAAATCCGGGATCAGGTAGAATTTCAGTCCCTCTTTGGCACCATCCATGGTAAAACTGTTGATGGCAAGAACAACCATGATCACCAGAAGAGAGATCATCATAACCTTGGTAACTTTTTCAAGGCCGTTCTGAAGACCGCGGGAGCAGACAAAAACACCTGCAATAACAACAACGATCATCCAGAATCCCATAGTAACGGGCTGGCCAAGCATGTTGGTAAACTGTCCTGCAACACCGTCGGAATCAAGTCCCTGGAATTTACCGGTGGCTGTCATATAGAAGTAATTCAGCATCCAGCCTGTAACAGTGGTGTAAAACATCATCAGGAGATAACATCCGATCAGAGTGATATATCCATGGATGTGCCATTTCTGTCCTGATTTTTCCAGTGCGTAATATGCTTTGACAGGACTCTTCTGGCTGGCACGTCCAACAGAAAACTCCATAGTCATAACAGGAAGTCCAAGAAGGGCCAGGAAGATCAGGTAAAACAGTACGAATGTGCCGCCACCGCCCTGTCCGGCCATGTAAGGGAATTTCCAGACGTTTCCGATTCCGATGGCACAGCCAGCAGAAATCAGAATGAATCCCAGACGGGATCCAAGTTTTTCTCTTTCTTTCATAACTCACCTCATTATTGCAGTATGGTAAACTGCTATTTGTATAAAGTCGCAGGTTTTATCTTAACACATTCCGGGATATTGCACAATAAAAAGAACTTGCATTTTACATAAAACATATGTTAGAGTAAAATGTAATTTTAATGAGATGAAGCGGTGAAACGTTACGCTTTAATTAGATGAAGATCATATGCCGATAGAACCTGGATAACTGTTCTTTTCAGTCAGGGATACAAAGTTTTTTGGAGAGATTCCGTAATATTTCCGGAAACATTTGCTGAAATATCCGGAATCAGAAAATCCGCATAAAGAAGCTACATTTTGAATGGAAGGGCTGTCTTCCAGAAGAAACTGTCTGGCTTTTTTCATGCGGCAGACATTGATATATGAGGTAAGTGTAACTCCGGATTCCTGACTGAATACAGCAGAGAGATGCTGGGGATTGACAAAAAAATGGGAAGCAATGGTTTCAAGACGAAGATCCGGCTGATTAAAATTCAGACAGATATATTCCTGAACCTGGGATACAAGAGCTGACTTCCGCGGATTTTTTTCATCAGCAAGAGAATCCAGAACTGCCTTGCAGGTAGACTGGAGCAGTTGTTTTAACTGCAGGGCACTCTGGCAGTTCTGGTAAGTATTCAGGGCGTTTTCCAGAAGAGGAAAAAGCGTTTCACGCTGACTGCACTCCGTGATAAAACCGTCAAGTACAGTAAGAAAAGCAGCAGCTACACTCCAGGTCTGCCGGATATGGATTTTTTTGGTGATGATATCGTTGAAATATTCATCAATATATTTACAGAGAGCCGGTGAATTTTGCTGGCGCAGAAAGATCAGGATATCATTATAAACCAGAGGCTTTAATGTAAAATCACCGGAATGGGACTGGGGCGTGAAATAAGAAATCCGGAAGAAGACGCAGTTCTGTTATGAAAAACAGAAAGAGCCTCTTCATAGGAATAGCGGATTCCTTCCACGCCTTCATGAGGTGTTCCACAGCAGAAAAAACGTGGAAAATCTGTGCGATATTATCATATATCCCGGCAAGTCTGAGACAGGATTGTTCCAGATCGGTAAAAGAAAAATCAGAGCTTTTTTCCATGATGATATACTGTCTCATCTGAGAATAGTCAATGTAAATAAGCTCTTTGCACACAGGCTGTAAGATTTCCCTGCATATAGTTTTCCAGGATGGTGTGGAGCAGAGTAAAAATCACCTTTTTCATCCCATATTTCCGGATTGGCATTGTGGATCTCCATAAGAATGGTAAGATAATCGGAAGTTTTATGAATCGGAATTTTTTCCAGATCATCCGGGGAAATGGTTGTTCCGCTGATCACCTTCTGGAAGAAATTAAGCTGCATTTGCCGTGTATACAGATCGCGGAACTGAAAATAATTATTCACATAACTGTTTCTGGAATTTTCCTGATCGATCTCGTCACTTACTTTCTGGAGTGTCTCCATAAGCTCCCGGTGATCCAATGGCTTCAGGAGGTATCCGCGGACCTGAAGAGAGATGGCTTTTTTGGCATAGTCAAAATCTTCGTATCCTGTGGAAAGGATGAACCTGGTATGACAGTCTGTTCCAAGAGCTGCGATCATATCCAGACCGCTCATAACCGGCATGGATATATCCACAAGGGCAATATCGGGTTTAACATTTTCAATAAGCCGGATTCCGGCCTGTCCGTTATTAGCTTCCCCTGCAATGTTATAAAGGTTTTGTTTTTCAAGAAAATTGATCAGAGATTTTCTGAAAAAAACTTCGTCGTCAATAATTACAAGTGTTTTCACTTTATATTTCCCCCTCGATCAGATTTTTGTCAGGTATTACTATGGTTACAGTGGTTCCCTTTTCAGGTGAACTTTCGATGGTAAGTCCGTAATTCTCACCGTAGAGAAGAGCAATCCTGTGGTTGATACTTGGAAGCCCGAAAGAATGTCGGGCAGTTTTGAAGTCTCTGATAGAACGGTTAAGTTCGGCAAGTTTTTCCGGCGGGATACCGGAACCATTATCAGAAACAGAAATACAGATGGTACCATTTTTGATAGAAACAATTAAGTGAATATGGCATATCTGGCTGGTAAGTCCGTGGACAAAAATATTTTCCACAACAGGCTGTATGGTCAGCTTGGGTATCTCTGCCCCATGATCCTCCCAGGACGGCTCATAGATGATCTCGTAATCAACAAAATCCATATACCGCAGATTCTGGATATAAAGATACTGTTCTGTAAGAAGCAGCTCCTGGCGCAGAGGAATGATAAACTGTCCCTTTGAAAGAGAGTTTCTGTAGAAAGATGACATGGCAGACACTGCTTTTACTGCGGTATCATTCATATCAATTTCTATGAGAGACTTGATGGTGTTTAAAGTATTATAAGAAAATGGGATTGATCTGGGACTGTAAAAGACGTATTTCCATTTTCTGTTTGGCATTTTGTTCCTCATAGATATCGTTAAGTAATGTCTGGATCTTCTGCATCATAAGGTTAAACTGGTTATAGAGAACTGCAAGTTCATCATTTGAAGAGTAACTGGCAGAAATATTCAGCTTTCCGGCAGATGCAGATTTCATTTTTTCCACAAGTTTCTGTATAGGTGCGGTGACAGTACCTGTACATAATATGGAAAAAAATACAGATAAAATAAACACTACAATGCTGATCAGAAGAATGTTGTGCAGGATCACCATATGATCCAGAGTCAGGCTTTCCAGAGGAATCAGGTTGATCACATTCCAGTTTAGGTCAGGATAGGATTTGCAGATAAAAAGAGTGTCAGTGCCGTCTACGGAAAAAAACTGCCTGTCGGTTTCTGTCAGGGTTTTATAATTCTCTGAACTGATTTTTGTATAGGATGAGAAGTCTTTATAAATACCTCCGGATGAAGAAGAGGAAAGTATCTGTCCATTTTCATCAGTAATAT
>ENA-OQMY01000153-OQMY01000153.1-human-gut-metagenome-genome-assembly--contig:-NODE-153-length-22419-cov-3.162928_pt1 | contig 22419 bp, 19 predicted proteins | sample MGYA00242623_ERZ504868 | MGnify/ENA primary metagenome ERZ504868 (study PRJEB26092, sample SAMD00036386) | human gut metagenome | host: Homo sapiens | study: EMG produced TPA metagenomics assembly of...
TATTCACTCTTTGAATCTTTTCGTCGCTCAAAAGCGAGCAGGCTTTGATACGGGATAAATACGCGCTCCACTCCTCCGCACTCGCTGTTTTCGGGTTCTCCAGATAGGCGCGGCATACCTTTTCGAACGATCTTTCCAGAATCTCCAGCTCATCCTCCGATTTTTCCCCGTTCAGTGCCGCCTGCAGATTTTCGTAACAGATCGTCAGTGCCTGATTATAGTCGAGATTGATTGCTAAGGGGCGTGCCGTCGGATCGATATTTCCCGTATAATATTGCTGAAATTCTCCCCTTGGATCATCGTAGGAATAGCGCATATAATCAAACATCATCGACAGGATCTTCGGCACAATCTCCGGATATTCATACCCTTTTCGCACTACCACATAATTTCCGGTCAGCTTTTCGTTGCAGTACCGCACACTTCCATCCTTCCCGGTCCGAATCAGAAACGGCTGCCAGTCGGCCTCCGGATCCGTCTCATGACAGCGCCAGAGCGGGTTGTTCGGTGCCCACCACGGTGCGAAGAAAATGCCGCAGCGTCCCTGGGCAATGAGATCGGCAATGTCATCCTGTGTGCGGATCAAAAAGTCCCGGTCAAGGACGCCCTCCTGGTACCAGTCTGCCAACATGCCAAGTGCGTCTTTTACATTGGGCTGAACGGAACCATAAACCGGCATTCCTTCCGCATCCGTCAGCCATCTTCCCGGATATGCACCAAATGAGGCAAAAATAAGATTCATGCCGTATTCCGAAGAAATGCCCGTGCCGCCGTACAGAGTTGTGCTGACTGCAAGACCGATGTTACCCATCTCCTGGTTTGCCGGATTCTCCTCTGCAAACGTCAACGCAATATGTTTCACATCATCGATCGTTTCCGGTACGGAAAGTCCCAGTTTTTCCATCCAGTCCTTCCGCACCCATAGAAGATTCGGACCGTCCGAAATGTTGGTTTCCGGGAATGCCATCAGCTTTCCGTCAAAGGTACAGCCCTGCAGAATCTCCTCACCGTAGCTTGCATAAATATCCTTGATACGGTCGCTGGCACAATTTGCATAAACCTCTGTAAGATCGGCAAGCTGATCGTTTTTCTGCATGGCATTCATCGTTTTCTGATCCACAACCATGATATCGGCAATGTTTCCTGTTGCAATCATGGTAGAAATGCCAACGTTATAGGTATCACCGTAGTTTTCATAAACATCCTCGTTCTGTACATTAATGATTTCGCGGATCAGGCGTGTATAGGCATTGTCCTCATAGGTTTCTCCCTCCGGGAGATTGGAATTATTCACACCCGTCATTTTTGCCAGCGTGTACGTGATGGTTTCCGGGTAACGTCCGTACGGCGTTGTTTTCGCTTCCGTAAGAGCCGCAGCCTCATTTCCGGCAGCATCGGAAACAGAATCATTCCCTGCTGCGCCACTTTCTCCGCAGCCACCCAGAATCGTTCCCGCTGCCAGCAATACAGCGAGGCCTGCCGCAAGTTTTTTTTTGCATCATGCCTGTACCTCCCTTTCCACACCCGGAATCCGTACCGTCACTTTCGTTCCCTTTCCCGGCTCACTCTCAATCGAAAGACCATACGCTTCTCCGTATTCGAGCTGAATCCGGGAATTGACATTCCGCACACCGTAGCCGCTGCTCTTCTCCGTCAGAATGGTCTGTGCTTTTTCCTGTTCCATACCAACACCATTATCCGCCACGGAAAGCACCACACAGTCTACCGTCGCGCCGTCCGCTGATTGTAATCACGCCGGGCTCTACTGCCGCGCCGCCGGTCAATTCCATGTGCAATCGCATTTTCGGCAAGCGGCTGCAGAATCAGGTTCAATGTACGGTAATCCAGAATATCCTCCGCCACATCCATTTTGACCGTAAAGCTGTAGTCGTGAAACATTTCCTGAATCTGCAGATACGAACGCACATTGTCGATCTCCTCGCGGATGGACATCGTATTTTTGCCTTTATTCAGGGAAGTCCGGTAGTACCGCGAAAGCGCCAGCGTCGCCTTGCTGATATCATCCGAACCGATTTCCAGCGCTTTCCAGTTGATCAGCGACAGGGAATTATACAGAAAATGCGGGTTAATCTGTGCGCGGAGCGCCGTCATCTCATACTGCTTCTGGCGGATGCGGCTCTCATAGACTTCCTGAATCAGCTGACGGATACGCGACAGCATCTGATTAAAGCCACGCGTCAGATCACCGATTTCATCTCTTTCCGTAGAAACCATTTCCACTTCCAGGTTTCCTTCCTCTACCTCGGCCATCGTCTTTTTCAGCTTTTCAAGGCGGTGCGCCATATTTCCGGAGAATCTCATAATCACGACCGCAGAGAAAAGGACGCAGCCCGCCCACATCAGAAGAACTATCAGAAGAATCGGCTGCATCGGACTGATGATGCCTTTTTTCGGCAGATAGCACGCGGCATGCCATCCATTCTGCTCAATCTCCTTTTCCAGGAGAATGTAGTTCGCTGTATTCTGCTTCTCTTTTTTTGTATCTTCTGAAAGTCTGAAAATTCCATCTGGTATTTCGCATTCCTGGTCATCTTCTGATTTTCATACAGCACTTCTTTGTCCTCATTGTAGACGAAAACACCGTAATCCTCATTGACTGCAAGCTCCATGGAGCCAAAAATCTTACTGTAGTCCATGGAAATGTATAAAAAACCGCCTTTTCCGTCATCAATCAGCGGCATAGACCGCACCATCGTCACCGTTCCCTGATCCATATCGGCATACCAGTGAACGTCATTGTCCGCCGGTGCTGTCCATTCATCATTTTCAATTTCCTGCGCCGGACGCAGATACGTGCCGTGCGGAATGACGAAATCACGCACATAGACCGTAGATTGTCGGATTTCCGGGTAAAAATAACTTAAGGAATCCATCATCGGATCAAACTCTTTCACCATGCGCTCGTATGCTTCGAAGCTGTTTTTGTCTTCTGCCTTTATAATCTGAACAATCGTCTGGTCGAATGCCAGATAGTCCGACATACTCTTGTGCAGCGCAAGCTCCGTATTCACATCGTCCACTGCCTGATCAAAGGTGGTCTGCAGATTTTTGATCTCACGCTCGACAAGTACACGGCGCATCTGGGTGTAAAACAGTGTGAACATCAGGCACATTGGGAAAAGTCCTGTGAGAACGTAAGCCACGATAAGTTTCCGGTGTACCTTCATATCTGAAAATGCTTTTTTTATTCTGCCGGCAAATGATGTCATCTTACTCCCCCTGATCCCGGTATTTCTGCGGGCTGATTCCAAAATATTCGCGGAAGCTCTGACAGAAATAGGACACATTCACAAAAACCGCATTTTTCGCAGATTATACCGATTTTCTCATTCGTATTTTCAAGCATCTCCCGCGCACGCTCCATGCGGAAACCTTTTAAGTAGCGGCTCAGGTTTTCTCCTGTATTTTTCTTGAAAATGCTGCTCAGGTAATTCGGTGTCATGCCGACCTCGCGCGCAAGCTGGTCGACGCCCATGCCACTGTCAGAATAGTTCTCACAGATATACTGTTTAATCTGCTCGACTTCTCTGCGTTTCGCAACACCGCCGTCTGCGCGGAAGACCGTTTCGAGCCGGTCAATACCCATACGGACCGCTTGAATCACACCGGTCATGTTGCTGCTGTGATACAGGGCGTCAATCTCACGGTCCAGCTCCCGCTCATCTTTTCTCTCGAGATTGTCGTAAATCTCTTTCAATAAGTTGGAAAACATAAATTTGATGTAAATCTGAGAAAAAATCGTCTGATGCTCATACTTCTCGCAGAACTGGTCAAAGTGTTCCCGCAGGCTCTCCAGATCCTTCATGCGAATGTCCTGCTGGATCTGGCGGATCAGGATTTCAGCATCAATCTGCACCAGCACCTCGGACTGCTCCTCCTGAAAGGGAAGAAAAACATGGTTTCCCGTGTGATAAAAGCGACGCTCCATGAGCTGCTCCGTCTGTGCAAATGCATCGTAAAGCTCAACGTCCGGCGTGATCTCACCCGACACGGCCAGAAAGCATTCCTGGTCCCACATTTCACGAATATAATGGTACAGCTTCCGTCCGAACGCTTCCCAGCCGCCATCCGGCTCCTCGCTAAAAAACAGGATGGACTGCTGTGGGTTCAGGTTCAGATAGTGAAAGGGCATCTGCAAATCGCTCTGCATCTTTTCAATCTGTTCGCTGTTTACCTGTTCAAAATAGTTGTTGGCACACTCCAGCAGTACCATACGGCAAAAATCCCGGACAAAGCTCATATCGAGAAGCGTCTGTGTTTTCTCCTGCATTGCGCTGCGGCTCTGCCCATTGACCATCAGATACAGCAAATGTTCCCGCAGAAACTCCATACTTTCGTCCTTCCGTTTTTCCTCGCGCTCACTTTTTGCAAGCTTTTCCGTGATTTCACCAACCACCTTTTCAAATTCTTCCGGGTTGACCGGTTTTAAAATATAGGCGGAAACACCGTAGGAAATCGCCTTTTTTGCGTAGGAAAACTCATCATACCCACTGAAAATCACCGTTTCCGTCCCCGGATACTCCTCATGAATCCGGGAAAGAAGCTCAATTCCATCCATGAACGGCATATTGATGTCGGTCAGCAGTACGTCAATTTTCTCTTTTTCAAACACCTCCAGCGCTTCCTCTCCATTGGAGGCCTCCAGAATATTCTCCCGGATATTCATCCGCGAAAGCAGCATCCGAATGCCCTTTCGCTCTATCATTTCATCATCTACAATCAGATATGTGTACATGCATCGATCCTCTTTCTAAGCAGCCTGCCTAAAGCGGCGCATACTGGTTTTATTATACCATTCCCGCGGCAGAATTGCATAGCATTTACCGCTCAAAACCGTTACCGGAAACGCAAAACCAGAGCCGGTGAAAACATTCTCATCCGACTCTGGTTTTTCTATTACATGATTTCAGGACACCACTCATCCTGTCCCGAATCAGGCCTTCGTCCTGTATAAGCCCAGAAAAATAACGCGCTCTTCCGATGTATCCGTGTCCGGGAAAGACAGGATCAGACTGTTTTTCTGCTCATCTTCCCACCTTGTCGTCTTTCCCTCAAGAATCTGATTCTCTCCCACCAGCAAATCTTCAAGTAAATCCCCAAAAAGATCCTGCAAATTACCGTTGAAGTAAAACGAATATTACGATTTTCAATATTCATAATACCTCCTCTCCCTTTTACTTCTGATATTCCTCAATTCTGCAAACATGTTCTTTTGTCTTTTTATTATAATTAATTCCTACCAGAAGCAAGTTTCCCTGATATTCTTCCAGACTTCTGCAATATTCTTTGTCCTTAATCTGCGCAAGCGCACCCTCTGCTGTTTTGTCCCATTTCAGTTCTACAACCAGCGCCGGTTTGTCCTGGTATCTTTTTCTTGGTACGAAAACAAGATCCGCAAACCCTTTTCCCCCAGGCAGTTCACGGTAAACCGTGTAAAAATTCCGTGCTGCATACAGCGCCAGTGAAATCGTATAGCTCAACGCATTTTCATCATTGTACTGAAGCTGTGACGTTTCAAAATGTGCCAGCCGAATTCCCTCTGCTACCTGTGTTTCCTGTTTTTCCCACACAGCCTGCAGAAGATCTGCGGAATTTTTCAGTGCCTTTGAAATATCTCCCCATTGGGAAACGGTTACCGCACTGGCATATTCTGACTGTACCTCGGCATTCGGAATAAAAACATATTTATTCTGTTCCTCATAACCAAGATATCCAAGATGAATCAGCAGTGTCAGCACATCATCCTCTGTCCGGAAAGTTGTCATATCATTCGTAAAACTGCCCGTGTTCACCGGAATCTTTTTCCCTGCCATCATCTGCAGTACGTCATCCCGCAGGCCGTCAAAATTCAGATCAATATACCACTGTAGTGCTTCAAATGTTTCTGTCTGATTCCAGTAATTGCCGATTTTCCGGAATCGCATGGCATTGACAACCGAACGCGGGCTGTAAACCGAACTTTCTCCCGGGAACGAATAGCCGTCATACCAGTTTTTAATTTCTGCCAGATCCATCTGATACCGGCCGCAGAGTTCTTCTACTTCCTGCTCCGTAAATCCTACATATTCTGCGAGCGGCCCTGGATCAAGCATTGTAAATTCATCAAACATATTCAGTGCAGAATGGGTTCCATATTTTTTGATCGGCAGAATACCCGTCAGATAGGCAAGTGCTACGTAAACCTTATCTTTCAGAAAATCCCGCAGGAAATCAAGATACTCTTCCTGTGCTTTTTTATCCTGCTGATATTCCCGGAAAACACAGTCCCATTCATCAATGATAATGATAAACGACTGTTTTGTTGCCGCATAAATATCCTGCAGCGATTCTACCAGATCCGTATCGTCAAAGTAGTCCACGTCCGGATAACTGTTTTTCAGTTCCCGCAGCAGCATTCTTCGAACACGGTCAATCACCTGGCCAATTTCCTTGCTCCGGCTCAGAAATTCCTGCATATTCAAAAAAACTCGTAGGATATTGATTTAAGTGCTGTGCAAATACAGCATTTTGAGAAATTTTCAATCCAGAAAAAACGTTCTCTGGAATCGCATTCCTTCCCATAATAAGCCGTCAGCATATCCGCCGTCATAGATTTTCCAAAGCGCCGCGGACGGCTGACACAGACATATCTCTGCACAGTACTTAATCACCTGATTGGTATACTCGATCAGCCCTGTTTTATCCACATAAATTTCGGACTGAACCGCTTTTGCAAATTTTTCATTTCCCGGATTCAGATAAACTCCCATATTCCACCTGCGCCTTTCTCTTTCTACCTCTATCATACGATATTCTTGCCTTAAGTTCAATTTAGCATAAGTTGAAAAATGCCAGAATGTTTTTAACTGAGGCAAAACATTCTGGCTGTTTTTTCTGGGATTGCTATGAGTCAATTAATTAATGAATAAAGAACGCGTCCTCTTCCTCGTCTTCCACAACCGGTGTCATCGGGTTATACTCGGTTTCCACCAATTTTTTCACCAGCTCGTGATCGAAGTTGCGGCGGATTTCACAGGTTCTGTCGAAAATCATGGTTGCTTCATCCCCTGGGGTGCATGCCGGCCAGTTCGGGAGGGATGGGTTTCCGGACTCCCGTAGCGGGCAAAGTTGATCCAGGCGGTGGCCATACGCTCCTGCAGACGGTCTGTTTCGCCCGGGACATTGCATACGGCGATGCGGTCGATGTTATGGAAGACGAACGGAATCTCGGCACAATGCCATGCGGCTTTTCCGCCATCGATCGGGAATTCATAGGTAAACTGATAGGAATAAGTCGGCGCTTCTGTAAACTCCGATTTCTGACGAATGAATTCGATCGTGTCCGGACGGAAGAACGTATCCACAGACCACAAATCGGCAATTGTTTTGTCCGGATATGCTTTTTCAAAAAGAGAAATCAGCTCCGGCGTTGCATCGCCATATTTTCTCGTCAGGAACGCAATCTGTTCCTCACGGTTCATCTCATGTTTTCCCGGCACAACCGGTCCAAAATCAAACTCACCGATGTTGGTTCCTGCCAGCACAGGAATCGTTTTAGCGTGATCCGTAAATCCGCACTTGATCGGATTTCCGCGGAACCAGCCGTTCTCCATCGGTCCCTGTCCGATATAGCAGCCTTTCGCAGCAACCTCTGCCTCAACTTTATTGTACGCATTTGACAGCTCATAATACGGGATCGTCTCAAGCTTCTCCACCTCGGACTCGTCCAGATTCAGTTCTTTTAACAGAGCCTTCACAATCGCGGTGCCGTCTCCATCCTCTTTCTGATAAACCTTTGCCTCATAAACACCGCTCTCGATGATACCCTTCTGGAACAGGCCGTCTGCTGCCGGCGTATTCATCAGCGTTGCCACCTTCATACCGCCGCCGGACTGACCGAAAATCGTAACATTCTCCGGGTCTCCGCCGAATGCCGCGATATTGTCATGTACCCACTGCAATGCAGCTACCATATCTGCGTTTCCTGCATTCGCAGAATTTTTGATTTTTCGCCAAACGGCGAGAGATCGAGATAACCGAGGATATTCAGCCGATCGGTTCACGGAAACAACAACGACATCACCGAACTCGCTTAAGTGATCCCCCTCATATGCCACATGCTCAATCGCAGAGACCGGCGCTGAAGCCGCCGCCGTGGAGCCATACCATGACCGGCTTTTTCGCACCCGGATCAAGACTCTGTGTCCAGACATTCAGGTTCTGGCAATGCTCGTCCTGCGGCCAGTAACGATGCGGTACCAGCACCTCCATGTTCGGCTCATCCTGCTTTAAAAGCGGACATACATAGCCGTACGCCAGCGCATTTTTGATTCCTTTCCATGGTTTCACCGGCTGCGGCATCTGGAAACGGTCCGCCTCAGCGTAATGGATTCCATGAAACGCGTATGTCGTATTCAGGCGGAAGCCGCGTACCTTTCCCGCCTTTGTCTCTACTACCGGATCTGTTTTACTGCATACAAAATAATCTCCCATATTTCAGCTACCTTCTTTCTATCCTGTTCTGTGACGCGCAGTTTCCAAAAACTGCTGCAAAATCTTCACGATCCTTCCGTTTCATCAGGCTTCGAAACAACTGTCGTTTTTGCATTTACGCATCTGTTTCTTATTATACCAGACAATTTATTCGGAAACAATTCTTTTCACTTCCGTTTTCGGCTGTTTATATCAACAAAGTCCGAAAATCACGTCAAAAATGGATATTTCCATCACAACTTCAAAGTGCTACAATAAAAAGAAGGTAAAATCAACGTAAAAAAGGGGACTACTATGACGAAAACAGTACAAAAGAGCAAAGCCCGCGATATGACCCAGGGCTCTATCTGGAAACAGCTTCTTCTCTTCTCGCTTCCGCTGATGGCCGGAAATCTCTTCCAGCAGCTTTACAACACCGTTGACAGCATCGTTGTCGGCAACTTTGTCGGCAAGGAAGCACTCGCCGCCGTCGGCTCCGTCGGTCCGATCATCAATTCTCTGATCGGCTTTTTCATGGGACTTTCCACCGGTGCCGGTGTCATTATCTCTCAGTATTATGGCGCAAAGGCGGATGAAAAGGTCAGCCGCACCGTCAGCACGACACTGGTGATGACATTTTTTCTCTCTATTGTCTTTACTATTCTCGGCATCTTCATTACACCGTACATGCTCCGCATGATGAGTACGCCGAACGACGTCATCCGCGAGTCAGCAACGTATCTTAAAATTTACTTTGGCGGTGTTGCCGGTCTGATGTTCTACAACATGGGCTCCGGCGTTCTCCGCGCTGTCGGCGATTCCCGCCATCCGCTGTATTTCCTGATTTTTTCCGCTGTTGTCAATACCGTGCTCGATCTTTTGTTTGTCGTTTCCTTCGGCATGGGAATCGAGGGTGTGGCGCTTGCAACCGTTATTGCACAGTGCCTTTCGGCGGTTCTGACGCTGTATGTGCTGACCACAACAGACGGCCCATACCGCATCTGTTGGAAAAAGCTCTGCATGGACTGGTCTTTGCTGTACCGCATCGTCTGCGTCGGACTGCCGGCAGCGATCCAGCAGATGGTGACTTCCGTTTCCAACGTTTTCGTGCAGTCCTATATCAATGTATTCGGCTCGGATGTTATGGCAGGCTGGAGTGCCTGCATGAAAATCGACCAGTTTATGATGCTGCCGATGATGAGTGTTGGTCTTGCTTCGACCACCTTCACCGGACAGAACGTCGGTGCCAGCTACATTGACCGTGCAAAGAAGGGTGCTACAACCGCATTCCTGCTTGCTGAGCTTGTAACCATTGTGATGATGATTCCTCTGCTGATTTTCGCCCCGCAAATGGTCTATCTGTTTAACCAGGAGACAGCTGTGATTCGTTACGGAACCCTGTTCCTGTATCTGCTCTCCCCGTTCTACATTCTCTGCTGCGTCAACCAGGTTTATTCCAACGTCCTGCGTGGCGCAGGAGACACCAGAACACCAATGATCGTAATGCTCGGAAGCTTCGTCGTGTTCCGCCAGATTTACCTGTTTGTGATGTCTCATATATTTGATTCCATCATTCCGATTGCACTTGGTTATCCGGCGGGATGGCTGGTATGCAGTGTTCTGATCTATGCCTGCTATCGGAAATTCCGGTGGAATAAAGGAATGCGGAAAAACTGAAGGATTCCTTTCCTGACATAAGCAAAAGGGGCTGTTGCACTAAGAAAATGAACGTAGTGCGACAGCCCCTTTTTTCGCATTATTTTTTCAGGAGTGCTGCTGAATACTCTTCAGTTAAAATAACTCCGCAATCGCCGCGATCTTCTCACAGTTTTCCGGCAGCGGGCCGTTTATTTTCGGTGACTGGCGCGTTGCCACGTAACGGCTTGCAATTCCGGCAGAGGCTGCACCGTGGCAGTCAGCGATATCGTCATTTCCTGTCATCAGGCATTCTGCCGGATCGAGGTGATACTGCTTCAGCAGCATCTCATAAAACGCCGGATCCGGTTTTTTCACACCGGCATCCGATGAGAGCAGGATTCCATCAAAGTATTTCGTAAGGCCGAGCAGGGAAATTTCCGGCGCGGTGAAAAGCGCCTGTGCGTTGGACAGCAGAAAAACCTTCTTTCCTGCGTCTTTTAAACGCTGCAGCATTTCCGGCACGCCGGGGAACAGTTTCAGTTCTTCTATCGAAATCGCACGGAACATTTTCGCCAGATCTGCAATTTCTTTTTCCGTTACCGAAACAGCTTGATCCTCAAACAGTTGCCGGAACACATCCGCAATGTCGATTTCCGGTACATGGCTGCCGCGGCATTCCATTTTAAGCGCAGCTTCCTGCTCTTTGATTTTTGTCTCATACGCCATCCGGAGTTCTTTCGGCTCATAGGCGGCCCCTTTCATGCCGAAGAACAGGCTCATTTTTTTCCAGAGATACGCTTTCTTTTCATTCGTATGTATATCTACCAGAGTTCCATATAAATCAAAAATATAATTCTGATACATCCTTCATCATCCTTTCTTACGGAAAGTTTTCCACACGACACGTATTCTACCAGACTTTTCTCCACAATTCCATGTCTTTTTTCCAGACTTCCTATCTTTTTTTCTCCACCCAGACTGTCCATCAAACCAGATCGTTGAAACCTGTTTTGTCTTGCTCTCTGTAAGAAAGAATCCTGCCCGGAGGGCTTTTTACTTTATCGGAAAATTCAACGAAGTTTCCGGTAACGTAAAAAAATTCCCCCGTACAGATTTTGTCCGCAACAGGGGAATTCATTACATCTCACAGTTTCCTGCGAATTGTAATCTTTGATTTACTTTCTCGCATCCAGCATTTCTTTCACCAGACGAATATACTCCGGTGTTGTTCCGCAGCAGCCGCCGACAATGCCTGCACCCGCGTCTACCAGAATGTTCATATATCTTGCAAACGTCGGCGCATCCATGCTGTAGATTGCCTCACCGGTCGGCGTAATTTTCGGCAGGCCGGCATTCGGTTTTACGATAACCGGTACTCTTGCCACTTTTTTCATGGAATTTACGACTGCCTCAAGCTGATCCGGTCCGACCGAGCAGTTCAGTCCTACGGCGGATGCTCCCATTTCCTGCAGTGTCTCAACTGCTTCCACAGCGTTTCCGCCGAACAGGGCAGAACCGTCTGCTTCCAGCGTCAGAGAACACATAATCGGCAGATCGCAGACAGAAAGTGCAGCATCCATAAAGACACACGTTTCGTCTACGCTCAGCATCGTCTCCGCTACCAGAAGATCAACGCCCGCATTTGCTACCGCTGTTACCTGCTCTGTGTAGGATTCCAGCAGCTCTTCATAAGAGAGATCGCCTTTTGGCTGCAGCATTCTTCCCGGTGTGGAAAAACTCTCCCGCAATCAGCGCACCTGTTCCGGCAAGCGCTTTTTTCGAAATGTCCACCAGGCGTGCATTCAGCTCCTCCACCTCGTTTTCTCTTCCATAATCCGCTAATTTCAATCTGTTTGCACCAAAGGTCGGCGCATAGACAATCTGGCTTCCCGCCTCCACGTAAGCCTTCTGTAAATTTGCCAGAATATCAGGATGCTCCAGAACCCAAAGTTCTGTACTGACTCCTTTTGGCATTCCCGCTTTTGTCAGATTTGATCCGGTTGCGCCATCCAATAAAATGACACCTGCTCCGGCAAGCTGTTCAAATTCTTCTCTTGTCATTTTCTTTTCTCCATTCTGCCCGAGTTCCCTGCAGCACATGTCCGCGTATACTGACAAATCCCGGCTGTTTTTTTCTGAACCTGCCGCGCTTTTCGCGTCAAATTCATGTTCAGTATAGCATTGTATTGTTTTCCCGACAAGTAGAAAAGAGGTATCCGTTTTGGATACCCCTTCGTCTGTTTCTGTTCACGAATGTTCAGCAAACCCCGACATTCTCAATCATGATGCGCGTCTGAATGATGTGTCTCCGAATGATGCGTCTCCGAATGATGTGTCCTGCCCGAGCTGTTCCCTCCACCGGATGTGGTATTTTTCGGTGACCCCGGAGACAAATTTGTTCCCTGGTTCACACGGGTTGCTTTCTGTCCATTTTCCACCTGCGAGGATGCCGATACCGTTGAAACACCCGAATCGGAACTGTTTTCCGTTGCAGCATTTTTTCCACACGCAACGAAAGCCAATACTGCTGTACCGACAAGTACGGAAATTACTGCCTTCTTCATTTCTCCACCTTCTTTCCTGGTACATCGTTTTCGCCTGAACATTAGAGCGTGTCTGAAAAATTATTTCCGCAATTTGCGAGATACACTCTGGTTGTAATTTCATTTTAAATGAACTTCTTACTATTGTCAATTTACTCTACAAATTCCCTATTATTTTCTTTTTTTGTAACGATTCAGAGCCATGCGAAATGGAAGAAAAATCGCGAAGCAGCCGGACCCCTCTCCCGGATCCGGCTGCCGTTTGTCCTGTATCGTATGCTTTTATTCTGCAGTGCTTGAAGACGTTGAAGCAGTGCCTGTGCTGCTTGTCGATGTCGTTTCGGTACTGCCTGATGTCGTGCTGTCAGACGTTGTACTGTCCGTTGCGGTACTGTCCGTTGTTGTGCTGTCGGTTGTGGTTCCATCTGTGGAATCTGTAGAAGCGCTGTCAACTGTCATCGTATACAGATCTGCGTCGGTTACTTCAAGTTTTTTCCAGTTGGATGCGACCTTGATATCGCTCTCCTTTACCCATCCATCCAGTGTATCGTTGTACTTATCCGATTTGCGGTTGGAAATGATGGTCTGTCTTCTGGACTCGGTTTTGTCCTCGTCGAATGCTTTATCTACACGGATCACATAATATGCATCGTCGCCTTCGATGACACCGTCATAATACTCGCCATCCTTCAGCTTTGCTGCTTCTTCCGCTACTTTATCTCCAAGAGAACAGGTATCGTCATCGTCTTTCTCCGATCCGGTTCCAAAGGATGTCTCGGAAGAGGTCAGATAAGAAACCTCAGAGGAGGAATCGCTGGCGGAACTGCTCGATGTGCTCGCGCTTGAAGCGTCGGATGCGCTTGTGTCGGAAGCATCGGAAGAAGAGCTGCTCTCATCGGAGCTGTCGGCAGAATCGGTGGAATCTGCGGTATTCTCCGCATTTAACTGATCGTTCAGCTCCTTGCGCAGATCGGTAAACGATGCGGCTGCAGGATCCTCAGACTCTTTTAAGAGATCCAGGAATCTCTGTGCGATTTCTTTCTTTGCCGCTTTTTCCTCGTCCGTCAAATCAATCGTTTTTCCATCGTCATCCTTCTCGGTTCCTGCTGTGGATACCGTGATGTAGCTGATGGAGGTCTGCTTTGCCTCTTCATCGGATACCTCGGTATCTACATCTGCGATGATCGGATCATAAATTTTGGTTTGAATAACATACAGCTCCAGTGCATCCTGGATGTCCTCAACGGTTGCGTGCAACTTTTTCATCACATCGTCACCGTTCTTATCTGCGAATGCCTGTGCAGCCTCTTTCGCCTGCTGTTTTTCCTCGTCTGTCAGGGAAATTCCGTATTCCTCTGCGTGCTGCCGCATCAGAAGCTCTTTTTCGATCGTATCAAGAGACTGCTCCTTGAACGTTTCCCCGGTAGTCTTTCCATCGTCGCCTTCCTTGTCGTACATCTCAGACGGCATCTGCATTCCGTACATCGAGTACATCTTGGAATAATAATTGTACATGGTTGCCTGCTGATATCTCAGCATGAAATTTGCCTGTCCGAGTGTAATCGACTCGTCATTTACAGTAATTGCCGTTTTTGTTCCGTCCACATTGTCGGAACCGCAGCCAGTCAGTCCCATCGCTGCCATCGAAGCACTCAGCATAACGCAGACTGCTTTTGCTTTTAAATTTTTCATTACTTCCTCCTCATGCAGGGCGAAATGTATGCTCAAAAAGAGTTTTTCTTTTTACACGTTCGAATTTCCGGTCCTGCATCGATTTTTATAAACGCTTTTCCTATTATACCCTTTTTGTTGATACAGGGCAACTTTTTTCTTCCCTGTTCACGCCTTTTTCACACGATTTTGTGGTTATGCGAGTATTTCACTCCTGTGTGATCTGCAGCAGATCTTCCACCAGTGCATGGCTCTTCTCCAGCAGATCGATCTTTTCCTTTGAATTTCTCCGCCGCGGCGTGTAGACAAACGCCAGCGACTCCATCTGGAATTTCAGTTCGTCTCGGTATTTCTGCAGCAGCTCCGGAATCCGCGCCACATCGATTTTTGCATGCTGCTGTAAGGTGACTCGTACCGAATCGCCCATCTGTTTCAGCTCCGTCACATACGCACAGTGCGCCAGCGCTTTCAGTTCTGCAACAGCCAGAAGATTCTGTACATTTTTCGGCGGTTCCCCGAAGCGGTCGGTCAGCTCCTCCGTCATGTCCTCATACTCTTCCTTATTTTCAATCGCCGCAATTCGCTTATAGGTGTCAAGCTTCAGAGACTCGTTGCTGATGTAGCTGTCCGGAATATAGGCACTGACATTCAGATCAATCGTTGTCTCGAACGCTTCTGCCGGTGCGATGCCCTTCGCCTCCTGGACAGCCTCTGCGAGCATTTTACAATAGAGATCGTATCCAACCGATTCCATATGGCCCGACTGCTCTGCGCCCAGCAGATTTCCGGCGCCTCGGATCTCAAGATCACGCATTGCAATTTTAAAGCCGCTTCCCATCTCCGTAAATTCACGGATCGCATGGAGACGCTTCTCCGCCACTTCCTTCAACATCTTGTTTCTGCGGTACATCAGAAATGCGTAGGAAGTCCGGTTCGACCGTCCGACGCGGCCGCGGAGCTGATAGAGCTGTGACAGTCCCATCTGGTCAGAATCATGGATAATCATGGTATTGACATTCGAAATATCGAGTCCTGTCTCAATGATCGTTGTTGACACGAGCACATCGATCTCTCCGTTGATAAATCCGTACATGATCTTCTCGAGCTCGCGCTCCTTCATCTGCCCGTGCGCAAAGCCCACATTTGCATCCGGCACGAGCTTCTGGATCGTGTTCGCCATATCCGCAATCGACTGGACACGGTTATAGACATAGTAAACCCTGCCCGCCCCGCGCAAGTTCACGGTTAATCGCCTCGCGAACCATTTCTTCATTGTATTCACAGACAAAGGTCTGGATCGGCTGTCGATCCTGCGGTGCTTCCTCGAGCACACTCATATCCCGGATGCCGATCAGGCTCATGTGCATGGTACGTGGAATCGGCGTCGCCGTCAGTGTCAGAACATCCACATTTTTTTGCAGCTGTTTGATTTTTTCTTTATGCGTCACGCCGAACCGCTGCTCCTCATCGACAATCAGAAGGCCAAGATCTTTGAACTTTACGTCCTTCGACAGAACGCGGTGTGTTCCGATGACAATATCCACGAGTCCTTTTTTCAGATCCTCCAGCGTTTTTTTCTGCTCTGCCGGCGTGCGGAACCGGCACAGAAGATCAACGCGCACCGGAAAGTCCTTCATGCGCTCAACGAACGTATTGTAATGCTGCTGTGCCAGAATGGTGGTCGGAACGAGGTAGACGACCTGTTTGCTCTCCTGTACTGCCTTGAACGCTGCACGGATTGCAACCTCGGTTTTGCCGTATCCGACATCGCCGCAGATCAGGCGGTCCATGATCTTTTTGCTCTCCATGTCCGCCTTTGTCGCCTCGATCGCCGCAAGCTGATCGTCCGTCTCCTCAAACGGAAACAGTTCCTCAAATTCCTTCTGCCAGATCGTATCCTTTCCGAACTGATAGCCGGATGACGCCTGCCGCTCGGCATACAGCTTCACGAGATCCTGTGCGATATTTTTTACCGCATGGCGAACCCGTGTTTTCGTCTTATTCCATTCCTGACCGCCGATTTTATTCAGCTTCGGCACCTTTGCAGCTTCGCCGGACGCATACTTCTGCAGCGTATCGAGCTGGGTGGCCAGCACATAGAGGTTCGATCCGCCCGCATACTCGATTTTCATGTAATCACGCGTTACGCGGTCCATCTCAATTTTTTCGATACCGCGGTAAATACCAAGACCGTGGCTCTCATGCACGACATAGTCACCGATCGATAGATCTGCAAAATTCTGGATTTTCTGACCGGAATACTCCGATTTCTTCCGGTTTTTCTTCTTCTCTTTTCCAAAAATATCCGTCTCTGTGATCAGCACAAATTTCTGCATCGGATATTCAAAGCCTCTGCGGGCCGCGCCGTGGATCAGCATGACCTCGCCCGGTTTCAGAACACGCTCCTCATTCTCGCTGTAGAAGGCCGGAATCTCCTCATTCTGCAGGTCCTCTGCCAGATGCTGCGCCCTCGTCCGCGACGGACTCGCCAGTACAATACGGTAACCCGCTTTTTTCCAGGATTTCAGATCTTTTACCAGAAGCGGGAACTGATTGTTATACGAATTGACCGATTTCACCGTCACACTGAACTCATCGCGGATGTTCCACTCGCCCTTCTGCGGCTCCATCAGCGATACGGCAACACAGCCGCGGCGGTTCAGTTTTGCCACAAGCTCCGCCGTACTGCACATCAGCTTCGCCTGTCCCGGCAGGAGGTATCCCTTTTCAAGACGGTGGCTCACGCTCTCCTGAAATTCTGCTTCCAGCGCATCGGCACACTCGATGATGCGGTTCGGCTCATCGAGGAAAATGCGGCTGTTCTCCGGCAGATACTCAAGAAACGAGACGGTCTCCGGATAAAAATAATGAAGATACTGCTCCGCTCCCTGCAGAATTTCGCCTTCTCCGATCCGGTCGCAGATTTCCTCTGCTGCACGGCGGATCCTTGCCGCTTCCTCTGTCATCATTTTGTCGCGGTAATTTTGTGCTTTGCGCTTTCGCCTTCTTTTTTATAGTCTTTTACGCCGCGCGCAATCGTATCCTCTGTTAAAATCAGCTCCGATGCCGGATAGATTATGATTTCCTCGAGGTTTTCAATCGACCGCTGGCTCTCCGCATCGAAGCTTCGGATGGAATCTATCTCATCGCCCCAGAGCTCAATCCGGATCGGGTTCTGTTCCGTCAGCGGATAAATATCGAGAATGCCGCCGCGGACGGAAAACTCGCCGGTCGACTCCACCTGAAAGGTACTCTCATAGCCGAGCTGCACCAGCTCTTTTCTTATTTTATCCAGATCGAGTTCGCTGTCATTGCGCAGATGGATGCAATGTTTTTCGAACACGCCAAGAGGCAGAAGAAAGTCCATACATCCCCCTACACTGGTGATGATGGTAACTTCCTTCCGCTCAAGAAGTGCCTGGATCACCTGAAGCCGCTGCCGGATCAGTAGATTTCCGTGAATGTCTGCCTGATAGAAAATCAGGTCCTTCGCCGGATAATACAGCGTCTCCGCATCGTACAGCCGGTAATCCTCATATAATTCTTTTGCTTTTAATTCATTTTCCGCGATCAGAAGCCGCACCCGGGGCATCCTCGGAGAGACCTGCAATCATGTGGGCTTTCTGGCTTTCCAGACAGCCCGAGATCACCGTCACACCTGCGGTTCCTTTTTTCAGATCACGGAACAGCTCGTCAAAACGGGCAATTTCTTTGATCGGTTCTAATAACGCTTTCATTTTCCTTCCTCTGCCGGGTTTGCAGATTTGCGGTTATACTCATTCATAGCTGCGTCCACATCCCCGTTCAGCATCTGCTCAATTGCTTTTGCCGCATGCTCGATCGCCAGATTTACAAGGGGACGTTCGTCTTTCGTAAACGGACTTAACACGTAGTCCGCCAGATCCCAGTTTTTCGGTTTCTCACCGACGCCGACCTTCACACGCATAAAATGGTCGGTGCCAAGATTGGCGATGATGTTTTTGATGCCATTGTGGCCGCCCGCGCTTCCTTTTTTGCGGATACGGATCTGTCCCGGCGCCAGGCTGATATCATCGTAAACCACGATCAGCTCGCTCTCCGGATCCACTTTGTAATAGTTCACCAGCTCCCGAACGGACTCGCCGCTCAGGTTCATATATGTCATCGGCTTTGCGACAATGACTTTCTGGCCTGCGATCATGCCCTTTCCGAACAGTGCCTTGTGGCCTGCACCGGAAGACGGGATCTGATATTCGTCGATCAGGTAATCGATGGTGTCGAATCCGACGTTGTGCTTCGTGCCCTCATACTGGCGCGTCGGATTTCCCAAACCTACTATAATAAACATACTTCCTCCTGCAATGCAGACAACAGAGAGCAGAAAAAACTTTCCCTGCCCTCTGTTGTCTGATGTATGATTGTTCCTTTTCTTTAGTTAAAATATACCAGTTCGCTCTCCGGTTTCTTGGCCGGTTTGATTTCTTTTGCATACAGAACCGGGCCTTCGCCATCGTAAACCTTCATATAGCCCCATTTTACCGTTGCAGTCACGTCAACCCAGGAACCCATTACGAGAGATTTGGCGCTTGCGCATTTGCAGACATAGCCGATAAAAGAAGTATCATCTGCACAGCAGGTCATTGCCATACGACCCGGAACAAAGAAATCGGCTCCGACATCCTTGCTCTTTAATACCATACCGCGGAAATGAACAGTCTTGCCCTCGTAACGCTCCGGGTTGTCGCCCATATCGACATACCAGATTCCGTAATCGGCATCGTCGATCTCGATCACATCGGCATCGGTATCAAACGGCATCTGATCCTCAAAAATGTTGTCAATTTCGCCTTCTTCATTCTCAAACAGAACGTCGCATGCCTGATTGACTACTTTGATGCTGCGGCGGAATGCCGGAAGTGGATCTTCCGGACGACAGCGGTTGAACATAACCATATCCGCATTTTTTGCCATCTCCATGAAAACAGATTTCATATTCTGCATATAAATCTGGAAGCAGCTTGCATCGACCGTCACAATCTCCTGTACAATGCCCCAGCCGCGCGGCAGCTCCATTTCTTCCAGTTTTTTTACACTCCAGAGCGGATTGTATTCCAGAATAATACGTTCCGGGCGGTATTTGCGGTTCAGTTTTTTCAGGTAATCCAGGGTAAACTGCTCTGGTCCTTCTACGATTTCCAGGACGGTGTTGTGTTTGAGCAGTTCTTTTTCGTCGTACTCTACTTCACCTTCTTCGGTTGTGATCAGAAGGGTCGGTCCGTCGATCTGGAAATAGTCCTGTGCTACGGTAAAATTGATAAAAGAGGTTTTTCCACTCTCCAGAAATCCTGTTATGAGATAAATCGGAATTTCTACTTCGTCTTCTTCGTACATTTTGTACCTCCGTTGTCTTTGACGTACTCCCGGAATCTTTCTGCACTTGCTTTTGCGGCTGAGATTCCGGACGTGCCTTTTGCTTTGTCTCTAAATCAAGAAAAAAGCTGCCACATCGGATTTTGTTTCTGATGCGGCAGCTTCACTACAGTTCACAGGTACCCTGCGGACCGTAATTTTCGCAGCTACTTTGTATTTTTACAGTCCGAACAGCTCTGCCAGCTTATCTTCTGCTAATTTGGAACCGATGACACAGATTCTTCCGGTGAATTCCGGTGCTCCGTCACGTACTTCGTACTCTTCCGGAACCATATCGAAATAGATCCACTGTCCATCGGCGCCTGCTACCATACCTTTGGCCCGAAGAACCATACCATAAGCGGTATCCTCGGAAAGTTTCTTTAAGATGCCTTCAATCTGCTCTTTGGTGAAGGTCTTCACAGTCTCCTGACCCCAGCTTGTGAAAACTTCGTCTGCGTGATGATGGTGATGATGATCATGACCGCAGCCGCACTCGTCATCGTGGTGATGATGATGCTCATGGTCGTGATCATGGCCGCAACAGCACTCGTCATCATGGTCGTGGTGATGATGCTCATGCTCCTCGTCGTGATCGTGGCCGCAGCAGCACTCGCCGTCATGGTCGTGGTGATGATGTTCATGTTCGTCCTCATCATGATCGTGATGATGGTGCTCATGCTCCTCATCGTGGTCATGGCCGCAGCAGCACTCGTCGTGGTCATGATGATGGTGATGATGCTCTTCCTCTTCTACCTGCGCAAGGTTGATGATGGCACCTTCCATCGTATCGAGTACTTTCTTACCACCCAGTACTTCAACCGGTGTGGTAATAATGTGTGCTTCCGGATTCAGTTCGCGGAGCATCTTTACTGCTGCCTCTACTTTTTCCGTATCGGCTTTATCGGTACGGCTCAGGATGATGGTTCCTGCGCTCTTTACCTGATTCTCGAAGAATTCGCCGAAGTTTCTGAGATACATTTTGCATTTCATAACGTCGACTACGGTTGTTGCGGAATTCAGGGCTACGCCTGCTTCTTTTTCTACACCGTCTACAGCCTTGATGACGTCGGAGAGTTTACCTACGCCGGACGGCTCGATGATGATGCGGTCCGGGTGATATTTGGTGATAACATCTTTTAATGCTGCGCCGAAGTCTCCCACAAGAGAGCAGCAGATGCAGCCGGAGTTCATTTCACGGATTTCGATACCGGCATCTTTTAAGAAGCCTCCGTCGATTCCGATTTCACCGAATTCGTTCTCGATCAGGACAACCTGCTGGCCTTTCAGTGCGTCTCCGAGGAGTTTTTTGATCAGGGTTGTTTTTCCTGCGCCCAGGAAACCTGAAATAATGTCTATTCTTGTCATTGATTTAACCTCTTTATCTTGTTGATTCCGTTTATAGTTAGCTGCAAAAGGGCCGAAGTTTATCCTCCGCCCCACACTCACGCTTATTATAGCAACCATAGAACAAAAAATCAAGAGAATTTCCCTTGCTTTTTCTGCATTTCACCATTATAATATATTACATGTCTTTTCTACTTTAACGCGTTGAATGGGCAAATCATTTTACCTATGAATGGGGGATTTTTTATGAGTGGAACGAAAGAAAAAAACTCAATCTGCCACAGTCACTGCTTTTGCTGCTGCTGATCATCGTATCCGTCGCAGTCTGTATCCGCCTGAAAACCGGCGGTCCTATGATCGGCCTGTTTGCAAGCTGGATTTTTATCTATCTGTTTTGTAAGATTTTCGGTATTTCTTACGCCAACATTGTTGCCGGCGCATACGATGCCATCCGTATGGTCGTCCCGACGCTCTGCCTTCTGATGGCCATCGGTGTCATGATCGGCACCTGGCTGCAGAGTGGCACCATTGCCACCATCATTTCCTGGGGCTTAAAAATGATTAACCCGTCCTGGCTGCTGCCTCTGACGCTGCTGTTCTGCTCCATTTTGAGTATTGTAACCGGTACTTCCTATGGTTCCGTCGGAAGCGCAGGTGTTGCCATGATGGCGATCGGAAACGCCATGGGTATCCATCCTGGCATGGTAGCCGGTGCTGTCATCTGCGGTGCCATGTTCGGTGACAAATTAAGTCCTCTTTCCGATACCACAAACCTTGCTCCGGCCGTTGCAGATGCCAAACTTGGCGATCATATCCGCTCGATGCTCTGGACCACCCTTCCAACGTATGTAATTACCTTAATTCTTTTTACTATTCTCGGTTTCCAGCAGACCAGCGGAAGCTATACCGAGGGAAGCATTACCGTTTACATCGATGCTTTAAACGGTGAATTCCAGCTCGGATGGATTACCATGATCCCTGCCATCCTGATTATTGTATTGCTCCTCTGCAAAGTAAATGCGATCTCTGCACTTGGTCTTTCCAGCTTCGCTGCCGGATTTGTTTCCTATTTTGTGCAGCACGATACTCTGCAGGGCATCATCCGCACAGCTTACAACGGTTACACAACCACAATCGAAGAACCGGTATTACAATCCATCTTAAACCGCGGCGGCATGGGAAGCATGCTCCAGTACGTAGCCATTATCTGCTTTGCTGTCGGCATGGGCGGCATGCTGGAAAACTCGGTGTACTGGATCACATTCTTCAGGCGATTGTAAGAGAATCAATAGCGATGGAAGTATGATCCTGGCAACGATGATTGTCGGTTACGTGACCAGCCTCATCAGCTGCTCCAGCC
>ENA-OQMY01000154-OQMY01000154.1-human-gut-metagenome-genome-assembly--contig:-NODE-154-length-22418-cov-10.178996_pt1 | contig 22418 bp, 20 predicted proteins | sample MGYA00242623_ERZ504868 | MGnify/ENA primary metagenome ERZ504868 (study PRJEB26092, sample SAMD00036386) | human gut metagenome | host: Homo sapiens | study: EMG produced TPA metagenomics assembly of...
ATTCGGAGGTGCATTAGCGTCATAATTCCGATTGCGGAAGAGACTGGAAAATGTTATTCTTATCATAGGCAGTGGAGCTTTCTTAGTTCAGTTGTTTCGTGTGGTAACTTAACAATAACGGATTATGAAAAGTAATTCCACTGCTTTTTAATAAAAATAAAACTGCGCCACAGCCTTGGCAGGCCATCGCGCAGCGATTTTGTTCAATCGGAATTTGATAAAGGAGTGATTGTATGAAAAAGATAGTATGTATAGTAATTTTGATTTTAGCAATTACAGGGTTATTGAATGGTATTAGTTATTTGATTTCAGGTATTAGTGCAAGAGGAATAGGTGGTGTAAATTATGGGAGGGTTATCTTTCCACTATTAGTTGGAGCTATTGCTGTTTATTTTTTAAAAAAAAGGAGAAGAAAAAATAGAAAACTTCAAGTTTACCAACTTTCCCTTTGAGAAAGAAGTGCTGAAAAAAGCCGGGAAAAAGGATATAATAGCTACCAAAAATATCGGGAAAACTTTGTGAAAATAGAGGATTGCGTTTTGGCAGAGTCCTATGTAAAATAATCGGAAAAGGATGAAAAAAAGGAGATTCTTATGGGAACAAATGAAAAAAATATGACCACTGGATCACCTGGAAAACTGATCATTACTTTTGCCATACCACTGATGCTTGGAAATATTTTTCAGCAGTTTTATACGATGGCAGATACCATGATCGTCGGACAGGTGGTAGGGGTTGAAGCACTGGCGGCAGTAGGCGCCGGAGACTGGCTGGTATGGCTGGTGTTCGGTATCATGACAGGTATCACACAGGGTTTTTCTATTCTGGTAGCTCAGTTTTATGGAGCAAGGGAAAAAGAAAATCTGAAATGCGCGGTGGCGAAAAGCTATATCATGACAGCACTGCTTTCTGTGATTGTACTTGCGGTAAGTGAAGGGGCAGTTTATCATGTTCTTTTGTTTTTACAGACACCGGATAATGTCATTGACCTGACAATGCTATATCTTCGGCTGATCTTTGCCGGAATTCCGATCATAGCGGCTTATAATATATTTGCAGCGATTCTTCGAGCACTGGGTAACAGCAGATCTCCACTGATAGCAATGACCGTAGCAGCGTTGATCAATGTGGGACTGGACCTGTTATTTGTGGCAGTTTTTGGCTGGGGTGTAGCCGGAGCAGCAGTGGCGACAGTCATCGCACAGGGATTTTCAGCCCTGTACTGTCTGATGGTGTTACGGAAAATTCCGGATATCCGACTGGAAAAACAGGACTTCTACAGACAGCCGGCAATGAGTCTTCGGCTTTTGAAAGTGGCGACTCCTCTTGCAATCCAGAATTTGATCATCTCTGTAGGGGGGCTTACAGTACAATATGTAGTCAATGGATTTGGATTCCTGTTTGTGGCTGGATTTACAGCATCAAACAAATTATATGGAGTTTTAGAGATTGCTGCCGTTTCATACGGATATGCAATTACAACCTATGTAGGCCAGAATCTTGGTGCAAAGAAATATCAGAGAATCCGGAAAGGTGTGCATAGCGGAACTTATATGGCATTACTTACTTCTGTTGTGATCTCAGGTGTGATGGTGTTATTCGGACGCAATATATTGTCACTGTTTGTATCCGGCGAACCGGAACAGATCCGACAGGTGTTAGACATTGCATATAAATATTTGTTTATTATGGCAATTTTTCTATGGGTACTGTATCTGCTGTATGTATATCGTTCGGCGATTCAGGGTCTGGGTAATACCCTGATTCCCCTCGCCGGTGGCATTGCAGAATTTGTGATGCGTGTCAGTGTTGCATTATTGTTACCAAAACTGATCGGTGAAGACGGAATTTTTTATGCGGAAATTTGTGCCTGGACCAGCGCAGCTGTTTTATTGTTTATAAGTTATATGATTATTATACGAAAATACAAAGAATAAGGTTTCCTCTTCTAATTTATCCATTTCATGGTATGATAACAGAAATTCAGCGTTTTCAAAATGACTATACCATACACTTCAGGGGCTTCTTTGACGGCGCTTTATCATTGTATCTCGCGCGGTCACACACAAACTTCCGCTCACATCTGCGCACTTCATTTCCGGCAGTTCTTCTGCTCTCCGTGCGCCTGATGGCAGGTCACATCAAAGAAACTTTCATCTTATTATTTACAATGGCCGGCGCCTGCCTCATCGTCTTCCTGGTTCCCGGACTTTTCGTCCTTTTTCCCGGAATCCTCTGCGGCATCGCCAGCCATCTGATTGAGCCTGGTTTAAAAAAGGCTCTTGCTATTGATTAATCCAGTTCTTTATAGTCAAAACTGCGGAATTCTGCTGTCTGATCGTATCCGGAGTAGTCCACGCATGCCATGCCGACAAATGCTCCGGTGAAGAATCCACCGTATGACTGGAGTACGTAATCATCGGACAATACAGCGGCATCCAGTGTGCCCGGAATCTCTGTATAGTTCTTTCCGTCAAAGGAATACTCGTAGCTGTAAGACTGCTTTCTTACTTTTGTGCGAAGCCATACAAATTCAACATCATCCGGTACCGGAATCGCATCGTCGCGAAGGAACGAACGATATCCGCCACGATTGCACTCTGCCACTTCGATCACGCGGCCATTTTTCTCATTCCACGTAACGAAAGCGAATGACCAGTGCTTATCATTGTAAAAATTTGTCAATCCAGCCATCTGCTGATAGTTGAACGGATCAAATTTCACTTTCACTTCGGCATCAAAGTTAAATGCCTGCCAGCGTTTTGCCACCAACGAAAGCTCATGCTTATTGCAGAGGGATCCTTTTCCGACCAATGTCAGCCTGCCATCCCCTGTCGTACCCATTTCCTCGGTAAATGGTACGCGGAGGGTATTCCACTCATCATGAAGTTTTGGTGTGTCAAATTCATCATGCATCGAATGATCTGCCGGTGCTTCTGTCAAGATTGCATCTTTCGGCGCATCCACAAGCACTTTTCCGCCATGTCCGCCCTCGATACGAGGCCAGCCTTCTTCATCCCAGTATACTTTCTGAATTGCCGTCTCACGGCCAAGCGGACACCAGCCGCGTGGGTCGGTCGAACTTTCATTTTCGTGGTGCCACGGTCTTCCACACAAACTTGCATAATACCACTCACCGCCGGGAGTCTCTACGAGAGCACCATGTCCCTGCTTCTGGATCTCAAGTTCCGCGTATCAAAGTTGTAATAACGGATCGCCAGGCTCTGTACTCAAAACTCAACGCATCTAACGTCTTTGAACGAGCTACTACTTCCTGATGTGTCCAAACGGTTCCACCCTGTGCAGCAAACAGATAATAATATCCGTTGATCTTATACAAATGTGGTCCCTCAACCAGTTTGACGTCCGTTCCGGCGTAGATCGTACGTGCTGTCTCCGGTTTTAATTTCATTGTCTCTGTGTCAAATTCTGTCACTGTAATACCGTCAAAAGCATGGTGGTATTCGCGATGATCCCATGTCTGCTGAACAAGGTATTTGCGTCCGTCATCATCATGGAACAACGATGCGTCAAATCCCACACCATTGACACGGATCGGATCCGACCATGGTCCGCGGATATCTTCTGCCGTCGTCAGATAATTGATCATATCTTTGAACGGTCCTTCGGTTACTTTTACATCCGTATAAATCAGCCAGAATTTTCCATCTGCATAGGAAAGATCCGGCGCCCAGATACCTCCCGATGACGGATTTCCTTTCATATCAAGCAATGTCGTCGTGGACAATGCGGATGGAAGAAGATTCCAATGTACTAAATCTTTTGACTCGTGCAGACGAACTCCCGGAAACCACTCAAACGTAGAGTTCGCAATGTAATATGTATCATCCACACGGATAATGGATGGATCTGCATTAAATCCCGGCAAAACCGGATTTTTAATCTGCAACATAACTGTATGCCTCCTTACTGTTAATCTATCTCTATCATACAGGAAAATGGGGGATTTGCAATGGGAAAAAGAAGAAAAAGAAGAATTTATACATGTTCTGATAAAATTTTATGCGGTCTTGGAAGAATGTATGCCAGTGGAGGAGAACTTACGGAAAAGATTCCGCAACCAGATGATTTCGATTAATCTTCTCAAACTCCCTTCCTCCCAGGGTATTGTGGGTGAGAAGTCTTTTGTTGCTTCCCGCTGATGCATTTTTCCGGTATTGTCCAGGGGTACAGCCGTTATGCTGACGGAACTGTCTGCAGAAATGCTCTACATTATTATAACCACATTGCTCGGAAATGTCGCGGATGGAGTATTCGCTGTACTCTAATAAATCCTGTGCACGGCGCAGACGTCCTTCGATGACATTGTCCATGCAGGAGGAGCCAAATTTGCGGTGATAGAGAGTCTGAAGATGACTGGGACTTAAGTGAAGCTTCGCAGCCATCATGTTTATATTCCATGGAAGCTGAGGATTATTGTAGATCATCTTATGCAATGCAACCAGCTCATGATCGTGAATACCCGGGGACTCATTCTGGATTCCTTCTCTTAATTTGGAGAACAGAACCCGCAGCAGGTGAGTAATGTTTGATTCGCTTTCAGAGGAGAAAAAGGCGGACTCCCAGGTTAGTAATTTAAAAAGCTGATGACAGTATTCCGGATCTGTTACGGGAAATGGGGTGTTTGTTAACGGAAACAGCTTCACGAAGGAGTGATCGGAACGAAAACGAATCCAGTCATTCCGGTATTCTTCACCGGCAGCACGGTAATAAATCCTGCTTCCTGGTGTATACAGAATAGCAGAATTGGCGGCTGTCCGCATTAGTCTTCCGTCTATGAGCAGCTCCGAGGGAGAGTCGAAAAGAAGCAGAAGATAGCCTGTAAAGCCATTCGGAACATCATATATAAAATCTGAGGGGTGAACGGCACTGTAGCCGACAAATTCAATTTCAGTCATTTGGAATCTCCGTTCTGATACATCAGAGGATATATCAATTTTCTTATAGTATAAATCATTGGAAATTTTAAATCAATGCGATAGTATCATATTAATATGGCAATCGTCATCAGGGAGCTGCGGATCGTGCAGCGGTCAGACATCTGATGCGTGACTGCATAGGAACATGATTTAGAAGAAGGAGATACATGCATGGTAAATTTTGGTGGGGCAACAGAGAATGACAGAAAAAAGATCGTGATTACAAAGGATTCAAAGGCCTTTTTTCACAATAATGTAGATTATTGTGTGGGAACCGGAAGAATGGGGCTTGCATTGACAGAAGAATATCAGGAGGAGCTGCGCCTGGTTCAAAAGGAAATCGGATTTAAGCATATCCGGGGACATGGATTATTCTGTGATGATATGGCGATCTTTCAGACCTATGAGGAGGATGGTAAGGTAAGGGTTGAGTACAACTATACTTATCTGGATAGAGTAATGGATGCCTATAAGAAGGTGGGGCTGAGACCTTTTCTTGAACTGGGTTTTATGCCTAAAAAGTTGGCAAGTGGAAGCCAGACTATCTTTTACTGGCAGGGAAATACCACTCCTCCAAAAGATTATGATATGTGGTGTAATATGGTGCATTCATTGCTGCGGCATCTGATGGAACGCTATGGAGAAGAGGAAGTTATTCAATGGCCCATTGAAGTATGGAACGAGCCCAATCTTTGCGGCTTCTGGGAAAATGCGGATATGCAGGAATATTTTAAGCTGTTCCATAGAACCTTTGATGCCATAAAGGAAGTGAATCCGGGATTCCGTGTAGGAGGCCCTGCTGTTTGTGGAGGAACGGATGAGAAATGGATTCAGGCATTTATGGAATATTGCCATGAGAATCACATACCTGTGGATTTTGTAACCAGACATCATTACACCATTGATCCGCCGGAATGTATTGGACATTATGCATATTCTGAACTGATGAAGGCAGAGGACGGCTTTGCCAATTTAAAAACAACCAGAGATATTATTGACAGTTTCCCGGAATATAAGGGTCTGCAGATTCATATCACGGAGTTCAACAGCTCCTATACTCCTCAGGGCGTCATTCATGATACAAACCTGAATGCGGCCCTTATAGCACAGCAGCTTTCCAGATTGGGAGATGTGAATGAATCCTATTCCTACTGGACATTTGGTGATGTGTTTGAAGAGCAGGGAGTTCCTTTTACACCATTCCACGGCGGCTTTGGACTGGTTGCCAATGGCTGTATTACCAAGCCGACCTTCTGGACATTTGCTTTTTACAAAAAGCTTGAGGAAAGTGAAGCCAATTGTGTATATAAGGATGACAATATTGTCGTTTTGAAACGTGCAAATGGTGATTATCTAGGTGTAGCCTGGAATATTGCCCGTAAAAGTACAGAACAGGGTAAAGAAAAAATGCTGTTGGAGTTTACATTTCCGGCTGAACAGGAGGAGTACTGCTTCCTGACTAAGACGGTAGATGAGGAAACATGTAATCCTTTGAAGGTATGGCATGATATGGGAGAACCTGCCAATCTGAGTGAGGAACAGACGAAGCTGATTCGGGAATCATCCAGACCTTTTGTAAAAACAGAGCGTAAAAAGCAGGAGGACGGAAATATCTGCGTAGAGCTTCCTGTAAACGAAAACGGTGTGGTTTATTTCGAACTGAATGCCGGAAAGGTGAATCCGGATCGAGGATATGACTATGATCGTGTGGTCAGCTTGAAGGCTTAAACTAGTAATTTGCTTTATGAAACAATGTACATGTATTAGGCTTGCAAAGGAGGCTATCAAAGTGAAAAAACAAGCGTTTAACCCATATTTACCGTCCTGGGAGTATATTCCGGACGGAGAACCTTATGTTTTTGGCGATCGCGTATATGTTTACGGATCCCATGATTACTTTAACGGATATGTTTTCTGCATGGGAGACTATGTGTGCTGGTCAGCTCCGGTCGATGACCTGGGCAATTGGAGATATGAGGGTGTGATTTATCCGAAGACAGCCGATCCGCTGAACCCGGAAGGCAAAATGTGTCTGTATGCCCCGGATGTTACGGTGGGACCGGACGGAAGATACTATCTTTATTACGTGTTGGACAAGGTTTCGGTAGTTTCAGTTGCTGTATGTGATACTCCGGCAGGAAAGTATGAATTTTATGGCTATGTTCATTATGAAGATGGCACACGTCTGGGCGAAAAGGAAGGTGATGAGCCCCAGTTTGACCCGGGGGTTCTGACGGAAGGAGATGTGACATATCTTTATACCGGATTTTGCGGAAAAGGTGATAAATCCCGTACCGGAGCTATGGCTACGGTGTTGGGAGCAGATATGCTGACGATCAGGGAAGCTCCGGTGTTTGTGGCCCCCGGCTGTGAATATGGTGCCGGTACCGGATTTGAGGGACATGAGTTTTTTGAGGCACCTTCCATCCGTAAAGTAGGTGACACCTATTATTTTGTCTATTCATCCATATTAATGCACGAATTATGTTATGCCACCAGCAAGAATCCTACTAGGGACTTTGTCTATGGCGGAGTTATTGTCAGCAATTGTGATCTGCACATCGATACCTACAAGCCGGCAGATATGCCAACAGCTTACGGTGCCAATAATCACGGAAGTATTGTGCAGATCGGAGAGGACTGGTACATTTTTTATCACAGGCATACCAATAATACCTGGTACAGCAGACAGGGATGTGCTGAAAAGCTGCAGATTATGCCGGACGGCAGTATTCCACAGGTAAAAATTACCTCCTGCGGTTTAAATGGAGGTTCGCTTGAGGGTAAAGGAGAATACCCCGCTTATCTTGCATGTAATCTGTTTACCGATACCCCATCAGTTTATGTGGGCGAAGGGAATTTTCCACGAGTAATGCAGGACGGCAGGGATGGAGACGAAGAAGTTGGATATATTGCCAATATTACAGATTCAACTACCATCGGCTTCAAATATTTTGACTGCCATGATATTCGTGAAATCAGTATTTGGATCCGGGGCTATGCAGATGGCACTTTTGAAGTAAAGACAGCATGGGATGGAGAGGTACTGGCAACATTAGAGGTTCAATATACCAATGTCTGGGAAAAGTATACCGCACCGGTTACGATTCCGGATGGAATACAGGCGCTTTACCTGACCTATCGCGGTAACGGAAATGCTGCATTAAGATCATTTGAGTTATCATAATCTATGTTATTGCATATACAGGCAGTGTTCAAAACTCTTGGAATGTAAAAAAGGAGACTACAATGAGCAAGTTAAAGATTAAAACAAAGGAAAGACGATTTGAGACAGCCAGGGATTTATACGGAATCTTTTTTGAAGACATTAACCGTGCCGGAGACGGAGGACTTTATCCGGAAATGCTTCGAAACAGAAGCTTCGAAGATTCCGTTTTACCGGAGGGTTATATACAGCAGGAGGATGGCATCCATGTAAAAACCGTATCCGGATGGCTGGATGAGTTTTGCAACGGAGAAGGCTTATGCCGCTGGGTAAAGGGCAACAATATTCCGGAGACAGAAATACCGGCATGGTATACACACAATGCAAAGATGGAACTGGAACTGACGGATACCCTGAATGAACACCGGGACGCAGCTCTGCGTATACAGTTTGAAAAGGACGGATCTCTGACTAATACCGGTTACTGCGGTATATCCGTAAAGGCTGGAGAAAGTTACTCTTTGTATTTATTTGCAAAAGCAAAGGAAGAAATAGGACTGGACGTAGCGATCGAATACCAGGGAAAAGTACTGACTGGAAACAGTCTGGTGGTTTCCGGTCAGGAGTATACAAGATATGACATGAAGCTGACAGCAGCTGAGGATTGTCACGAGGCACAGCTTACTATTTCCTGCAAAGAAGGCGGAGAGATTCTGCTGGGATTTATTTCACTAATGCCTGACAATACCTACATGGGGCATGGACTCAGAACAGATCTTGTAGAAAAGCTTAAGGGAATGAGTCCAAAGTTTATGCGTTTTCCCGGAGGCTGTATTGTGGAAGGAACGACACCGTCCACAGCGATGAGATTTCGGGATACGGTAGGTCCGGTATGGGAAAGACCCAGTAAGCTGTTTGTATGGCATTACAGAAGTACATTAGGACTTGGCTTTCATGAATATCTGCAGCTTTGCGAGGATCTGGGGATGGAGCCCCTGTATGTATGTAACTGCGGAATGACCTGTCAGGGAAGAAAGAGTGTCCTTCTGGAAGGAGAGGCTCTTGATGAAATGGTACAGGATACACTGGATGCCATTGAATATGCTATCGGCTCTAAGGAAAGCAAATGGGGAAGGCTTCGTGCTTCTATGGGGCATCCGGAACCCTTTAAAATGACCTATCTGGAAATTGGTAATGAAAACTGGGGTCCGGATTATGAAAAGCGATACAACATGATTTATAAGAAGGTAAAGGAACTGTATCCCCAGATTAAAACCATAGCCAATGAGCATGTAGAGAAAAATGGTTGTCCTGCCGAGTGCGTGGATGAACATTTTTACAATACAACAGAGTTCTTTGCAGAACATGTAAATTATTATGATGACTACGATCGTAAGGGACCAAAAATCTTTGTAGGAGAGGTGGCTGTAAACGAAGGCAACTATATGGGACAGTTGTATGCGGCTTTGGGAGAAGCGGCTTTCCTTATGGGTATTGAGAAAAATCAGGATATCGTAACATTGGCCTCTTATGCTCCATTATTTGAAAATGTAAATTACAGAGCGTGGTATCCTAATCTGATTCGTTTCAATAATCATCAGAGCTTTGGAATTCCTACTTATTATGTCTGGAAAATGTTCGGTCAAAATCGCGGAGAATATGTGGTGCGATCCGAAGATGAGGGAGGACGTGTTTATCGTCCGAGAACCGGAATGGCATCTTTAAAATCCAATAAGGAACTTCGCTTCAGAAATCCCATTTGGAATGGAGAAGAAGCAAAGATTACTCATGAATTAATGGGACATGTGCAGGATACAGAGGATGGCTGCCTGCTTCAGCTTCCGGATGAGGAGCAGAAAAAGGAATTTCACAGTATTCTGGAATGGGCTGATGAGACCAAGAGCTTTGTGGTATTTGGAGAAGAAGACCAGACTTATGGAAGATTTGAGACCGATATTTTTGTTGAGGAAAATGCTTACTTCGAGTTGGGTATATTCAGTGCCAGGGTGGTTCGTTCCTATTATGATGAGCAGCTCGTGATTACGGCCGGAGTGGAAAAAGAATGGAATGCAGCTTTGGTGCGTCCGTTCCTTTGGAAGGTTAATGGAGGACAATGTTCACTGGAAGAGTTTGGCTTTATGCATGACAACAAGCTGACTGAGGACTTTGCTATTTCAGTAAAACCGGGAGAATATCACCGCTTTGGATATGAAACGGACGGAAAACAGATTCGCCTGTATGTTGATGGTGAGCTTCAGAAGGAAATTTCGATTCCCTACGGACCTGCTTTTGTTTCGGTAGTAACTGACACCAAGGACGAAATCATTATTAAGGCGGTTAATTTTGCAGGAGATGTGGATCCGGTTTCCATTACACTGGACTGTCAGGTACAGAGCGACTATACCGTAACACTTCTTAGCGGTGAAAAAGGGGATGAAAACAGCTTTGAAGAGCCGGAGAAGGTGAAGAATATTACCGTGAATATGCATGGCGCTTCCTCAGAGTTCGTATACGAGGCACCGCCATATTCTGTCAGTGTTTTGCGATTGAAGAAGTGCGAAGCGTTTTAGAGGTTAACGCTGAACAGAAGATAAGAGCATGATCACTATCGGTGTCAATATGACCGATACGACAAAAAACTGGAGAATCCGTCATGGAGCTTTTGACAGAGATACTTTGATTGCGATTCCTGTAATATTGGCAACAATGTTAAAGAACAAAGGTTATGAAGTGGACTTTTCATTGCCGTGGGGATTACCGCATAGCGGAGATTATGATCTGGAAGAATTGTTTGCATGGATCGATAAGCTTGCCAAATAATGGAACAGCCGAATTACGTGTTACAGTTTAAAGAAGGCAGCTATGTGCCAAAGCATGAATCAATATTAAGAAATAATTTTCTCGGCATATGTTATGTTGGGAGAAGAGTTCAACCTTTTGCTTCGATGTACCTTTATGTGTATTAATAAGCATGGAGAGAGATATAGTTTCTCTCTTCTGCATAGTTCCGTAATGAGTGCTGCTTGACAGTCTCCTTCAAGTTCGCTATAATGATAAACGCAAAATTTTAGTGGACTTTTCCGGATTCGGTCATCTTTTTGCCACACAGCTATCTTGTGATAGTTGTGTGGCTTTTTTGTTGCTTGTATCTCGGAAGTATTAGCAGAATGGAGGACTATAATGTTCGGACAATTTGTGGAGAAGAGGGAAAGCATGCAGACAAATAACAAAATGGCGGTTGCGCCAGTTGGAAAACTCATCTGGCAAATGTCGATACCGCCGCTGATTTCTATGTTTCTGCAATATTCCTATAATCTGATAGACAGCGCGTTTGTAGCGCGGCTGAGTGAAAATGCTTTGACGGCGGTTTCCCTGTCGTTTCCCATTACAACTTTGATGAATGCGACATCTATCTGGATCGGCGTTGGCGTGAATGTACTGATTGCAGGGTATCTTGGACAGGGAAAGCAGAATGAGGCAAATACTACCGTCACACATGGATTGTTACTGGCCTTTGGAATTGGTGCTTTGCTCAATCTTCTGTCATTACTGATTATGAAACCCTACTTTAGGGCATTCACCAATAACGAAGAAATTTATCAGTTGAGTCTTGCCTATATGAGCGTATGTTCGTTCATGCAAATTCCCAACATGGTGCATATCGCAATCCAGAAGATGATACAGGCTACTGGGAACATGATTGCTCCTATGTGGTTCCAGATTGCAGGAGTGGTCGTTAATTTTGTATTTGACCCACTCCTAATTTTTGGTATTGGTGTTTTTCCAGCTATGGGAATCCGTGGCGCTGCGGTGGCTACTGTTGCGGGCTATTTGTTATCCATGATTTTGGCATTTGCCTTGCTGCTGGGCAAAAAGCAGAAAGTGCGGATAAAGATCAAAGAATTTCATATACAAAAGTGGATGATTGCCCGTATATTCGCCCTTGGCTTACCATCTTTCATTATGAATGCCCTCAGTTCGTTTATGGTGACATTCGTCAATCTGTTTCTGGTGGCGTATTCCGATACGGCGATTGCATTCTTCGGTGCGTATTTTAAGGTGCAGCAGCTGGTCGTTATGACAGTAAACGGCTTGATTCAGGGCTGTTTGCCTATTATGCGGTTTAACTACGGTGCGGGAAACAGAGATAGGCTGCACTCCGCTTTCCGATACGGAACCGCTTTGGTCTCCGGTATGATGATACTGGGAACATTGACCGTCAACTTCTTTCCGGCGCAGCTTTTGGAATTATTTACAGCGTCAAAAGCCATGCGCTCCTTTGGCATATCCGCCATGCGAATTATGGCGGCAAGCTATCTGTTTTGCGGTCTCTCTACCATGATTTCCACCTATTTTCAGGCGACAGAAAAAGTAGGTTCCAGCATTGCGATTCAATTATGCAGACAACAGCTTTTCCTTGTTCCGGCCTTATGGTGTCTGGACAAATTATTCCAACTGAACGGAATCTGGTTTGCATTTCCTGTTGCGGAAACCGCCACTATGCTCATTGCTCTCATAATAATGGCATGGTATCGCCACAAAAATATCTTATAACATGTTCCAAGGAGAAGAAATGATGAACGATACTTTTATGAAAGAAAAACCGGTATTGCCGCTGATTTTATCCATGGCCATGCCTATGGTTTTATCAATGCTGGTTAATTCTCTATACAACATTATCGACAGCTTTTTCGTCGCGCAGATCAGCGAGGAAGCTATGACGGCATTATCACTGGTTTACCCGGTTCAAAATTTTATCAATGCTGTTGGAATTGGATTTGGCGTTGGAATCAACGCAGTGATCGCCTTCTATCTAGGCGCTGGAGATAACAAAAAAGCAGATCAAGCTGCCACGCAGGGACTTGTGCTTGCCATGATTCACGGCGTTGTTTTGACAGTCTGCGGTATTACAATGATGCCGGCTTTTTTAGGAATGTTCACTTCATCCAAGACAGTGATTGAACTTGGCGTCCACTATTCTGTTATTGCGTTCTCTTTTACATTGATTATAGTTGTTGGTGTTACATTCGAGAAAATATTCCAAGCTGTAGGAAACATGAAAACAACTATGATCAGCCTGATGTGTGGGTGTATAATAAACATTGTCTTAGACCCCGTTCTGATTTTTGGCTATGGTCCATTCCCTGAAATGGGAATCGAAGGCGCCGCGCTGGCAACCGGCATAGGGCAGACTTTGACGCTTGCGATTTATCTGGTCGTTTATTTTGTGCGGCCAATTCGCGTGCATATCTGCAGGCAGTACATTTTGCTCAGCAAAAAGATGGTAATAAAGCTATACTCCATCGGCATTCCCGCAACCTTGAATCTTGCGCTCCCATCTCTTTTGATTTCGGCGCTCAATGCTATTTTGGCGGCATATTCCGAGGTGTATATTCTGGTTTTGGGAATATATTACAAATTGCAGACATTCATCTATCTTCCGGCTAATGGCATTGTTCAGGGGATGCGCCCATTGATCGGCTATAACTACGGTGCGGGGGAGAACAAAAGAGTCAGCCAGATTTATAAAATCGTCTTGTGCATGAGCGGTATCATTATGGTGCTTGGAACAGTGATATGTCTGCTAATCCCCGGCCAGCTTATGGGGCTGTTTACCCACACAGAAGCGACAATCCAGACCGGGAAAACAGCCCTGCGTATCATCGGCGCCGGTTTTATTGTCTCGGCGGTTTCCGTTACATCTTCCGGCGCACTGGAGGGACTTGGAAAAGGCATTCCTTCATTACTGATTTCACTTTGCCGGTATGTTGTGGTTATCATCCCAACTGCGTTTTTTCTCAGCAGGCTTTTCGGAGCGGTTGGCGTCTGGAATGCGTTTTGGATCACGGAAGCGATTACAGCAATCATTTCTATTTGTGTTTACTACAAGGCAATAGCACAAAGCCAGCTGAGCCAGTCAACAGTAAAATGAACGTTGCTTCCCCCCTTGGTGAAAATATCGTTTTTTGATGCTGTAATAAAAAGAAAATGTAACTATTGAATATGGGCATGAAAATAATATATTTATGCCGCAATTGAAATAATAAAATAAGATAGTATAATAGAACAGAAAGGAAGGACAAAATGATTTTTGAAAGCCTGGAGGTGTTAAAATGGTAAAAATTATATCTGACAGCACATGCGATTTGTCACAGGAAGTTTTAGAAAGATACGATATAGATATTATTCCGCTTCATATTGTAAAAGGAGATGAAGAACTGGAGGATGGACCGCAGATAGACATTCACGCATTGTATGAGTGGGCTGATAAAAATAAGACTACACCAAAGACTTCAGCTCCATCTATAGAAACAGCAATGAATGTAATGCGGCCATATATTGATGAAGGCAGGGAAATCATATGCTTTTCCATATCAAGTGAGATGTCGACATCAATCAACGTGATCAGAATGGCGGCAGAAGAACTTGATGCAGAAGATAAAGTTACGGTGATAGATTCAAGAAATCTGTCCACAGGAATAGGCCTGCTTGTTGTTGAGGCGGCAGTTATGGCAGCGGATGGTAAATCCCGTGAGGAGATAAAAGCCGGAATTGATGAATTGATCCCGAAGGTAAGAGCAAGCTTTGTTGTAGATACACTTGTGTACCTTTACAGAGGTGGCAGATGCAATGCTGTTTCTGCGCTTATCGGAGGAGCATTGGCGCTTCATCCCATGATTGTTGTAAAGGATGGTAAAATGGATGCAAGCAGGAAATATAGAGGTAAGATCGGTAAAGTCATAAAGAATTATGCAAAAGATCTGGAAGAGGACCTGAAAAACGCAATACCGGATCGGGTATTTATTACACATTCGGAATGTGATGCTAAGACAGTTGAAGAGGTAAGAGATTACATAGCCTCTCTTGGCATTTTTAAGGAAATTATAGAGACAAGAGCAGGTGGTGTGATTTCATCACATTGTGGGCCTGGCACACTCGGAGTGTTATTTATTGCAAAATAATGGAGTTTCATATGGTAAGTACTTTGAAGCTGCTCGGAAAATATAAACATTTTATAAATTATTAGCACTCCCTATTGACGAGTGCTGATAATAGGTGTATAACATAGTCAAGAACAAAGGAAAGGAACAAAAAGCAAAGGCTTTGAGTTCTTGAAACATCCCGGTTCCAAAGAAACAGGTTGACACAGATTTTATAGATTAAGAAGGAGAGATGACTTATGTTGATGCCTAGTATTTTTGGAGAAAACTTATTTAACGATGATTGGATGGATTTTTCATTTCCTGATGTTGACAAGGCGCTTTATGGTAAACACGCAAAGAACGTTATGAAGACTGATGTCAAGGAAACAGACAATAGCTACGAAGTAGATATAGATCTTCCGGGATTTAAGAAGGATGAGATTGAGGCTAAGCTGGAGAATGGTTACTTAACTATCAGCGCAGCCAAAGGACTTGACAAGGAAGAGAAGGATGAAAAGGATGGCAAGTACATCCGCAAGGAGCGCTATTCCGGTGCTATGAGCAGGTCTTTCTATGTAGGCGATGAGCTGAAACAGGAAGATATCAAGGCAAAGTATCAGGACGGTATTCTTAAACTTTCAGTTCCGAAGAAGGAGCAAAAGAAAGTTGAGACCACAAAGCATATTGCTATTGAAGGATAAACTTAATTTAAATCATGTTATGAGAAGTCGCACAGGCCTATGGCCTGGGCGGCTTTTTAAATTAAAATACAAAGGAGCAGTATGATGTTTGCATTAGAGGGAAAGCATAAGAAATGGAAAAATGTCGATAAAGAATGCTATATTGTAATTTGTCTTTCAATCGGATATACTATAGCTTAATTATAGCGGAATGAGGGAAAAATAATGTCAAAAGATGAATACTTAATTACAGATGCCCCGTTAAAGGCGCTGACAGTTTTTGCAATGCCTATGATTTTGGGCAGCTTTTTTCAACAAGTATATAATATGGCTGATTCAATCATTGTTGGTCAGTTTGTAGGCTCCTCTGCACTTGCGGCAGTTGGAGCCTGTGCTGCGCTTACGAATGTGTTCATCTGTATAGCACTGGGAGCCGGTGTAGGAGCCGGTGTACTTGTGAGCCGCTATTTCGGCGCCAGGGATTACGGCAAAATGAAAACAATAGTATCAACATCACTGATTAGTTTTCTGGTTTTAAGCGTACTTCTGGGTTTCTTTGGCTTTTTCTTTTTCACATTCAATGATGAGCTTGCTACAGACACCTGCAGATATACTGGATGAGGGGACAGGCGCTGGTGCTGTACGACGGAGGAACGGTGGTGGGCGGAGGCGTTCTTTTTTCCACGGTCTGAAACAAAAAACGCGCGGCGTACCGCACTGGCACGCCGCACGTTTTTTTGTTATACTGGTAAACAACGGCGGGGCGGAGCGGCGCCCTGTGCGGGAAGAACAAAACAGGCCGCGCGCAAAGCGCGCGGGGAGGGGAAACGCCTTGGCGTCCGGCGAGAGGGATCTGACGCGCGGCAGCGTATGGCGGCAGGTGCTGGCCTATGCGATGCCGCTGGTGGCCAGCAGCCTGCTGCAGGCGCTGTACAGCATGGTGGACACGGTCATCGCAGGCCACTTTGCGGGCAGCGCGGCCATTTCAGCCATCAACAATTCGGGACAGATATTAAACATCCTTACTAAGATCGCCATCGGCATCACAACAGGCGGCAATATCATCATCGGCCAGTATTACGGCGCAAAAGAGCAAGGGCGGCTGGGCGAGGCGTCGGGCACGCTGCTCTCGCTTTCGCTGCTGCTTGGGGCGGCGACGGCTGTGGGCCTGTACGCGGGCGCATATCCGCTTCTGGGCCTGTTGGGCGCCCCGGCCATGGAGCAGTCTGTGGCGTATTTGCGCATCTGTGCGGTGGGCATGGTGTTCGTATTCGGTTACAACGCGCTTTCCGCCGTGCTGCGCGGCGTAGGCGATTCCCGCACGCCGCTGCTCATCATCGGCGTGGCTACGGTGGTGAACACCGTGCTGGACCTGTGGTTCGTGGCGGGGTCTTGGCATGGGCACCGCGGGCGCCGCGCTTGCCACAACGTGCCGCGCAGGCCGTCAGCTTCGGCATGGCGCTGGTGCTGGTGGCGCGGCGCACCGGGCTGCTACAGCCGAAGCTTGCGTTTTTTCCCGTATGCACGGCGCGCTGCTCCGGCTCATTCTTCGGCTGGGCATCCCCAGTGCACTGCAAATGACCATTGCCGGGTTCAGCTGGCTGGTGGTAACATTTCTTGTCAATCAGTACGGAGTGAATGTTTCGGCGGGCAACGGCGTGGCCATCAAGATCAAGGACATCTGCCAGCTGTTCATCTCCGCCATGGCCAGCGGTGCGACCACGATGATCGCCCAGAACCTCGGCGCATCCAAGTTCGAGCGTGCAAAGGATGTGATGTACACTGCCATGAAGATCACATGCGCCATGGCTGCGGCGATGATTGTTCTGGTGGAGCTGTTTGCGCCGCAGATGGCCGCCGTGTTTACAAATGAAGCCGCCGTGCGGGATGCGGCGGTGCTCAACCTGCGCATCGAGATCCTGGGACAGATATTCTACGCAGTGTTTATGGTATACCACGCGCTGGCCATCGGTGCGGGGCATTCCACCTTTGCCATGCTGTCCAGCTTTGCCAACTGCATCGTGTTCCGGGTGGTGCTCAGCCTGCTGTTCAATCATTTGTGGGGCATCTACGGGCTGTACGCGGCCTGTGCCGTAGCGCCTTCCATCTCGGTGCCGCTGGGCTGGCTGTACACCCGCTCGGGCGTTTGGCGGCGCAGTTTGGCCAAAACAGAAAAGTAACCTCCCGCACCGGCCCTTTCAGGCCATGCGGGTGCAGAAAACGGCGGGTGCTTCCGGTAAGGGAAGCGCCCGCCGCGCTGTTTTACATTGTTTTCCCGGGAAAACTCAACCGGTGATTTTTTCAAATACTTCCGCACCCTGGCCGCAGATGGGACATTTGTAGTTGGCGGGAAGGGTCTCGCCCTCATAGATATAGCCGCACACCGTGCAGCGCCATCCCGTCACCTTTTCTTCGGGCGGACGGTAGCTGGAGGCCTTGGGCGGTGTGAGGCCTTTCTTTACCGCGTGGTAATAATCATAGGTCATCTGCGGAACATCGTCCAGCACGGCCCAGTCATCCACGCGCGCCACGAACAGGATGTGTGTGCCGAGGTCCACCTCGTTCACTACGGTGCAGGCGAAGCGCGCCGCACACTGCTCTGTCACATAGGGCACGCCGTTTATATCCCGCGCCCAGGCAAAGCCCGCGAACTTGTCCACATCCCGGCTGCACTGGAACCCGAACCGGCCGATCAGCTCCATCGAGGCGCTCTCGGCCAGCACAGTGGCCGAGAATTTGCCGGACTCCAGAATGGTCCGGGTGGTTTGATTCTCCTTATTGATGGTCACCGCCACCTGCACCGGGGAAACGGTCACCTGCCCCAGTGTGTTGACGATGCAGCCCGCCGCTTTTCCGCCGGCTTCGGAGGAGACGATGTACAGCCCGTAGCTGAGTTTATCGAATGCATGATAATCCATAGATGGGCCTCCCTGAAATCATTATTGATAATAGTTTTCATTATAATGCGAAAAATTTTTCCGTCAAGACGCGGGGCGCATTTCCCTGTTTTTATTATGGCACATTTTTGCACAAAAAAGAAGCTGTGGGCCAAACGAAACTGAAAGTGCAAAAAACGAATACGGCAAGCGCAAGAAAACCGCGCGCGTCTGTGTTAAAATGAAAGCAAACAATCGCGGCCCGGCGCTGTTTGACGCGGGCATTTCAACAAAAAAGGAGTGTGCGCGCATGAATTTCCTGAATGTGGACATCCCCGTCAAAAACGTGCCGGAGCTGGACAAGGGCTTTGTGCCCCTGGGCCTGTTCTTCAAAAATTACCAGAAGGGCGCGGCGAAGCCCCTGTGCATCGCCGTGGAACGCTCGGGCGGCCAGATCGGTACCTACGAGACCAAGATCTACGGCACGCCGGAAATGGAGCAGGCCGACGCGTATTATGTGGACCGTCTGGTCAAGTTCCTTTTGTGGAGCTGGGGCGGCTTCAAGGTGAGCATCTGCGGCGACGACAACGTGGCCGCAGCCATCCGCGCCGCGTACAGCGAGGGCGGCTCCCGCGCCTTTGACAAGGGCTTTATGGAGCAGGTGTACGAGACGGAGTTCATCGTCGAGAGCCTGCCCTACGACAAAAAGCCCGAGGCAGTGCAGCGCGCCGAATCCATCGGCCGCCACCTGGACGGCGGGCGCATCGGCTTCGACGCCGGCGGCTCGGACCGCAAGGTGTCCGCCGTGCTGGACGGCGAGCCCATTTACAGCGAGGAAGTCGTATGGTTCCCCAAGACGATCTCCAACCCCGATTACCACTTTGAAGGCATCATGGCGGCGCTGTCCACAGCCGCGGCCAAGATTTTGGAAAAGGGCGGCCATGTGGACGCCATCGGCGTGTCCTCCGCGGGCGTGTACATCGACAACAAGTGCATGGTCGCCAGTTTGTTTTTGAAGGTGGGTAAGGACGAGTTCGACAAGAAGGTCAAGAACATTTACACCCGTGCGGCCGAGCAGCTTTCCAGCCAACTTGGTTATCACATCCCCGTGGTGGTGGCCAACGACGGCGACGTCAGCGCGCTGGCGGGCGCCATGGGCCTGGGCGAAAACGGCATCATGGGCATCGCCATGGGCACCAGCGAGGCTGTGGGCTATGTGGATACCGAGGGCAACATCTGCGGCTGGCTGAACGAGCTTGCCTTTGCTCCCGTGGACGGCCAGCCGGACGCCATGGAGGATGAGTGGAGCGGCGACATCGGCTGCGGCGTGAAATACTTCAGCCAGGACGGCGTCATCAAGCTGGCCCCGCGCGCGGGCATCGAGCTGACGGGCGCGTCTCCGGCTGAAAAGCTCAAGGAAGTGCAGGCCCTGATGGCCGCGGATGACGCCCGCGCCAAGGCTGTGTACGAATCCATCGGCGTATACCTGGGCCACACGCTGGGCCTGTACGCCATGTTCTACGACATCCGCCACGTGCAGATGATGGGCCGCGTGATGAGCGGCAAGGGCGGCGACATCATTATGGAAACGGCCTCCCGCGTAATGGACGAGGAATACCCGGACGTGGCCTTCCGCCCCGAAGCACCCGACGAAAAAACGCGCCGCGTGGGCCAGAGCGCCGCGGCTGCCAGCCTGCCGGAGCTGAAATAATTCCGGCTTGCCGCATAATAAAAACCGCGCGAAGGATTTATTTCCTCCGCGCGGTTTGTTATAATTGGGAAAAGCGGATGTGAAATGCTGAAGGAAGCGCCGGCGGCCGCTCCGCCGTTCAAAAGAAAAGAGGATATTTATGCTGTACGATACGCTGGAAAATCTGAACCAGTACACGGGCCTGTTCCCAAACCTGGACAAAGCCATTGATTTTATTGAGGACAACGACGTTTCCGCGCTGCCTTTGGGCCGCACGGAGATCGACGGGGACGACGTGTACGTCACGGTGATGGAGGCCGAGCCCACGCCCGGCGAGGGACGCGCATTCGAGACGCATTCCCGCTATATGGATCTTCAGATGGACCTGGAGGGTGCGGAGCTGTGCGAGGTGGCGCTGGGCGATGTGGAGGAAGCAGAGCCCTATGACGAGGAAAAGGATTTTGCGCTATGGAACGGAGCCGCCAGCGCCGCGTTGGTACTGGGAGAGGGCCGGTTCGCAGTGTTTATGGTGGAGGAGCCGCATAAGCCTGCCATTAAGGCGCAGGGCTGCGATAAGGTGAAAAAAGCGGTGTTCAAGATCGCATACTGAACCGGAGGGTGCAAAACAGCCGCAGTTTGTTTGGAGCCGGTCCGGCGGGGCCGCCGGAAGGGCGCTTAGGCGTGCGGCACGAAAAAGAACGGGAGGCATTGCGGGATGGAGAGCTTTATCATCGGCATAGCGGGGGGCACGGGCAGCGGCAAAACGACGCTGACAAAGCGGCTGAAGGAGCGCTTCGGCGACGACGTTTCGGTCATCAGCCACGACAATTACTACAAGCGCCACGATGAGCTGCCCTATGAGGAGCGCTGCAGGCTGAATTACGACCATCCGGACGCATTCGATACAGATCTGATGGTGGAGCAGGTTCAGGCGCTGCGCCGGGGCGAGACGATCGCCTGCCCGGTGTACGACTTTACGGTGCACAACCGTTCCGAGGACACGCTGCTCATTGCGCCCACAAGCGTCATCATCCTTGAGGGCATTCTCATTTTTGCGGATTCCAAGCTGCGGGATCTGATGGATGTGAAGATATTTGTGGATACCGACGCGGACGTGCGTATTCTGCGCCGCGTGGTGCGGGACGTGAAGAAGCGCGGCCGCACGCTGGAGAGCGTGGTGCAGCAATATCTTACGACCGTCAAGCCTATGCACGAGCAGTTTGTGGAGCCGAGCAAGCGCTGTGCGGACATCATCGTGCCCGAGGGCGGCAAAAATCTGGTTGCACTGGATATGATCATCCAGCGGGTGGAACACCATATCCGCGGCCAGCAGGAGCCTTGAACGGGACAGGCCGGGACGGATTTTTTCCGCCCCGGCAAAATTTTTGCTTGACTCTGACGGTGCGTCATAGTGTATTGTAGCTTTTGGGAGGCATGGAGGCGGCGGCACACCGCCGCCTGCCTCCCGGACAGAAAGGAGGAACAGCCATGGAATACACCGTAAACGGCCTTGCACGGCTGGCGGGCGTGAGCGTACGCACGCTGCACTGGTACGATGAGATCGGCCTGCTGCGCCCGGCCCGCGTCACCGAAGCGGGCTACCGGATGTACGGCCCGGATGAGGTGGATGCGCTGCAGAGCATCCTGTTCTACCGGGCGCTTGGCGTGCCGCTCAAACAGATCGGTGCGCTGATGGCGGACGCCTCCGCCGGACGGCTGGCCGCTTTGCAGAGCCATCGCGCCGCGCTGCTTTGCCGGCGAGCGCAGCTGGACGCCCTGCTGGCCACGCTGGACAAAACCATTTTGACGGAAGAAGGGAAATGTGCGATGACAGACGCAGAGAAATTTGAGGGCTTCAAACAGAAGCTCGTGGCGGAAAACGAGGCCGAATACGGCACAGAGGCAAGGGGCAAATACGGAGACATGGCCGTGGATGCCTCCAACGCGAGGCTGATGGGGCTTTCGCCCGAGCAGTACGGCGAGATGCAGAAGCTGAGCGCGCGGATCAACGCCGCTCTGGCCGCCGCGGTGCGCGCGGGCGAAGCGCCGGACGGGCCCGAGGGGCGGCGCATCGCTGGGCTGCATAAGCAGTGGCTGTGCTTCACTTGGCCCAAGTACACGCCCAAGGCACACCTCGGCCTGG
>ENA-OQMY01000159-OQMY01000159.1-human-gut-metagenome-genome-assembly--contig:-NODE-159-length-21789-cov-2.982966_pt1 | contig 21789 bp, 24 predicted proteins | sample MGYA00242623_ERZ504868 | MGnify/ENA primary metagenome ERZ504868 (study PRJEB26092, sample SAMD00036386) | human gut metagenome | host: Homo sapiens | study: EMG produced TPA metagenomics assembly of...
ATACGCCGCACCGCCGCATAAACGAGCCCGCCCACTGCGGACAGATGCAGACCGGACACCACCAGCACATGGGACAGCCCTGCGCCCCGGAACGCGTCCTTCACCTCATCCGTCAAAAGCGCACGGTCGCCTGCCGTCATTGCCGCGGCTGCTCCCGCATAAGGCTGTGCCAGAACTTTGCGCAGCGCCATGCTCAACGCCGCCTGCACCCGTTTCGCCCGAGCCCAAAGCGCACCGCTCTCCCCCTGTGGCAAAAAGCCGTCCAGATATTCTCCCGCCAGAAAAACTGCCGTCTGCGTAATTGCCGTATGTATATTCGTTTTCTTCCAGTTCCGCGAACTCCACGCGCGCAGAAAAGCATTCGCCCGGCAAAGCCTGCGGCAGAGAAAGAAAATACACCCGAAAAGGGCGCACAGCCATGCCGTTCACTTCGTCCACAAGAACACCGGCCCGAACGGTATCTTCAAGAAAGCCCGGCGACGTTTCCACAACCGCTGCGTGGATCTCCGCCTGTGTTCCGGCGCGCGCCTGAATGGGAGCCATCATCCATGTAAACGCCGCCATGCGCAGCAGCAGCGCCGCGCCCGTAACGGTGCATGCCAGCACGGCGTGAGTGCGGAACCGTCCGCCCAATTTCCAGGCTGGAAAAACGGCCGCAAGAAAAACGGCCGCCAGCGGCCCAAAAGCCGCTGGCGGCAGAAAGGCTGCAAGCAGTTGTATTACAAGATATAGAAACCCGGCGCAGGCAAGCGGCCTTTTCATACGGGACTATTTGAAAAACAGGGGCAGCGGCTCCAGATAAATGATATCCTTACGGTCTGCCGCGTCGCCTTCCGCCAGCACAGCCGCGCGCGCCACAACCGTGCCCTTGCTCTTGTTTACAAGCGTTTCCAGTGCATGCAGGCTGCCGCCGGTGCTGATCACATCATCCACGATGAGGATGCGTTTTCCATCCATGGAATCCAGATCCTTACGGTCGATGACGAGCTTCTGCACGGCCTCGGTCGTAATGGAAACATCCTCCACCACAACAGGCTCCTCCATGTAAAGTTTTGGGCCTTTCCGGGCCGGGATATAACGTTTGCCGCTCTGGCGGCTCATCTCGTAGGCCAGCGGGATACCTTTCGCTTCGGCCGTAACGATAATATCAAACTCCGGCACTTTTTTCAGCAGCGCTTCGGCGCAGGCCACAGTAAGCTCCACATCACTGAACATCACAAACGCGGCAATGTCCAGCTTTTCATTCACCGGGCACAGCGGCAGCTCCCGCGTAACGCCGGCAACATTCAGCGTATAAGTTTTACGCATAATTCATTCTCCTTTTTTATGATCGGCGCGCGTCACTCAACCCGGCGGCCATGCCAGGCTGCGCTTTGCCAACACATGAAAATGCAGATGCGGCACGCTCTGTCCGCCGTCCCTGCCACAGTTCGTCACAACGCGGTATCCGTTTCCAAGCTCCAGGTCTTCGGCCAGCCGGGCAATCACCTCAAAGATATGCGCTACCACAGCGCTGTTCTCCGGCGTAATGCCGCCAGGCGAAGCGATGTGTGTTTTGGGGATCACGAGAAAATGCACCGGTGCCTGCGGATCGATATCATGAAACGCAAGCACGGTGTCATCTTCATACACCTTGCTGACAGGGATATCCCCCGCCGCCATCTTGCAAAATAAGCAGTCCTGCATGAACGCTCCCTCCTTCTGTGTTCTGTTTTCCCAAAGAACGCCGCGCCCCAGAATGGGGCGCGCGTCTTTTTCTTTTAACGAACGGCCCGTTCAGACCAGGGCAGCCTTGACGATGCCCGGCACCGCGTTCAGCGCGTCGTCGATGCGGGAGGTGTCCTTGATGCCCGCCATCGCGAAATCGGGCTTGCCGCCTCCGTTGCCGCCGGCCACAGCCGCGATTTCCTTCACCAGCTTGCCCGCCGCAAGGCCGCGCGCCTGCGCCTCCTTGCCGACAGCCACAGCCAACGTTGTCTTGCCCTCGGCTTCGCCGATCACCGCAGTAACAGACGCGGGCGCTTTGTCCCGTGCATTGTCGCACAGCTTGCGCAGCGCATCTGTCGCAGTCCCCGTCAGATACATCGTGAAGATCTTTATGCCGTCCACGTCCTTGGCATCCTCAAACAAACCGCTGGCCTTCATGGCCGTCTGCCTCTGCTTAAGGTCGTCCAGTTCCTTCTGCACGGATCTCAGTTCTGCGGTGAGCGCAGCCGCGCGGGCGGGCAGGTCGTGGATATTGCTTACCTTCAGCGCGCCCGCCGTCTGGTTGAGCATATCGGATTTTTCATCCAGCAGGCGCAGCACGCCGTAGCCTGTTGTGCCTTCGATGCGCCGGATACCCGCCGCCACGCTGGATTCGGACAAAATCTTGAAGCAGCCCAGTTCGGCCGTATTGGAAACGTGCGTACCGCCGCAGAATTCCGTAGAAAAGCCCTCCACATCCACAACGCGCACGATATCGCCGTATTTTTCTCCGAACAGCGCCATAGCGCCCAGCTCCTTGGCCTCCTTGAGGGGCATCACCTTGATGTGTACGGGCAGCGCCTCGAAGATTTTGGCGTTGACGATCCGCTCCACCTCAGCCAGCTCCTGGGGCGTTACAGCGTTGAAGTGCGTGAAGTCGAAGCGCACACGCTCGTCGTCCTCATACGAGCCGGCCTGATGCACATGGGCGCCCAGCACTTCTCGCAGAGCTTTTTGCAGCAGATGCGCACCTGTATGGTTGCGCATGATCGCGTGGCGGCGGTCGCGCTCCACAGAAGCGATGACCTTATCGCCTGCCTGCACCACGCCGTCCAGCAGCGTACAGGTATGCACATAATAACCCTTCGGCGTCTTTTTACAGGCCGTCACCGCCAGATGCGCGCCGCCCGCCGTTGCAATCACGCCGGTATCGGCTACCTGACCGCCGCTCTCGGCATAGAAAGGCGTGCGGTCCAGCACCACCAGAACGCCTTCCTTCGCACCGTCGTCCGTGGACACGGCATCCGTCAGCTCATCGCCGTCGGACAGCGCCACGATTTTGGCCTCAGCCTCCAGCGTGCCGTAACCCAGAAATTCTGTGGCCGAAGCGTCCAGCGCGCCGAACAGATCCGCCGTCCAACCGGAAATGTCACGGCTCTGACGGTCCTTGCGTGCCTTTTCCCGCTGCTTTTGCATCTCGGTACGGAAGCTGTCCTCATCCACCTCAATGCCGTTCTCAGCAGCGATCTCCTTGGTAAGATCCAGCGGAAAGCCGAACGTATCATTCAGCTTGAACGCGTCAATGCCCGCCAGCACGCGGCGCTTGCCCTCGGCAGCAGCCTTTTCGATGTTGTCGATGAGATTCGACAGGATATTCAGGCCCTGGTCGATGGTGCGGGAGAAGCGCTCCTCCTCTGCGGATATAGTCTTTTTGATATAATCAGCATGCTCCACCAGCTCGGGGTAGGCTCCGCCGTTTTCGCGGATGACGGTATCGCACAGCTCGGCCAGGAACGGGCGCGTAACCCCCAGCATACGGCCATGGCGTGCGGCCCGGCGCAGCAAGCGGCGCAGTACGTAGCCACGGCCCTCGTTGGAGGGCAGGATACCGTCGCTCACCATAAACACGGTGGAACGGATGTGATCGGTGATGACACGGATGGAAACGTCCGTCGCATGGTCGCGGCCGTAGGTCTTACCCGTAATGCGCTCCACATGGTTCAGGATATTGTGAACGGTATCCACCTCGAACAGGTTTCCCACGCCCTGCATCACGCAGGCCAGGCGCTCCAGGCCCATGCCCGTATCAATGTTGGGGCGCTCCAGGCGCGTATATGTGCCCTTGCCGTCTGAATCAAACTGGCTGAACACCAGATTCCAGACCTCCATATAACGGTCGCAGTCACATCCCACCTTGCAATCCGGCTTGCCGCAGCCGTGCTCGGGGCCGCGGTCAAAATAGATCTCGCTGCAGGGGCCGCAGGGGCCGGAGCCGTGCTCCCAGAAATTGTCCTCCTTGCCGAAGCGCACCATGTGGGACGGGTCGATCCCCACTTCCTTTGTCCAAATATCGTAGGCCTCGTCGTCGTCCTCATACACCGAGACGTACAGAAGCTCGGCGGGAATCTCCAGCACCTTCGTCAGGAATTCCCACGCCCATGCGGTAGCCTCGCGCTTGAAATAATCCTGAAAGCTGAAGTTGCCCAGCATTTCAAAGAACGTGCCGTGACGCGCCGTGATGCCCACGCGCTCAATGTCCGGCGTGCGGATGCATTTCTGGCAGGTGGTGACACGGTGGCGCGGCGGCTCCTCCTGGCCGAGGAACCATTTTTTCATCGGCGCCATGCCGGAGTTGATCAACAAAAGGCTGTTATCGTTGTTGGGCACCAGGGGAAAGCTGTCCAAACGAAGGTGTCCTTTGCTTTCAAAGAAAGAAAGGTATTTTTCGCGCAGCTCGTTCAGGCCGGTCCATTCCATCGGGTTCATTCTCCTCACAAAATAAATGTCATTTTTGTTCTGCCGTGTAAAAAAAACTATAGCCCTCGCCCCTGTGTCAGGGACGAAGGCCTGTCAGCATCCGTGGTACCACCCAAATTGCGTACCAAAAGGCACGCCGCTTTCCCCGCGTTAACGCCGCAGCTACGTCCCGCTCATCACGGGAGGCTATCCGGGTGGCGGTGGGGTCCGAAGCGGGAACGTCTCAGCCCTGCGTTCCCTTTCTGTAAGCCGTGCGGAACCCCATTGGCCCAGTCTCTGCCGTAATACCTGTTTTTACACGTTTACCATATTATTATAAATCAAATCCGGGCAATGTCAACCCCCGGATGGCTTACTCCTGCGCAAGAAAAAAGCTCAGGGCATCCGTTACTTTGGCGAACACCTGCGCAGCGTCGTCGCTGTCGTGTGTGCCGCTGTCCAGCAGAACGGCGATGGTATATCGAGGTTCTTCCGCAGGGTAAAAACCCACGAACCACGCGTCCATAATTTCTTCTCCGTCCTCCTGATAGCGGCCCGTCTGCGCTGTCCCCGTCTTGCCCCCCGCACCGCCGGCCCGGGGCGCGGCTTTTCGCCCCAGCCCTTCCTCAACAACGCCCACAAGCATCTGCCGAATCACCTCCGCCACATCTTTGTCCATCACCTGCCGCTGGACGGGGCGGTACAGGCTTTCCGTTACCGACTGCGTGTATTCATCCACAATTCCCTCCACAAACACAGGTTCCACATACCGCCCTCCGTTTGCAAACAGGTTCATCATCGCGGCAACCTGTACGGGCGTGGCGGTCAGCGCTCCCTGGCCGAAGCTGATAGATGCGAGCTGGCCCAGATCTTCCAGCTGCGCCGCGTCCGGCAGGTTCCCGGAGGCTGCCCGCAGACCGCCCGCAACCTGCTGGCTTTGCCCAAATCCCGCACTTTTTGTAATGTCGTACACCGTCTGCGCGCCCAGGCGCAGCCCAAGCTGCACAAAGTAGCAGTTACAGCTTTGCTCCAGCGCGGTTTTCATGTCTACCGTCCCGTGGCCCCGCCCATAGGCGCAGCGGTAAACATGGCCGCCCACCTCGATGGATCCCGTGCATTCATACGTCTCCTGCGCGCTGATTCCCTGCTCCAGCGCCGCCGCGGCCAGCAGCGGCTTGAACACCGAACCCACATTATATGCACTGAGGGCGCGGTTGACCAATGAAGTATCCTGGCGCGCGATGCTTGCGGCCACATTTTCCGGGTCGTACAGCGGCAGGCTCACGCTGGCGCGCACGCGCCCGGTGGGCGCGTCCAGTACAACGATGCATCCCTTATCCACCATTTCAATGCCTACGGCTTCGCAGGCGCGCTGGATGCTTGAATCCAGCGTGAGCATCACACCCGCCCCCGTGCCGGGAGATTCCACCAGGTACGGCGCATCTGATTCTATAAATCCCCCGCGCGCATTCATTGTGCAGCGCACCTCCGTCAAAGTGGAGCCTCCTGTCAAAAGATCATCAAAAGCATATTCCACACCTGAAACACCGTGGCCGGACGCTCCGAGATATCCAATGAGGTGCTGGGCTATGGGCATAGGCTGGTACCGCACAGGCTTTTCAAACGTATACTGCGCACGCGCTGCGGCCGCCCCTGTGACAGGCATCAGGAACGGAGAGCCCCGCTGGATGCTTGCATAAAACTGCGTGCGCAGTTCCGCCGGGATGGCCTCAAACAAAGTATGATAGCTCGTCCTCCCCGGCTCAATCAACGCATAGCGCTCCGAGACCGTCCCTGTAAGCGGCAAAAAACCGCAGTCGTAAATATTGCCGCGCCCTTCACTCAGCACGACGCTGGTACTGCTCTGCTGTACGGCGGCAGCCGCATATGCCGGATTTGTAGACACGGCTGCAAGAGCACAAACCACTACGGCGAACGCAAGCAGACACGCGCCCGCCATTGCAATGAGCCTTTTTTCCAACATATCCCCTCCTTTTCCACACAAAAATAGTGTGCGCGCTATATGCCCCGGCTAAACGCCAAACCAGTGTGCGGCGAGATTTTCCTCGTTTCCGGGCATGCAAAAAGCCCCGCCTTCCGGCGGGGCTCTGTCCAGCAGGGATAATGTTTCTCAGGTTGGGGCTCACTCCGCATCGAATACGATCGCCTGAATGGCGTTTACGATATCCTGCGTAGTAAAGCGCGCCACGCCAATAGCGTCCAGCATACGGTCCGTCTCCGACTTCGTCGCATCGATGTAGCGGAATTCGGCGCGCTGGATCGCATTTTCCAGAACCGATTTTTCCTCAGGCGTATTGCCGGGATCGTTCCATTCTTTTGTGAGGAGCTGCAACGTAGCGGAAATCGCCTGCTGCTTTGTAAAAACGGCGTTGGCCGCCTCTGTCTGGAATTCAGAAACACTGTTGAGTGTACGCATCGTGATCGTTCCTCCGTCCTTTATTTTCCTGGGGCTGTTTTGATTCTACACCCGTCGCACATAAAACGCAAGCGCCGTTTTCCGGAAGAAGCGGTTGCATACACTAAACGATCGGGTCCAGCTCCTGCGCTTTCATACGCAGCTCGATTTTCGCGCTCAGACGCACTTCCTTAAAAGCATCCTTGATGCGGTTCTCCACCACAACGCTGTCGGCAGGCGAAGTGACCGTCAACATAAGGATGTACTGGTTGCGGCTGTAACGGCTGAATACATCGCCCTTGCGCAGAGACTCCCGAATGACTTCCTTGCCGCGCGCCATCGCGTCCACGATCTCCTGTTTTGCCACGGTCTGGCCGTTTTTTCCTTCAAACGTCACAAGGATGAGCAGCACATGACTATTGGAACGTGCCGCGCTTCGTGCGACCATCTGGTACACGGATTTGAACATCTCATACTCGCAGTAGTATGCGCCGTGGATGGGCCGGGCGTCCCGCGTAATCTCGCCCAAATCCTGCTGGATCTGGCGCAGATTTTCCTTCATCTGGTTCGCTCCTTGGGAAAGCCCAGAGATATATGTCCCGCAGCTCGGGCGAAAGACGTTCGCCCAGCTCGTCGTAAAACAGGTTGGAGATCACCGGATAATAGCTCAGCACAGCCTGCTTCATATCCAACCTGCGCATGGTATTGAAGATGTAGCGGTAAAGTTCCTCGTGCAGCGGCTCCAGCAGCGCCGCACGGTTGCAGATATCCAGCGTCTCCTCCAGATCCTCCCTGCCTCCGCGTTCGCAGAGCGTGGCAGCCAGATTTTTAACGGTACGCAGATAGGTCTGCCGCAGATAACTGCTGTATTGGATGACCCACTGCTGCATGCTCAGGCTGGGCAGAAGATCGCCGGTATACAGCTTCAGCGCTCGCCGCGCATGCGGGATACGCTCCTCCGCCGGCGTGCCCGGTTGATCCGCAAGACGCGCCTCCTGCTCGAATTCCCACACATCGGTGGTGACGGAGATTTCCGGGTTCCAAATGTAACGCCCGCTCTCTGTGATGATAAAGCGTTTTTCCTTATCCGCTTTCTGCAAAAACTTGCGAAGCGAATACGCCGCGTTTTTCAACGCGCCGGCCGGGTTTTCGATTTCATCGCTCTCCCACAGGCCGTCCATCAGCTGCTCATTCGTCAGCTTTTTATCGCCGCGCAGCAAAAGCAGCGCCAAAAGCTCCAAAGGCTTGTTGAGCCGCGCGCTGTGCTCCAGGATCGGCGTACCGTTCCACAGGATCGTCATACCGCTGAACAGGGATATTTCCATTTTACTTTGCTCAGGCACTTTCCTCTCCCCCTTCCGAATCAATTTGGATTCAGCTCATTGCTGAAAGGCGTTTTTCCATCGCCTCATAATGCATGCAGTGTGTGAGGGCTGTCTCTTTACTGACGCGCTTTTCCGTCACCAGGCGCAGCAGGCTTGTGTCCATGGTACACATACCCTGTGCCGCACCCGCTTGAATAGCGGAATCAATCTGGTGCGTCTTTGCCTCACGGATCAGGTTTTTGATGGCCGGGTTCGTATACATGATCTCAAACGCCGGGGTCTGCTTGCCGTCCAGCGTGGGAACAAGCTGCTGGCTGATGACCGCCTGAAGCACCATGGAGAGCTGCATGCGCACCTGCGCCTGCTGCCCGGCCGGGAACACATCGATGATGCGGTCCACCGTGTTGGCAGCGCCTGTGGTGTGCAGCGTGCTGAACAGCAGCTGCCCCGTCTCCGCGGCGGTCATGGCCACCTCGATGGTCTCATAGTCCCGCATTTCGCCTAGCAGGATGACGTCCGGGCTCTCCCGCAAAGCACTGCGAAGGGCGCTGACATAGCTCGGAGAATCGGTTGAGATCTCTCGCTGCGTCACGATACATCTGTCATGCCGATGGATGTATTCAATGGGGTCTTCCATTGTGATGATGTGCCCTTCTCTTGTCTGGTTGATGGCGTTGATGAGGCAGGCCAGCGTTGTGGATTTGCCGCTGCCCGCCGAGCCCGTCACCAGGACAAGTCCTTTCATCAGCCTGGCCGAGGCAAGCACCTCAGGCGGAATGTTCAGCTTTTCCGGCTCCGGCAAGCCAAAACGTATCACACGAATGACCGCCGCAAGGCTGCCGCGCTGATGCAGAACATTCGCCCGGAAACGTCCGAGATCCGGAATCGAAAAGGAAAAATCGTCGTCCATGTCCTCCCGTTCGATGCGGCTGCGGCTGCGTCCGCACAGCGTGTAAATATCCGAGATGACCGCGGCGGTATCTGCCGGCATCAGCCGCGCTTCCATCCGCCTCTGGCGGCCGTCCACCTTATAGGTAAGCGGCAGGCCGGCGATAATAAAAATATCAGACGCACCCATTTCAACGGCCTGTCTGAGCGTTTCCCTGACGTCCATGCGTCTCCTCCTATCCTTCCCGCAGTGTACCGAACAGCGCAGGAGCCTCGGCCTCGCCCGCCCATTCGGCGCTCTGCTGCCATTGTATCACTCTGTATCCGCCGTCCGCTGTCAACTCCGCAAAAACAGAAAGCGAACGCCCGTCCGCGCCCTCCAGCACGGCGCTCACACCGGGGCCTTCCCGGGCAGTGCCATGCGGCAGCAGCGCATCCAGCTCCGCCGTATCCCCGGCCTGCGCCAGCGCTGCGTCCAGCTCTGCCAGCCATTGTTGTCCCGCGCATTCCAGCGCATAAACGCTTTGGGCCTGACGCGCCTGCTTCTGCGCGAGTGCAAGGTCGGCCCGGGCGGTGGAAAAGCTCAGCACAGAGAGCGTTGCCAGACACAGGATGATCACCGTCAGCAGCAGCGACAGCCATCCCAGACGCACCGGCCTGCTTTCCATCTCGTCTCCCCCTTGCCCGCGGCGTTACCCGCCGATGTATTTCTGCGTATCCAGCTCATACAAAACCGTATCGCCGTCCGCCGCAGTTACAACAAAATGCGCCGTGCGCATCTCACCCGCCTGCCGCGGCGTTTCGTCCAGCACTGCTTCCAGGACGTAAGCCCCCTGTGTTTCATCCTCTGTCCAACCGCCCTGGACGTCGTATGCGGCGCGCAGTGTGCCGCGCGCCGTTTTCTCAGCACCCAACAGGGCTGCGAAATCTTCCTGTGAGCCGCTTGCCGCAAACAACTCCGCCGCATTTTGGGCGATGCTTACAGCTGTGGAAAGCTCCCTGGCCTCCCGTGAGGTACGCTTTGCAGCACCCAGTATCTGCACCAGCACGGTCAGGCTGGCAAGCAGAAAGAGTACCAAAAGCAGCGTTTCCACATAAAAAGCTGCGCCGCCCCGAGATCTACGCATCCGGGCCAGTCCCCCTTCCGCTGCGCAGCGCGATATCTGCGCTTCCGTATTCGGTTGACACTACCAGCAGACCCGGTCGAACCTGCTCGATGGAAAAGGATTTTGCATCCACGATGCGTTCGGAGTCCTGCGGGTCCAGCGCAGCATCTGCCGTCCCATATTCCTCCCGCAGCGCGCCTTCATATAAATAAATACGGGTTTCGTAAGTTTCGCCGTCTGCGTTCTCCCGCAGCAGCAGCGCCGCGCCCTCGGGGCCTTCCCCAACGGAAACAGCTCCCGCCGCGTCCGCCGCATGCACCCGCGCGGCAAGATATGACAGCGCCGCGCGCGCCTCTCTGTTCCGCGTCTGGCTGTCCACGACCGCACTGTAAAGCCCGGTCCCCGTCATCACAAGGAACAGCAGCGACAGCACGATGATGGCAAACAGAAGCAGCGGATACAGATGCATCCAAAACGCTCCGTGTTTTTTCACTCCGCCGCCTCCCTTCATTTTGTCTTATCCCGCGCCTAAGACTGTCATGCCGTCTGCTTTTCCAGCACGGCGACGGCCGGCAGCTGGTTCGATGCATACGCCTCATAGCTGACGATAAACCGGCTGTGGTTGACCTGCACGCCATAGTTTTCTTCCAGATAGGAAAGGCTCTGCGGGTATGCCCCCTCAAGAGCGTAGCACTGCACCGCCGCATCCAGCACCGCCGTGCGGAGGCTCTGCGCCGCCTGTTCCCTCATTGCCGCCTGTGCGCCGTTCCAAACAGCCCATACACCCAGCAACAGCAGCAGTGTACATACTGCCGCTATGGCTGCGCCCAGCCGTTTTGCGCCGCGCCGCGGCCGTTTTTCCTGATACATCCCCGCGCCCCCTTATCCGATGGAAGTGAGAATGCCGATCAACGGCAGCATCACGGCCAGAAGAGTAATCCCCACCGAAACGGTGAGAAATCCTGCAAGCACAGGTTCCACGCTGTCGATGATGCGCCCCATCCGCATGTTTGCATCCTCACTGAACACCTGCGCAAGGCGCGCCAGCACCTGGTCCAGATTGCCGCTGCGTGCTCCGCTCATCAGCATGCGCGCGTACAGCGGTTCGAACACGCGGTTATCGTAAACGGCCTGCGCCAGGCTGCGCCCCTCAAGCATCTGCCGGCGGCAGCTTTCCAGCTGCGCGCGCAGCGCGCGGTGCCGCACCATGTCCGACGCGCGTTCCATTGCTGTGTCGGTGTCCATCCCGCTGGCCGTAAACGTGGCCAGCGCCGTAGTAAATTGCGCCTCCGCCAGCCGCCGGGCAGCAGCAGAAGTAAAGGGCAGTTTTTCAAACAACGTGCGGAACAGGCCGTTCCCACGCTGCGTGCGCGCCGCAGCCGCACCGGTAAGCAAAAGCGCCGTCAGCACGATGACCAGGCACAGAGATGCCCAGCCGATGATATTTGCAGCCGTGATGTACGCATAAGAAGAAGCCGCTACGCTTCCCGCCAGCCCCGTATAAACACCGGTGAATACCGGAAGCACACGCGCGACCAGAACGGCCAGCACTCCGGCCATCAAGAACAGCAAAACTGCCGGATAGATCACAGCACTTTTCAGCCTTTTTTCCAGCTTATCCTGTGTTTCGTAATATACCGCGAGGCTTTTCAGCACGCTCTCGGTGCGTCCCGCCGCCTCGCCCGCCGCGACAAGCTGCGCCGCATACGCGGGAAATTATCCGCATTGCTCCACCGCCTCGGCCAAAGGCTCCCCCATTTGGACACGCTCAAGCACGGCGGAAGCCGCATCGTACAGCGGGCCGTCCCCGCTGTCTCCGCGCATCAGGGAGAGCGCGTCGTCTACCTGAATGCCCGCTGCCAGCATCATCGCCATATCTTCGCAAAAGGCGCTCACCGCCAGCGAGCGAAGTATTTTTGCCGCCATGACCTTTCCTCCTCAATAGACCTCTTTATCCGCATAGCCCTTACCGTCGCCCACAAGCGCGCTCTGGCCGGCAGCCGCAAACGTCAGGTCGATGCGCTGCCATTCATGCCTGGGCGCCCTGATCTCCACGGTGATCCAGCCGCTCTCTTCCAGCCAAATCATGTTCCACGCATGGTACAGCTCGCTTCCGCCGCTGGAAACATATCCTGTGATAAGCTTTGTCGGGATACCCTGGCTGCGCAGCATTGCCGCGGCAAGCGCAGCATAATCGTAGCAGATGCCCTTCTTTGTGGAGAGCGTCTCATCCGGGTCCGGCAGATATCCGGTAACGTTGTTGTCTACGATGTTTTGGGCTTTGTCGTAATCATAGTCCACATTGCTTTGGATATATTCGTACACACTGCTCACCACCGCCGCCGCATCCGCTGCCTGTGCGCTTATGTCCGACGCCAGCAAGACACATGCGGAGTCCACACTGTAAGCTACCCGCTGACTGGGCCGCAGGAATGGCTCGAATTCACTGTCCAGCACAACGTCCGCCTGTGCGGAAAACAATTCCATGTACTTGTTCTCTGTGGTATTCTGCATCACGCGGACATTGTATTGCCCGTTGCCGCTTTGCAGCGGATAAACGACCGGCGTTCCGTCTCCGGGCAGATCGTAATTGTATTTTACGTCTCCATACACGACCTGGCATTTCAGGCGTTTGTCGCTTTGCGCCCGCACGGCGACATACCCCTGCGACACCGCCGAAAGGTCTATTTCCGCCCCGCTGCCGCTTACAGCGGCGTCCGGGTGAAACTCGGCGTTCCGAAATGCCGGCGGCTCGTAATGTGTGCTGTTCGCCGGCGCCACGGTACGGCTTTCAGCGCCGCTCCCCGCAGGGGCCGCGCTGCATCCTGATATCAGCATGATAAAAGTCAAAAAAAGCGGCCATTCCGCCGCGCCATTGTCTTTTCACTGAATACTCCCAAGCCGTGGGCTGCCCGCCCTGTGGTATGCCGCATGACGGAAACGCCGCTCTACACATCGCCGCGCGGGGTTCGCGGTATGACAGAAGCCTGCCAAACGCCGCCATGGGGTTATCACTTATTATAGGGGAAATCCTTTCCGCTTTCAAGCCAAAACGTCTTTCCTGTTCAAAATTGTCAATCTTCCGGTATGCTTCCGGTAAACTTTTTGACGCCGCATTACCCCGCTCCGCCTTTTTGCGCGCTGCCAAACATTTTAAAAAGTCCCGCGCCCGCAAAAACGGACGCAGGACAGACTGTTTTCAATTCAGTCGGCAATATATCTCTCAGCAATCTCTTTAAATTCCGCCTCATGCGCCGGATACCACTGCGCAAAAGTTCCGTCGGACGCGCGCACCGCACGCCCCAGCTCCGCAAGAAAAGCCGGGATATCCTGTTCCAACATCATCCCCAGCTCCTGGCCGAACTGTTCCGCCCCCTGCGCATCGCATCCGCCTGCATACAGCATATAGGCAGGCATCGGCTTTTTATCCACCAGCTTCACGCCGCCGCGAAAACCCAGCGTACCGATTTGGTGCGTACCGCAGCTGGAAGGGCAGCCGGAGATATGGATGCGCGGCAATATGCCGTCGGAAAATCCTTCCCTGCGCATTGCCTCCACCAGCATCTTCAATGTTGACTGTGAATCCCGCACACCCTGCTGGCAGGTCGCTGCACCCACGCATGCCACAGAAGATTCGAACAAATCCCGCGCACCGTCTTCCGTAACGGCAAGCACTGCCTGCGCCTCTTCCGCCGTCAGATTGATACAATACATCGTTTCATCCGGGCCAACCCGCCATTCCGCGTCCGGAGCATTGCACATGGATTCATAAAGCTCGGCAGTTTTTTTACCAGACAGCATCCCGCCGATGGGATGGTATGCCACAGCGTAAAGCCCCGGCTGTTTCTGCGGGATGGCGCGCGGATGCGAGAGAGACGCACCGCCTGTTTTGGGTGCCGTCGAGTCCGGCAGCACCAGGGCCATATCCTTCTCCTTCGCCAAAGCCAGATTCTCACGAAAAACAGTTTTCAGGCCATCTTCGCCTAATGTTTCCTGCAAATAACGCGTACGCGCGCGGGCACGATTCTCGTAATTTCCGTGCTCCTGGAAAGTCTTTACCATAGCGCATACGTCGTACAGAACATTCCGGGGCGCAACGCCTGTGTCTACCAGTACACCCATTTTGGGATTTGCGCCAAGCCCGCCGGCGCAATAGACATCAAAAGTTCCGTCCGCGCAGGCTACAAAGCCCAGATCCCGGAATGTCGCATGTGTTTCATTCGCCGGTCCATTGGAGAACCCTACCTTGAGCTTACGCGGCAGCCGGATTTCCCGCACCTGCGCCAGTAGATAATCATTGACTGCCTGAGCCGTGGGCATCACATCAAAATACTCTCCCTGCTCCACACCCGTAAGCGGGCTCACCATGACATTGCGCGGGAAGTCGCCGCCGCCGCCGCGCGTTATAATGTCGTAATCAAGCGCCCGCTTCATGATCTCCACCACACTCTGCGGCGGGAGGTCGTGCATCTGGATGGTCTGGCATGTGGTGAGCTTCATACGCGGTACGCTGTATTTTTCGGCACATTCGGCTATAAACCCAAGCCGTTCCTTCGTCAGCCGCCCGCCGGGCAGGCGCAGACGAAGCATGCTGTATCCGTTCTCCCTCTGCGCATAACTGCCAAAACCGCCCGAAAAGCCTTTGTAAGCCTTGCGGTCAATCTCTCCGTTTGTAAATTCATATATTTTCTCTTCAAAAGCATCAATGTCCTGCCTGAGTACGGCAAGTAGTTTTCCGTTCATATGCCCGACCTTCCCTTTTTCTTTTGTTTCGCAGCGGCAAACTCCGCCATGTTTCTTTTGGGTTCTACATTATTATACAAAACTCATGAGCGGTGTCAACCGTCATGGACACGGGTTCTGTTTTTCGCACAAACCGCCCCGCTTATAGCATGCCCTGTTTTTATATTTTCCCGTCTGCTGCCCGCTGTTTTATTTCTTCACAAAAAAAACTTGAAAATTCGGGGTTGACAACGAAGAAATGATTTGATAATATAATAAAGCACTCGAGAGAAGAGTGCGGCGCTGATAGGCGCTGGTGCCGTGGGGGTGTAGCTCACTTGGGAGAGCGCTTGAATGGCATTCAAGAGGTAAGGGGTTCGATCCCCCTCATCTCCACCACATAATCAAAATCCGAACCTTATAGGTTCGGATTTTTGTTTTTAACATTGCTGCAAGAAAACCGCTTAAACATAGTGTTTAAGCGGTTTTCTTATTGCATAAAAGCAGCAACCCGTCGGGGCGGCTACTTTTGAATCTGCAAAACACAATAATTTATGTTTCACTGTCGTTCCGCGGAAACACAACTGTGAGCAGCATTTTGAACGCATCTTCCGCATGAACGGAATGCGGCTTTCGGGCAGGCATCACCAGTGTTTCCCCTGCGGACAGGCAGTATTCCCGGCCGTCTACCACGAATCTGCCTTTTCCTTCGATGACTGTGACCATCGCGTCGCCTGCAGAATCGTGTGTTCCGATCTCCTCTCCTTTTGCAAAAGCGAACAGCGTGATACTGACGCAGCTGTTCTGCGCCAGTGTTTTACTGACGACCTGCCCTGTGTTCGCCGATATCTCATCCGCAAGCCGCACTATCTCTTCGTGTTCGATATTTTTGATAAAAGCCATAATATTTTCTCCTCCTTTTGCCTCTAAACCGATTTTTCTTTGTTTACAGTTTGCCACAGATATTTTTTCCAATGCGTTGTTTTAACAACAATATCCCAAAAATATTTCAAAACAACTATTGACTTCGAGTCTGCTCCAAGGTGTATGCTCTTTTCAGCGGTTCAAATGGAGGTCTGCGATTGAAAGGAGAAATCTTCATGGATGCAAACCGAATGAAGCGGGAACTCGGCGGCGGCGCGGTTTTTCCCATCGGAGCTGAAAACACTGCCTACGCGCAATATTTTACGGGTGAATGCTATCTGAATATGCTTACAACCTCCGGCGTCGGCATCGGCGTTGTGACTTTTGCCCCCGGTACGATCAACGCCTGGCACATCCACCACAAGGGCGGACAGATCCTGCTTGTAACGGGGGGACGCGGCTGGTATCAGGAGGACGGAAAACCGGCACGGGCACTGGCCGCCGGAGACGTTGTCAATATTCCCCCGGAGGTCAAGCATTGGCATGGCGCCGCCGTGGACTGCTGGTTCCAGCATCTGGCCGTGGAGGTCCCCGCAGAAGGCGCATCCAATGAGTGGCTGGAATTCCTGCCTACAGAAGATTATGCTTCATTATAACACATTTTTTAATGGAAAGGAGCGGAAAGCTATATGGCGAAAGCAAGGGTATATTTCACACGGGAGATCACACCACAGGCGATGGACCGTCTCTATGATGCGCTCGGCATCCGGCTGAGTGGAAAGACCGCAGTGAAAATCTCTACCGGAGAGCCGGGCGGACATAACTTTTTGCAGCCCGCGTTGATTGGTCCGCTGACAGAACGTCTGCACGGCACCATCGTTGAGTGCAATACCGCTTACGAAGGCCGGAGGAACACCACACAGGAGCATTGGAAGGCCATTCAGGAGCACGGTTTTTTGGATATCGCACCCTGTGACATCATGGATGAAACCGGCGAGCTGGCACTGCCTGTCACAAACGGTATGCATCTGCAGGAAAATTTTGTCGGAGCGCACCTGCGGAATTACGACTCTATGCTGGTTCTTTCTCACTTTAAGGGCCACATGATGGGAGGCTTCGGCGGCGCATTGAAAAACTATTTCCATCGGCATCGCCTCTGCTCACGGCAAAGCACATATTCACGGTGTGGGTGTTCCAGAGGAGCTATGGACGGCCGATCACAACTCTTTTCTGGAGTGCATGGCCGACGCGGCCAAATCCGTTGTAGAATATCTGGGGCGGCGGAACATGGCTTTTATCAATGTTGCCAACCGCCTTTCCGTGGACTGTGACTGCGACGCGCACCCACACGAACCGGAAATGGCCGACATAGGCGTCTTTGCCTCTCTGGACCCCGTAGCGTTGGACCAGGCCTGTGTGGACGCGGTATATGCCTCCCCTGACCCCGGAAAAGCCGCGCTCATCGAACGCATGGAATCCCGCAACGGTATCCACACGGTTGAAACAGCTTGTGCGCTGGGCATAGGCGTCCGGGAATACGAATTGATTTATCTGGATTGAGCTCATGGACCATTTTCGGATTTCGAAAAAACAAAGGAGAAAAGTATGATTGAAAAAGTAACGGCAGGACGGGACGCCATGGGCGTTTTTGCACCCAAATTCGCAGAACTGAACGACGATGTGCTGTTCGGGCAGGTCTGGGCGCGAGAGGAACAGCTTTCCGCCCGCGACCGCAGCATCGTCACAGTGACGGCTCTGATGGCCAGCGGAATTCTCGACAGTTCTCTGCAGCATCATATTCAGAACGCAAAAAACGCACGGCGTAACGGCTGTGGAAATGGCCGAGCTTCTCACCCACGCTGCTTTTTACGCAGGCTGGCCCAAGGCCTGGGCCGCACTGCGCATGGCGAAGGAAATCTACGGCACGGCAGACTGAACAGCACGCCCGTGTGCAAAAGCCAGGCATTCCTTATAAGGAATGCCTGGCTTTTTGAATATCCGCCGTCGGAATATTTACTTTTCTCCCGCGTCCGCCTTCGCCTCCCGGTTCATCTTCACGAAAACCGGAATATACATCGCAAGCGTAAAAGCCATGACCGCGCCGCAGACGGCAATGAGTATATCCGCCACTGTCGGTGGGATGCTCACCCACAGAATGAGCGTGACCGTCACCAGATAGAATACAAAGGTACACACCTTGCCGAACCATTTTGCGCCGTCCAATTTTTTGCCGCGCCGCAGCATCACCAGCCCCGCCACAGCCATAAAGCCTTCCTTAAGTACATACAGCACTACAAGCGCAGCGACCCAGCGATACCGTGTCATCAGGCAGAGCACCACAGCGCCCTCTGTCAGCTTGTCCGCCACAGGGTCCAGCAAAATGCCCAACTCCGTAATCTGGTTGAAACGCCGCGCGATTTTACCATCGAACAAGTCTGTGAAGCCGGATATCCCCAGTACCACAGCCGCCCGAAAAAACTCGGGGGGCGTTTCCGCTTTGAAGTACAGATACACAAACAAAGGGATCAGCAGAATGCGGAAATAGCTGAGGATGTTCGGGATAGTGAACATCTCCCGCAAGGTCGGTTTTTTCATGTTGGATGCTCCTTCACAAGAGATTGCTTTCAGTGCACAGGCCGCGGCTGCATATATAAATTACGAGCCTGTGCAATATTTTTCTTCATGGTTTGACGCAGCGCCGGTAAAGCCCTATAATGGGGGTGTATCCCAAAAGATTTGAGGAGGTTTTGTTTCATGTGGACGCGTGATCTTTTAAAAATGAACGCCAAGCAGGTGCTTCGCAACAACTATTGGATGGCGCTGCTCGTCGCCTTCGTGGCTTCCCTGCTCGCAGGGGCTCTTCCAACATAGGCCCCACACTGACATTTAATTATACCACAGGTTCTGATCATTACAACTATCAATACGGATATGACCGCGCCGTACTGCCCTATTTCGGCGCTGTGGCCGCCGCCGCATTTGGCTTCGTGCTCATTGCAATGGTGGTTGGCGTTCTCTTTTCCGTGTTTGTAAGCAATCCTGTGACAGTCGGCAAGTGCCGCTATTTTATGGAGAGCCGGGTGGGCAACGCTCCGTTCTCGTCGCTGTTCTCCGCGTTCGGAGGCCCAGCTTACCGCAACGTGGTGAAAGTGATGTTTATGAAAAACTCTGTTTATTTTCCTGTGGAGCCTGCTGTTTGTGATCCCCGGGCATCTATAAGGCATACCAATACCGCATGGTGGATTACCTGATGGCGGAAAACTCCTTACATGACCTACCAACGTGCGCTGGAGCTCAGCCGCCAGATGACAGATGGCGAGAAGTTCAATATTTTCATTCTGGAGCTCTCGGTTCTTCGGTTGGCGTTTTTCTGGGAGGCGCTTGCCTGTGGTATTGGGGTGTTCTTCGTGAATCCTTACATTGAAGCCACGTTTGCCGAACTGTATGCGGCGCTGCGCGCAAAAGCGTTTGCCACCGGTATGACGGACGCTTCCGAGCTGAGTGATTTTATGCGATACTGACAGCACTTCTTCGTCTTTCATATGCTCTGCAAGACAAAAAGGGACGGCCTGCGGGCCGTCCCTTCTTTGCATTTCTGTTCCGTACCGCCGTTTTGCCTTCACCCGTTACAGGCGGCGGCGCATCCAGCGCAATGTATTTGAAATGACCTCGTCGCGGCAATATTCGTTGAATATCTCATGATACAGTCCGCCGTATATCTTCATCTGCCTGTCCGTCGAAGACGCGGCCGCAAAAAAACTCATAGGTGTCCTGCACGCTCACCAATCCATCCTTTTCGCCATGCAGCATCAGAACCGGATAGGTGAAATCCTTCACTGCGGTTTTGAACCACGCCACACCGTCACAGATGGCATAGCATAGGCCTGTGGTAAATGTTTGAGTATTGTACGGATCCTTGCCGTACCAATCCACGACCTCCGGAACAGAGCATACTCCCGCCCCCAGCTCATTCGGCAGCTTCTGGTGCGGCTCCAGTCCTTTGGGCACGCCGGAAACCAGCCCCGCATTGTCCTGGGTGAGCGCGCCGCTGGTGATGATACCGCGCAGATTTTTGTTCGGGTATTTTGCGCCGTACAGCGCCACGGCAAACCCGCCCATACTGTGCCCCAACAGAAATACCGGCAACGCCGAATTTTCGCTGACAGCCATATCGACCACAACGTTTACGTCGTCCAAAAGCTGATTGAAATCGTCGTAATAAGTGCGTTCACCCTCTGAGCGGCCATGGCCGCGATGGTCGAAGCGGTAGGTGCCGAATCCCATTTCATGCATCTTTTCCGCCAGGTAATCGTAACGTCCCTGATGCTCGCACAGGCCGTGCACGATCACGCACACAGCGCGGCAGTCCATATCCACTTCCTTGTTTACAAACAGCTTCGTCCCATCAAACGACAAAACCATATTTTCCGCCATTTTTCTCTCCTCCGTTTCGTTGGGAACCCTGCTGCTTTCAGCATACGGGATTATGAAAAAATTATCAATGTGGAGAATGAACAAAAAAGAGGTCGTTTTCTTGGCACGGACACTTTTATCATGCTGCACCGGAAGAAAAGCTTCAGGAGGCATAGCAGCCACGCAACATCCCATGGCAACACGGTCCAGCGCCCTTTTCCGCCCCAAATGGCATCCCGCAGTTACAGCATGGCGATCAACCACATCATGCGGCAGGTTGTGTGTACCCAAACCTCCTTATATGCCGCATTGTTTTGCATCGGATAGAACGGTTGATCTTCGTTTTCAAAGGTCTCGAACCCTACTGGTACCGCGCCTACAAGCTGCGGGGACATCGGCGCATAAAGAGGATGATAATCGTGTCCCTCCCCATACATACTGCTGACAGCAAAGGGATTGCAGCCGAGAATCCATTCCATCTGACGAACCGCGACCTGCTTGATTTCTCTGTCGTTTAACGCACGCGCCAGCTCCATAGCAGCAAGGGCTCTGCCCATCAGCGTAGCATGGAACCCGCGGAACTGATAAGCAACGGGAAAAACACGCAGATAAAAGCGGTCGTTCAGCCGGATGCCGTTTCTCACCTGAGCATTGTATTCTTCAAGACTCGGCGCTCCGGCGGCACGGGCACCTTCATGCGTTATCGTCGAAAAATCCGTATTGTCCAGTTCATATATACCGTTGGGCAGCAACCCGTAAGGGACCGTGCGTGAAGTGAGCGCTACATATTCCCGATAAAGTTCCAAAGAGTTTTTCCAGCGGGCTGCGTCCTCATGCTCTGGAGCCAAGCGATACAGCATAGCGAATGCTTTGATCGGCGCATGCTCGTAAGAACGATGATAATAGGTCTGGATTCGCTCATGCGTTTCATTCTCATAGAAATAGCCTCTTAATGGGATAGAAAAACTGGGGTCTACCGCGGATGCCTGACATGCCATCAGAATTCTTGCAAAGGAAACGCCATGGGAAAGGTATTCAGTTTCTCCAAACGCTTCATATAACTCCATAGCTGAGATTGCAGCTTGAGCGTTCATCTGAAGCTGCGTATAGCGCGCCCCTGCCGACTCGTTGTCCTGAGACTGTTGCATTGCGGCCATAGCAAATGAAAAATCCTCTTTGGCACAGCGGGCGCACCAATCTGCGAATCTCGGATCTTCATCCCGGAAAAGGGCGATTGCTTTGGCGCACACGCCCGCAATCATAAAGTTATCGAAAGGGCGGTTGCCGGAATCGGCATTGATATCATCCAAGGTCCCCTGAATGTTGTCGCTCCAAAAGCCGATGACTGTTCCGTTGTGTCGGTATCCATCGCCCCAGCGGGTGCGCATCAGCCAGTTCAATCCCCAGCGGGCTTCTTCTTTGGCACGCTGCGACAGTTCCGGTTGGGCCTCCCTCTCGGCGATTGCCAATTCCAGCATGGCGAAAACCGATTCGGCCGTATTGATGGCCGCCTGCGTCAAATCGCCCGCGTCATGCCACCCCCCACACACCGGGAGCCGCCTCCCGTCCGGATGGACGCTCATAACATCCATGTGGCACTCTGTATGGATTCCGGGTACGTCAAAGCCACAAC
>ENA-OQMY01000162-OQMY01000162.1-human-gut-metagenome-genome-assembly--contig:-NODE-162-length-21443-cov-4.777163_pt1 | contig 21443 bp, 21 predicted proteins | sample MGYA00242623_ERZ504868 | MGnify/ENA primary metagenome ERZ504868 (study PRJEB26092, sample SAMD00036386) | human gut metagenome | host: Homo sapiens | study: EMG produced TPA metagenomics assembly of...
AGGCATTTACTGGCATCCCGTTACATTGAAGTCGTTTCTGACCGGGTTCCCATCCGGGTCCCTCTGCGCAGTATTTTATATGCAGATACATTCCGAAATGCAGTGTGCCTTCATACCGACGCCGGTCCGGTCCGTTCTTATCTTACCTTTCACAAATTTGAGGAGCAGATCCGGGGACTGTCCCAATTTTCTCTCCTGTTACCGTGGCTGTGTCGTCAATATGGACCGTATACAGGAAGCTTCTGAAGAAGGCTTTCTTCTGGACAACGGGGAGGTCGTCCAGATCCGGAAACGTGGCTCTTCTGCTATCCGTAAAGCCTATCTTCAGTATCTCTTTGCGTCAGATGAAGAAATATCTCAGCTTTAAAAATGCCATTTTCAGACTGAAAATCCGCAAACCCTCCATAACGTGCCGCAATTTCCATGATCGACGCAGTTCCGATCCCCTGTCCGGAATGCTTACCTGAAAAAAATCCTGTTTTATTTCTGCGTAAGGGATCTGTGCAGCTGTTTTCTTCTTTTATAAGAAGTTTATTATTTCTGGTACGTATCTGTACACGGACAAATCTGGAACTGCCTTTCGGACAAAGCTGTGCCGCTTCTATGGCATTTTCCAGAAGATTTCCAAAGAGACGACAAAAATCTGTATCCTGGATCCCTGTTTTTTCCGGTGCCTCTACCTGACACTGAAAAACGATCCCGTTTTTTCTGCATAGTTCTTCATAATAATGTAAGATCGCATCGGCAACCTGATTTTTACAGTAAGAATGATAGGTCAAACGTTCCTGGAATTCACGGGTATACCGGCAAAGGTATTTCTGCATTTCTCCATACTGCTCACGTTCCAGTAATGCAGACAGAACACGAAGGTGCTGACGCATATCATGACGGACACGGCTGGTTTCTTCCATCTGTTCTTTTAATCGGTCGTAATGATTTTTCTGGGCAAGGAGACGAAGTTCAGTCTGATGACTATATACCTCATAAGTCAGACTGATCTTATATGCTTCTGACAGGTCTCTCCACAGAACACAGCCAAACGCAGCTGTCAGTATCAGCCCACCTGTCTCCGGGAAACCTCCTCCCAAAATCGGCTCATAAAGATACCCTATCCGATCTGCCACAAGGGAACAGGCATAAATCGTTGTTCCCACCAAAACGATCTTTCCATATCTGCAATCTGTTTCTCCAAAAGTATTGAGCAGCATATAGATCGCTGCCACCCATTTGACTGCCTCACTGATCCAGACAACATCATAAAGAAGCCTGGCTGAAGGAAGTATATCCGCAAAAATCTCCAGAAAGAAAGCTACTACGATCCAGAGATCGATCAAAAGAAACAGATATATGCCCCTTTTTTTTACCTATAATACAATCCTCAAGCCGGATCATGCAGGAAAGGATCAGATAATAGATCATAGTTTCCAGGGCATACCAGGGCCTCGTGGGAAGAAGAAAAAAACTTATGTACCAGGGAGCATAACGAATATCCTGCCACACAGAGACAGACCAGATTAAAAACTAGCAAATTCTTTGTCCTGGTTCTGACATGTACCATAAGAGTCCCAAACATGATACAGATACAGAACGCAATGGCACAGCCGCTTCCGAGTACCCGCAGTCCTCTCTGTATGCTTACACGGACCGGAGATCCCAAAACCGGAATAGCCTGGATTCCGGATCTGATATGGCTTTTGTCTGCTACTGCTATGACAATTTCTACAACCCCGGATCCCTGAAACGTAAAAACACGGTTCATGACCCGGTCCATATAGGTTTTTCGTCAGGATCCCCCACTTCCCCGGCCAGTTCTCCATTGATATAGATTCGGTATGCGGAAAAAACCTCCGCCATAGATATCGCCCAGATTTTTTCCTCTTCGGGCAGGATCAGAAACATCCGGTATGTCCCACATCCATACGTAGAAGCCTCTTTATTCCCCAGTTCCATTTCATTACGTTCTCCGATCGAAATATAACAACTGTAATATCCTGGATCCTTTTTCAGCATCTCAGGTGTAAGCAGCTTTCCCGGAAAATATTGCCATTCCCTGGCAAGATAATGTAGCTTTGCCGCCGCATCTTTATCATCCAGACAAAGGATTCCCTGAATGGGCTGCTCGCCTTTCGCTGTATATTCATTATTTATGAGATACATCATAAAAAAAGCAGTCATAGATAACACCACAGTAAGTCCAAAGATCAGGGTCCATTGCCTACTTTTCTCCTTTATGACTGTCACCTCGCTTTCCGGATCTGCTTCGGATTCCTACGATCAGCACTGTTATCATTGTTGCTGTCGTCAGGACTGCCACTGCAAAAGGATTCTCTTCTATATCATCATCTATTTTCCGACCTCTTACGCAGAAGATTCCTGTCTCGTCCGTGTCAACGATCAGAAGATCCTGCTTTTTATCCAAGAATGTCTTTAGTTTCTTCTCGGGAATCCGTAATTTCCATAGTTTCCGGACCTCCGTTGGGAAACATCTCTTTTACCGGTATCATGATCCGGCTCCCCGGAATATCCGTGATCTTCTGAGTGCCTTTATAGATCTTTATTTCATATGAATGATTGGAAACCTTTTGTACCAGTGCCTGTATTGTACCATTCTCTGCTACCTTCCAACTTTGTGCCACAGAAGCAGGGATACGAAGACTGATTCCTTCTTTTTCAAAAATTTATATCTCCCATATATTTCAGGATAAGATCCAGACGTTTTCCACTGATCACAGTCCATTTTTCAGTAACAACTTCTGTTACCTTTCTGGCCGGCTGCTGTACTTCGGGTTCAGCCCGTACAGTTCTCGTGCTATAAATCATACCGACACACAGCGCAATAACTTCAAATATCAACCAAAAACCATATCGTATTGTTTTTTGCAGATTATACATATCTGGTCATCCCCATTACATATGTTTCATCTATCTGCATCCAGAATACCTCTTTTTCAGCTTTCAGGCAATCAAATCTATACGTAATAAATCGACATCTTTCGAACAAAACAAAGGTGCTGATCACTGCTATTGCACAGAATCAGCACCTTTTCATATATTGTTATTTCTTTTTCTGCATACCTGGAAATCGCCGAAAATAATAGATGACAAACAGTACCGCAGTAATTATCCAGGACACCGGATAACTGAGCATGATACTTTCGATCCCCGGATGAGATCTTACAAAGGCAAACAACCAGATGATACGTAAAAGACAGACTCCTCCACAGGTCAGGATCATCGGAACCAGTACTCTTCCGGCACCGCGCAGCGCTCCGGAAAGAATTCCGATCACAACATAAATGGCATAAGACGGAATCAGGAAACGGATCATATGCACCCCAATGTCTACAACCACCTGATCGGTTGTAAACAAATGGTAGATCGGATTTGCGAACAGAATAAGTGCTCCGCTTACAATAAACGCCGAAATGTATGCCATCACCATACAGACGCGGACACTTTTTCGCATGCGGTGGTATTTTCCGGCACCATAATTCTGTCCCACAAAGGTGGTAATTGAGATGGCAAAAGCATTGCATACCATCCAGAACACCGCATCAATCTTTCCCATAGTTCCCCAGGCTGCCACTGTGTCAGTCCCCAGTTCATTGACAAAAATCTGAATGGTGAGATTGGCAATATTATACATCACCGATTCCAGTCCTGCCGGAAGTCCAATTCTGAGAACAGCCCCCAAAGACCGGAGATCAAAACGGATCTCATGAAATTCCAGACGATAAATATCCTCTGCGCGCATCAGGAACCAGGTTACAAGGATGGCACTGACTGCCTGGCAGCTGACTGTTGCAAGTGCAACACCGAGGACTCCCATATGGAAGATCACCACAAACACAACATCCAGCAAAATATTCAACAAACAGGTAATGATCAGCACATAGAGCGGTCTTTTGGAATCCCCCACTGCTCTTAAGATACTGGATACCATGTTGTAGACCAGATTGAAAAATGTTCCCGCAAAATAGATATGCAGGTACAGCACAGAATCGGGAATTACTTCTGCCGGTGTTTTCATCAGGTGAAGGATCGGCTCAGCCAGGATAAAACCTGCTGTTCCCACAATAATACTGGCAGCCAGGCAGAAGATCATGGATGTGTGAAGTGCTTTTTTAAAGGTTTTTGTGGTCTTTCGCTCCGTAAAACTGAGAAATCACTACAGACGCACCGGAACATAAACCTACAAAAAAACCTACGATGAGATTCACGATCATACTGGATGAACCTCCTACTGCTGCCAATGCTTCTTTTCCCACAAAGCGGCCTACTACAACTGTATCGGCAGTATTGTAGATCTGCTGGAACAGAGTTCCAAACAAGATCGGAAAAAACGAATATCAGAAGCTGCTTCCAGATCACACCCTCTGTGATCTGGTTCACGGCGGTATTTTTCTGATTCTTGTTCTGTTTCATATTTTTTATTTCCCCCAGAGTATAAAAAAAGCCGGTATACTTATCTCAGCATACCAGACTCTTTTCGCATCATATATTGACTGTCTAATTAAAATTAGTCCTCAACTTTGATGATTTCCTTCTTATTGTAGCTTCCGCAAGCTTTGCAAACTCTGTGTGGCATCATAAGTGCTCCACATTTGCTACATTTAACAAGGTTCATAGCGCTCATTTTCCAGTTCGCTCTTCTCTTGTCACGTCTAGCTTTGGAAGATTTGTTCTTAGGACAAATGGACATAGGTTACACCTCCTTAAATTTACTGAATATATCACTGATAGCTGCCATGCGGGGATCCTTAGGCTCCTCCTTGCATCCGCAGGGACCTTCGTTTAGGTTCTTCCCGCAGCGGCTGCAGATACCTTTACAGTCTTCTTTACATAAGACCTTTAAAGGCCAGCATATCAATACCTCAAGATAGACCAACCGGTCCACATCCAGGTTCATACCTGTGAGATAGCTGCTTTCATCCAGATCATTGACACGCTCTTCATCAGAAAGCTTCATATCAAGCTTCTTCTTAAATTCCAGCGGTATCTCGACGGCTACTGTCTCAAGACAGCGGTCACAGGGAATGCCCACTGTAATCTTACCGGTTCCTGTAAGCTCAAGAACCTTATCACCGGTATTGGTGATCGTAAGCTCTACCGGTTCCTTCGCAAGTACCGGAAAACTTCCCATCTGAAAATCAATCTTCTCCAGTTCAGGAATAACTGATTCCTGGATCGTCTTGCCATCACAGGAAGAAATGTCTAATAAATGAATCTGCATAAGTCTCTCCTATCCACACTCAATCCATTATACATATGGTCTTGTGATTTGTCAACGTTATTTTCGGGAAAATATTACATTTTTTTAATTTTTGTTACTGTTGGCTTAATCAGAAATTCGGGGTAAATTACGGGGGTGGACCTTTAATTGTCCGCCCCCGAATGTATACTGCTGATCCACAGTAATATATAATTCTGCCTGATTACCGATCATGCCCGAACGGTTCTGTACCGGTACTGAAACAGCTGATTATACCAGTGCTACAGTCTCACGGCAGATTGCAAGCTCCTCGTTTGTCGGGATAACTGCAACCTTAACCTTAGAGTCCGGTGTGGAGATCACGATTTCCTCGCCACGATGTCCGTTAGCATCTTTGTCAAGTGTTACGCCAAGGTATCCGAGATAGCTGACAACCTTCTCACGTACCGGGATCGCATTCTCACCGATACCTGCTGTGAAGACGATCGCGTCAACACCATTCATTGCTGCAACATATCCGCCTACGAATTTAGCGATGCTATAGCAGAGAACGTCGATGGCATTAGCTGCATCCTCGTTTCCGCCTTCAGCTGCCTCGTTGAGGTCACGGAAGTCGCTGGAAAGTCCGCCGGAAAGTCCGAGAAGACCAGATTTCTTGTTGAGTACATTCATAACGCCCTCAATGTCCAGGTTCTCTTTCTTAGCAATGAACTCCATGATAGCCGGATCGATGTTACCGGAACGAGTTCCCATAACAACACCTTCAAGTGGTGTAAGACCCATTGTTGTATCTACACATTTGCCATTTACAACTGCGCTGATGGAAGATCCGTTTCCAAGGTGGCAGACGATAACTTTGGAGTTGTCTTTGTCAAGGCCAAGGAAATCAACAGCTCTCTTGGATACGAAGCTGTGGGATGTTCCGTGGAAACCATATCTTCTTACTTTATATTTCTTGTAGAAGTCAAGCGGAAGTCCATAGAGATATGCTTTAGCAGGCATTGTCTGATGGAAAGCGGTATCAAATACGCCTACCTGTGGTACGCCTGGCATAAGCTCTGCACATACACGGATACCAATGAGGTTAGCCGGGTTGTGAAGCGGTGCAAGGTCATTGCACTCTTCTACTGCTTTGATCATCTCGTCTGTGATCACTGCAGAAGAAGCAAATTTCTCGCCTCCGTGTACGACACGATGTCCAATCGCATTAACCTCTTTAAGGCTTCCGATTGCACCTGTTTTATCGTTTGTAAGAGCATCCAGTACCATCTGGATTGCTTCTTTATGTGTTGGCATAGCTGCCTCTGTGATCTCTTTGTCACATCCGGCTTTCTGATATACCAGTCTTCCGTCAATACCGATTCTCTCGCAGAGACCCTTTGCAAGTACATTCTCTGTCTCAGAATCGATTAACTGATATTTTAATGAAGAACTTCCACAGTTGATAACTAATACGTTCATGATTTAACTCTCCTGATCTTTTAATAATTATTTATCCTCTGCCTGGCACTGTACTGCTGTGATCGCTACAACACCTACGATATCATCTGCAGAGCATCCGCGAGACAGGTCGTTTACAGGTTTTGCGATACCCTGTGTAACAGGTCCGTATGCTTCTGCTTTACCAAGACGCTGAGCAAGCTTGTATCCGATGTTACCTGCATCAAGGTCAGGGAATACCAGTACGTTAGCTTTACCTGCTACTTCGCTTCCCGGTGCTTTGGATGCGCCTACGCTTGGAACGATAGCTGCATCAAGCTGGAACTCTCCGTCAAGTTTAAGCTCCGGATGCTCCTCTTTGGCAATTCTTGTAGCCTCTACGACTTTATCTACGTCAGGATGCTTTGCACTTCCCTTAGTGGAGTGGGAAAGCATAGCTACGATCGGCTCCTCCTGAACAAGAAGCTTAAAGGACTCAGCAGAAGATGCTGCGATCGCAGAAAGCTCATCCGGAGTCGGGTTCTGGTTCAGACCGGAATCAGCAAATACGAATGCACCGTTTGCACCATACTCGCAATCCGGAACAACGATCAGGAAGAATGCGGATACAAGCTTGGTTCCCGGTTTTGTCTTCAGGATCTGAAGGCATGGACGAAGTGTATCTGCTGTAGAATGGCATGCACCGGATACCATACCGTCTGCATCCCCCATCTTAACCATCATTACGCCATAGTATGGGTACTGAGTATGAAGGATCTCTTTCGCTTTCTCAGGTGTCATTCCCTTCTTTGCTCTCAGCTCTACAAATTTATCAATATATGCCTGAGTTCTGTCAGATTTCTCCGGATCTACGATCTGTGCACCGGAAATATCAAAGCCGCCCTCTGCAGCTTTCTTGTTGATCTCTTCCTCATTACCGATGAGGATGATCTTTGCAACTCCCTCTTTCAGAATCTTGTCAGTTGCCTCAAGAGTTCTCATATCCTCTGTCTCTGGCAGTACAATTGTTTTTACGCTTTCTTTTGCTCTTTTTTTAAGCAGTTCAACAAATCCCATGATTAAATGGCTCCTTTCTTGATGTAACAAAAACGCTAGTGTCTGTTCGGGCACTACACTATGTTTATTATACCCCCTTACCCTTTTCTTTTCAAGCGTTTCATTGTCAGAAAATGGCTATACTGCGTATTTTTTGAAGTGCAATTGTTACTGTTTACCGACAATGTTCTGCGATGTGTTTTTTGTGGATAAAGATCACAGATGACCCGAGGATTTCGGCGCATGATCATAAATTTGCGTAATTTCTGTATCTCACAAAGGGTGTTGCCGTGCCCAGAGCGGACAGCAGCATTCGGGTTTATGGCAGCAAAACAGATTTCGAATGCCGCTTAACTTTTTACATTGCTTATGTTAAAATAGCACCATTATAATTTTCAGAAATGGCAGGTACTTTTTTATATGAAAGTTGTTGGAATCATTGCAGAATATAACCCATTTCACAAAGGTCACGAATACCAGATCCGCTATGCCCGGGAGATCCTTGGTGCTGATTATATTGTGATCGCCATGAGCGGGGATTTTGTCCAAAGAGGGGCTCCTGCCCTTATGGAAAAACATCTCCGGGCTGAGATGGCTCTTCTCGGAGGCGCCAATCTGATCCTGGAAATGCCGGTACAGACAGCAACGGCCAGTGCGGAAGGATTTGCCGCAGGTGGCGTAAGCCTTCTTGACGGGCTTGGTGTTGTAGATGAGCTATGTTTCGGAAGTGAATGCGGAGATACAGAGACTCTTATGAATATTGCACAGATTCTTGTAAAGGAACCGTTTGAATACCGCAAACTCCTTCAGCAGAATCTTCGTACCGGAATGAGTTTTCCTGCTGCAAGAAGCAGTGCTTTGATCCGTTACATGCGAGAAAAAGCCACTTCCGTGCATAACACATTCGGCGTTTCATCAGAACATATTGAACTCATTCTTTCTTCTCCCAATAACATCCTGGGAATCGAATACTGCAAAGCGCTTCTCCGTCTTAACAGCCGTATCCTTCCTCATGCACTTTTAAGAAAGGGAAGTGGTTATCATGATACGGATTTTTCTCTTCTTTCCGACGAAGAATTTCCCTCTGCTTCCGGCATCCGGAGCCTTATGAAAAAATCCGAAGGAACTGTGCAGTCTGCTGATCTTTCCCGGTTGATCCCTTCTGCTTCCCTTCCCGGATTCCTGGATTCTCTCAAAAAAGGAGCATGGCTTTCTGACTCAGTACTGGATCTTCCTCTGCATTACAAACTGCTTCTGGAATCCGAAGAAACTTTAAAAATGTATCCGGAGCTTTCGGATGCACTGATCCGGCGTATCCTGAAATCCCGAAATCAATATGAAGGTTTTTCCCAGTTTGCGGATCTTTTGAAAACACGGGATATTACCCGTTCTGCTATCTGCCGCAGCCTTGTCCAGATCTTTCTTGACCAAAAAACAAAAGCACCCGGACACATTCCCTATGCCCGGGTACTTGGCTTTCAAAAAAACAGCGCTCCGTTTCTCAGACAGATCAAGAAAAACTCCTCGATCCCGCTGATCACCAAAGCCGCCGATGCATCTGCGATCCTCGATGAAACTGCGCTTCGATTTTTTAATGAAACCTGTGCGGCTTCCAATCTTTACGAAATGCTTCTCTGCCACAAAACAGGTCAGCCTTTCATCCACGAGATGAAAAAGCCGCTGCGGATCATTTAAGATTCACAGCGGCTTGAACGCTGATAAGTAATCTTTTCATGGCTTGAGATCGGATTTTGAACAACTTTCAGTTCTTCAGTTTAATCCGCTTTTTCGGATCGCTTCCACTGCTTCCCGGATCTTCTCCGGCGGAAGTACCAGGGCGAAACGTACGTAGCCCTCTCCGTGGGGACCAAAGCTTGCTCCCGGAGTCACGATGACGCCGGCCTTTTCCATCAGTTCCATACAGAATGCCATGCTGTCGGTGCGGCCACCCGGGATCTTCGCCCAGACAAACATGGTGCCTTTTCCATTTGGAAGTTCCCATCCGATATCACGAAGTCCCTGGCAGAGAGCATCTCTTCTCTCCTGGTACTTCTGACACTGTTCTTTTACGCTGTCCAGCGGTCCCTGAAGTGCTGCAATAGCTGCTTTCTGAAGCGGCAGGAACATGCCGAAGTCGATCTGGCTTCTCAATTTGCGAAGCGCTGCGATCACATCCGGACGGCCTACCAGAAAGCTAAGTCTTGCGCCTGTAACATTGAAGGATTTGGAAAGACTGAAAAATTCCACTCCAATATCTTTCGCTCCCGGAGTGGCCAAAAAACTTCCTCCAAATGCCCCGTCAAAAATAATATCGCTGTACGCATTATCATGAATGATCAGAATATCATATTTTTTCGCAAATTCCACGATTTCTTCGTAAAGTCCCGGAGTGGCAATGCTTCCTACCGGGTTGGACGGCAGGGATACTACCATATATTTAGCCTTATTCGCTATTTCTTCCGGAATTCCCTTTACATAGGGAAGAAAATCATGTTCTGCAACCAGCGGATAATAGTAAGGAACTGCTCCTGCCATCAGACTTCCTGCTGCAAATACAGGATAGCACGGATCCGGAAGAAGTACTGTATCTCCCTCATCACAAAGCGCCATGCCAAGATGCCCCATTCCTTCCTGGCTTCCATAAACAGTCATTACCATATCCGGTGTCAGTTCCACATCAAAACGTTTTTTATAATAAGTACAGACTGCGTCCAGAAGCTCCGGCAAATCGCGGAGACTGTATTTCCAGTTGTTGTCATCCATAGCTGCTTCCGCTACAGCTTTCTTGATATATTCCGGAGTCTTGAAATCCGGAGTTCCCACACTCATGTTATAGATCTTCATGCCCTGTGCTTCCAGCTCCATACGCCGGTTGTTCAGAGCAGCAAAAATTTCATCTCCAAATCGGTCCAGTCTTTTTGAAAACTGCATGTCATTCGTCCCTCTTCCATAATAAAATTAAACGGATATTCGCAATCCGCTTCGCTACTTGCTCATAAATGAAATCACAAAGTGATTTCATTTATTTTATCACGGTAACGTGACATACTCAAGAATTTTCATTAAAAAAAGAACCATCACCGGTGTAAAGCAGCTATTCATTTTCCACTTTACACATGATCGGTAACGGTTCTTCATTATTTATTCCGTTTATTCAGACAAAAGAATACGGTCATTATCCAAAGCCTTGCCCACTCCCGTTTTAAATTTCTCAAGAAGGCCATCCACGGTCATATCCTTCTTCTCTTCCCCTCCGATATCCAACACGATATTGCCGGAGTCCATCATCAGGATACGGTTACCAAGATCAATTGCTGACTGCATATTGTGTGTGATCATCAGACAGGTCAGCTGATTTTCTTCCACAATCCGTCTGGTGAGATTAAGGACTTTCTCAGCAGTTCCCGGATCAAGGGCTGCCGTATGCTCGTCCAGAAGAAGTAATTTCGGCGGATTCATGGTTGCCATCAAAAGCGTCAGCGCCTGTCTCTGTCCACCGGAAAGAAGACCTACCGGATGGCTCATCCGCTCTTCCAGCCCAATGTCCAGCTTCTTTAATTCCTCACGAAAACGCTCTTTTTCCTGCCGGGTCGTGCGGGAAAGCCACCCACCCTTGCCGGCTGCAAGTGCAAGATTCTCTTCGATCGTCATTCCCGGTGCAGTACCACGCATCGGATCCTGATAAAGACGTCCGATCTCTTTTGCGCGTGCATGCTGCGGCATAAATGTGATATCCCTGCCATCCAGCTCGATCGAACCGGCATCTGTAAGAAAATCACCGCAGATCGCATTAAAAAGTGTTGATTTTCCTGCACCATTGGAACCGATGATCGTAGCAAAGTCGCCTTTTTTCAGTTCCAGGGAAAGATCTGTGATCGCCTTTTTTTGTTTACGGTTCCCGGATTAAATGTTTTTGAAATATGGCTGATTTTCAGCATGAATCATCTTCCTCCTTTTGTATGAGTCATTCTTCTTCGGATCTGCGGCCACTGTTTCTTAAGATACGGACCGGAAATTGCAAGAACAACGATCACAGAGGATACCAGCTTCAGCATAAATGCCGGCATATTGAACCGAAGTGCGATGGTATACACAAGGCGGAAGATAAAGGAACCAAGCACCATTCCCACCGCTCTCACAAAAATTCCTCCATGTCCGAGAAGAGTACCTCCGATCAGCAAGGATGCCAGTGCGATGGTGACCATACCCTGACCGATGTTGATATCTACGGATTTCTGTGACTGAGACAGAAGACATCCGGAAAGTGCGGTAAATGCATTTGCCACGCAAAGGCCGATCACCGTTGTAAAGACCGGATTGATGGAGGAAGATTTTACCATATCAGAATTATTTCCGGTTGCCCGGATCGCAAGGCCAAGTCTTGTTTTCAGGAAGAATACCAGAAATACGATCACGAGGATCACTGCGATGGCTGCAATGAGGATATCTTCCCTGCCTTTTAACGGTGTACCTGCAAGCGCATCCTTCATCATGGTAAATACTGTGGTCGTCCGATTCATATTGATCAGGGATGACCCTCCCATGACCGCGATATTTACGGAATATAATGCAGTATTTACAATGATACCTGCAAGCAGGCTGTCTACTCCCAGCTTCGTCTGCAGGATAGCCGTTACAAATCCTGATGTAACACCTGCTGCCATGGCTGCCGCAATGGACAGAAACGGATGTCCGCTTACAGCAACTACGGCTCCTACAGCGGCCCCGAAGGTAAAGCAGCCATCTGTAGAAAGGTCGCAGACATTCAGCATGGAATAACTAAGGAACAAAGCAAGAACTGTCAGAGAACAGATCAGTCCAAGCTTCAGGGCAGTCTCCCCGAGGGAGAGCATAGTTGCAATCGTCACAGTGATTTCCTCCAATTGGATTTATTTCATAACTGCTCACAAAAGTGAGCGGTTAATTTATTTTGATTCTACTTCATCAAAGCTTTCTGCAGTTGTGATCTCATTTACCTGTGTGCAGAGAGGCTCAAATGCCTTCTTTACGGTATCGAAATCAAGTCCAAGTGCCTTGCAGGTTTCTGTATTAACTGTTGCAGTACCATTGTCAAAGGTTTCAACAGCTGTCTTAGACGGATCCGCATTATCTATCAGGATGTCAGCGATCATATCGGCTGTTTTCTGTCCCAGATTTGCATAATCAACACCATATCCTACAAAGGCACCATTTAATGCAAAGGAGTCGGCACCTGTGTAGTGCGGGATTCCTGCATCGATGAATTTTTCATAAATAGAAAGCTCTGCTGTCATGATGGTGTTGTCCGTAGGTGTAAATACGGCATCCACACCGTCAGCGATCAGTGCATCTGCTGCGAGCTGGACTTCATCGGTAGTGGTTCCGGTACGCTCTACATATTCGATTCCCTCTTTATCCAGATAATCTTTTGCTTCCTGGATCGCTGTTGTGGAGGAATCCTGTCCTACATCATAGAGAAGACCGATCTTCTTTACATCCGGATTCTGTGCCTGGATCAGCTTCATGATAGAAGAAGTATCCAGGTAATCGCTGGTTCCTGTGATATTTGCACCAGGAGCATCCAGAGAATCTACAAGGCCGGAGCCAACCGGATCAGATACTGCGGAGAAAACAACCGGTGTATCGCTTCCCTCTGTAGCGGACTGCATACGCATTGCCACCGGTGTAGCCACACCAACCATCAGGTCAACCTTATCCGCCTGAAAATCTGAAATGATCTGTTCCATAACACTGGCATCTGCATTACAGTTATCATAAGACACATCAAATGTGACACCCTTTTCTTTGCCAAGCTCCTCCAGACGGGACTGGATGTTGTCTACGATCTGGTTCAGGGAAGCATCATCTACATAATTGCAGATGCCCACTTTAAAATCTTCCGCCATAACCGGGCTTGTCATCATCATAGTTGTTGCTGCTACTGCTGCTGCGATCACTAACATTCTTTTTTTCATGGTTTTGTTCTCCCTTCTTATTTCCGCTTATGATTACCTTTTGTACACCTTGCGGTCTGCTTTTCCGGAACAACTTTCATGCGACAGAATCGCTTTTCCTGTAACACAAAAACCGTCCCAAGCTTATATCATGCTTGAGACGGTAATAAAAGTTCTTTATTATCGCGGTACCACTCAAATTGACGAATCGTCCACTTTCCGGTGTACTAACATACACTCCTCATTGGTAACGGGTTCGGTTCCCGTCGGCGCCTACTGTACAGATAAATAGTTCGGGCCGCCCTCGAAAGTCCATTCAACATCTGGTCCCCTGCGGATTTCCACCATCACCGCTCTCTGTGAAGCTTCCTGAAATGTTTACTTCTCTTTCTCACTGGTTTGTTTTTTAAGTTGTGTTTACTTTAGCACATCAACGTGAGTCTGTCAAGCCCAAAAATAAAATTAATTCTTAAAGCTGTGGATCGGTGCCGGGATCCTTCCACCTCTCTGTACAAATGCATCACAGGAGAAGGAATTTACAGGCATGATCGGAGCATAGCCAAGAAGACCTCCGAACTCAACCGTTTCGCCCACACCCTTACCGATAACCGGGATGAGACGTACTGCAGTTGTCTTCTGATTTACCATACCGATAGCAGACTCATCTGCAATGATACCTGCCAGTGTAGTCGCCTTGGTATCTCCCGGAACTGCGATCATGTCCAGACCAACAGAGCATACACAGGTCATGGCTTCCAGCTTCTCCAGAGTAAGCGCTCCCTCGTTTACCGCATCGATCATTCCCTGATCCTCGCTGACAGGAATAAAGGCACCACTTAATCCGCCCACAGCAGCTGCTGCCATAACGCCGCCTTTCTTCACCTGGTCGTTGAGAAGTGCAAGCGCTGCAGTTGTTCCAGGTGCACCGGCTCTCTCAAGGCCGATCTCTTCCAGGATCTCAGCTACGGAATCACCGATAGCCGGTGTCGGTGCAAGAGAAAGATCCACAATACCAAACGGCACGTCAAGACGCTTGGATGCCTCACGTGCAACCAGCTGTCCAACTCGTGTAACTTTGAATGCGGTACGTTTGATCATCTCGCAGAGAGTTCCGAAGTCCTCGCCACGAACCTGCTCCAGAGCTTTCTTTACAACGCCAGGGCCACTGACACCTACGTTGATGATGCAGTCCGCCTCTGTGACACCGTGGAACGCGCCTGCCATAAACGGGTTATCATCCGGTGCGTTACAGAATACTACCAGCTTGGCACATCCAAGAGAATCCTGGTCCTTAGTAGCCTCTGCTGTTGCGAGGATGATCTCGCCCATCAGCTTTACGGCATCCATGTTGATACCGGTCTTGGTGGAACCAACGTTTACAGAACTGCAGACGCGCTCTGTTTCTGCCATTGCCTGAGGAATGGAGCGGATAAGAAGCTCCTCTGCCGGAGTCATTCCTTTGCTTACCAGTGCAGAATATCCGCCGATAAAGTTAACGCCAACTTCCTTGGCACATTTATCCAGCGTTCTTGCGATGGTCACAAAATCCTCCGGTTTCTTACATGCAGCCCCGCCAACCAGAGCAATGGGTGTTACGGAAATTCGTTTATTCACAACCGGGATACCGTACTCGGTTGCGATCTCATCACCGGTAGCTACCAGATTTCTGGCCTTTGTGGTGATCTTTTCGTATATTTTCTGATTCAGTGCATCCAGGTCAGGATCGATACAGTCCAGAAGGCTGATCCCCATGGTGATGGTACGCACATCCAGATTCTCCTGCTCGATCATTTTATTTGTCTCGTTTACCTCAAAAATATTGATCATTTTATTTTCTCCCTGATGATTGATGTAAAGTAGATATTATATGCATTGGCAATCCGCATTCGCTGCTTGATCATACTCGATGCATCATGTTAAAAATATCTTCATGCTGGCAGTGGATCACAACACCGATCTCCTTGCCCAGATTTTCAAGCTCTTTTGCAAGTTCACCGCCATCCTTTTCACATTTTGCTGTGTCTGCGATCATCATCATGTTGAAGTAACCCTGAACGATGGTCTGAGAAATATCCAGAATATTAACCTGATTCTCTGCAAGATATGTACAAACCTTTGCAATAATTCCTACTGTGTCATTTCCTACTACTGTGATAATTGTCTTCTTCATCGTTTTTTCCTTTCTACACTGTGATTATTTCTGATATGTGATCCCTCTTCGCTACCTGGATCTTAAAATCCCTGGAACGGTACGGGTTGTCACCAAGTGTCACCTCCGAGCACACAGTCTCGTAGGCAAGTTCTTCATAGTTGTTTTCTCTGCTTAAATGGCCAAGAAAAACCGCCTTCAAATTATCATGGAGGATCCGACAGAGCAGACGTCCTGCATTCTCATTGGAGAGATGCCCACGGTCTCCCAGAATCCTCTGTTTGAGATAATAAGGGTATTTTCCAACCTGAAGCATGCGGATGTCATGATTTGCTTCCAAAAGCACTGCATCCAGATTCTCCAGATTTTTTACAATGTAATCATTATATTTTCCAAGGTCTGTGGCAATGCCCACAGAATGCTCTCCACATTCCAGGCGGTAACCCACCGGCTGTGCAGCATCATGGGGAATGGTAAAAGGATTTACCGTCAGGTCCTTGATCCCAAAAGGCTCATCCTCCCGGATCTCGTGGATCAGTCCCTCCGGCATTTTTCCAAGGGATTTCATACGAAGCATGGCATCTGCTGTTCCACCTGTGGTATAGATGGGAATTCCGTATTTTCTGGAAATCACTCCCAGTCCCTTGATATGGTCGGAATGTTCATGTGTGATCAGGATTCCGTCCACATCTTTCCCTGTAAGATCCAGGGAATTCAGGCCTTTTTCGATACTCTTCCCGCTGATCCCCACATCTACCAGAACATGTGCCTCCTCAGATCCCACATAAATACAGTTGCCGCTGCTTCCGCTGGCAATACTACAAAGTCTCATTTCTCTCTATCCCTTCTCTGATCTGTCTCCGGGTACCCTTCAGATCTCCATTATTCTCGATCACATAATCCGTATGTTCTCTGAAAACCTGGTCAGATACCTGGTTTCGGATAATGCCAAGAGATTTCTCTCTGGAATAGCCACGGCTTTCCATCAGACGACGGATCCGGATTTCCTCCTCTGTATACACATACCAGACTTCATCACAGAATTCCTGATAATTCTCTTCCAGAAAAACGAGCAGCTTCCACAACACAGATCTCTCTTCCAGCTTCCTTTTGTTCTCCAAGAAGATCCAGAATTCTCTGCTTTACAGCCGGATGGATGATCCCGTTTAATTTCAAAAGCATATCCTTATCTGTGAATACTACATCAGAAATCCGTCTCCGGTCAATAGTTTTATCGTTTTTTTATAATTTCTTTTCCAAACAATGCGATCACCGCATCGTAACATTCTTCCCCCGGTTCCATCAGAATGTGACCAAGCTGGTCTGCCTGGATCACATATGCCTGGAAATCTTCTTCCAGGATTCCAAGTACTGTACTTTTTCCGGCCCCTACTCCGCCGGTTACTCCGATCACTCTCATTTATTTCGCCTCATACCAGCTGTCACCCTGGTGCATATCTACGTCAAGTTCCACTGCAAGGTCTGCCGCTCCCTTCATCTCTTCTTCCAGAATACGGGAAACTTCCTCGATCTCTTCTTTCTTTGTCTCGATCAGAAGCTCATCGTGAACCTGCAGCACCAGTCTTGAACGCAGTCCCTCTTTTTTCATTCGTTCATAAACATGATTCATGGCTATTTTGATGATATCTGCTGCAGTACCCTGGATCGGAGAGTTCATGGCTACACGTTCTCCGAAGGAGCGCTGCATGAAATTACTGGATCTCAGCTCCGGCACGGGCCTTCGTCTGCCGAACATAGTTGTCACATAACCGTGTTCCTTGCCATCCTTTACCAGACCGTCCAGAAAGCCCTTGATCTTCGGATAGGTCTCGAAATATTTCTCAATATAGGCAGCTGCCTCTTTTCTGGTAATACTTAGATCCTGGCTCAGTCCAAAGGAACTGATCCCATAAACGATTCCGAAATTTACCGCCTTGGCATTTCTTCGCTGAAGAGATGTCACTTCATCCAGCGGCACATGAAACACCTGGGATGCGGTGAGCCGGTGGATATCCTCCGCCTCACGATAAGCCTGGATCAGTTTTTCATCACCGGACATATGTGCCAGCACACGAAGCTCGATCTGGGAATAATCTGCATCCAGAAATACAAATCCCTCCTCCGGCACAAAAACCTTACGGATCAGCCTGCCCAGCTCCATGCGGACCGGTATGTTCTGAAGATTCGGATCTGTACTGCTGATACGCCCGGTTGCTGTGATCGTCTGATTAAAAGTAGAATGGATCCTTCCATCTTCTTCGATCACATTTCCGAGACCATCTGCATAAGTGGATTTCAGCTTGGTCAGCTGGCGGTACTCCAGGATATCTTTTACGATGGCATGATCCGGCGCCAGCTTATCCAGGATATCCGCCGCTGTGGAATAGCCGGTCTTGGTCTTCTTTCCACCTGGAAGTCCCAGCTTTTCAAAAAGGATCACACCCAGCTGTTTCGGGGAATTGATATTAAACTCCTCCCCTGCTTCCTGCCAGATGGTTTTTTCCAGCTCCTGGATACGGACTTTAAGTTTTTCACCATAGCTCTTAAGCTCTTCACCCTTAACGGAAATCCCCCATTTTTCCATGGAATCCAGGGTAAAGACAAGAGGAAGCTCGATCTCATCATAAACCTTACGCATGCCTGTTTCATCCAGTTTTTCAAGAAGAACCTTTCGGGCCATGCAGGGCACAAACGCCTGATAGCAGGCATAATTTCCAAGGCATTCCAGTTCCTCTTCCCAGGCCTTTTTCAGAGAAGTCTTTCCAAGAAGGTCTTCCTTTGAGGGGAGCATCATACCATCCAGATATTCTCTGGCGATGTCATCATGGGAATAGGAAGATTTCAGCGGGTTCAGAAGATATGCAGCAACCCCCGCATCAAAAACCTTCTTCGGATCATCAAGGGAAACATGTTTGAGAACTGATTTAATATCCATAGCACAGAGCACCGTACTGTCCGCCAGAGTTTTCAGTTTTCCGCAAAGGTAATCCCCTGTGAGAAGTCCTCCTACCGGAATCTGATAGATTTCTTTTTCATCCAGGACCAGTCCCACGGTATACACCTGATCCGGATCTGCAAGAACAGAAATACCCACCTGATCTTTCTGCGCTGCTTTTTCAAACAGTGCCTCCACACCGGAAAGATCATTACAGGTAAAAAATTCCAGTTCCATGGAGGAATCTGCTGTCGTAGCCGGATCAAAACGGTTCAGCATGTTCTTAAATTCCAGGCGTTTACACAATTCATATGCCTCCGGAGTATAGGGATTTTCCACTTTCGCTTTTTCGTAGGAAAATTCCAGCGGACTATCTGTGTTGATGGTTGCAAGCTCTTTGGAAAGCTGTGCCAGATCATAATGCTCGCGGAGAGATTCTTTCGCCTTATTAGGCTTTACCTCTTCCAGATGCTCATGAGCATTCTCAATGGAACCGAACTGCACGATCATCTTGGTCGCGGTTTTCTCTCCAACGCCCGGGATTCCCGGAATATTATCGGAGCTGTCGCCCATCAGCGCTTTCAGTTCTATGATCTGCGGCGGCGTTACCTGATATTTCTCAAGAACTTCCGCTGTATGGTAGTTTTCAATGGTTGTCTTTCCCCGGACAGTCTTCGGAAGCCGGATCAGCACCTTATCTGTGGCAAGCTGAAGAAGATCACGGTCTCCGGAAAGAATGGTAACATCCATCCCCTTTGCTTCACTTCTTCTGGCGACCGTACCAAGAAGATCATCTGCTTCATAGCCTTCCAGGGACATGATGTTGATTCCCATGGCAGAAAGCATCTCCTTGATCAGCGGAACCTGTTCCCGAAGCTCCTCCGGCATGGGTTTTCGGGTGCCTTTATAGGCTTCATATCTCTTATGCCGGAACGTAGGTGCACTCAGATCAAATGCAACGGTAAGATACTCCGGCTTCTCTTCCTCCATGATCCTGAACATAATATTCAGAAATCCATATACCGCTCCTGTATGACGTCCTTCTGCATTGGTAAGATCCGGCAGACCATAAAACGCACGGTTCAGGATGCTGTGACCATCGATCAGTAATATTTTTTCACTCAAAATCAAATTCCCTCCTTCAGTTCCAGGATCACAAAAACAAGAAAGACCACCAGTGCCGCGATCAGAACGCAGACTGCCACTGCAGCGATCGCTCTGTGAAATTTCTTTTTTCGGATATACCTTCTGGATTTTCGGATATCCTCTTCCAGAAGCTCCTTAAAATCCAGAACAGTATCTTCCTGTTTCTCATCCAGCTGCTGCATGGCCTTATGTACAATGAAATATGTGGCAAGCTCATCGTAGCAGGAGGAACACTTCTCAATATGCTCCAGAAAATCCTCCAGATCATTCAACGGCAACGTATGATCGATATATTTATTAACCATTCCCTCTGCAATACGACAGTTCATATTTTCCCTCTCTTTCAAAGCAGCGGATTCTCCCATATGATAAGCCTCTTCTGAGATCCCGCTTCACAATTTGCCCCAGACTGGGGAAATATTTCCCAGAATATTATATCATTATAGCGAATTAAACGTTGAATGACAAGGGCGGTTTCCTGTGGTATACTTGAGATGTCCCGGTCAGAAAACAGAAAAACTGACCAAATATGAAAATCCAGGCAAGGAGGATCACCATTATGAAATCTATAGCAATCGTTACAGACAGTAACTGCGGCATGTCTCCCGCTCAGGTAAAAGACCTTGGCATCTACATGCTTCCAATGCCGTTTTTTATAGATGATAAGGAATATCTGGAAGACATTGACATGAACCAATCAGAGTTCTTTCAGCATCTTGAACAAAATCCAGGCTGCAGAGTTTCCACATCCCAGCCTACACCGGAATCCGTCACTACCCTCTGGGACAAGCTGCTCAAAGACTACGACGAGATCGTACATATCCCCATGTCCAGCGGTCTCTCCAGTTCCATGCAGACTGCCCGCATGCTTGCAGAAGACTATGATGGCCGTGTACGTGTCGTAAACAACCAGAGGATCTCCGGAACCTTACGTTACTCTGCCATCGAGGCTATCCAGCAGGCTAAAAACGGTCTCTCTGCCGATGAAATTGGAACCTGGCTGGAAAAAACCCGCTTCGACTCCAGCATCTATATCACTGTAGCTACTCTGAAGTACCTGAAACAGGGCGGCCGCATCACTCCTGCAGCTGCAGCCATCGGAACCATGCTCCGTCTGAAACCGGTTCTGCAGATCCAGGGCGAAAAGCTGGACGCCTTCTCCAAGGCCCGCACCATGACCCAGGCAAAAAACACTATGACGAAAGCCATCAAAGATGACATTGCAGACCGCTTTGGAGAAAAGATCAACCTGGATGTCATCCACTCCCACAACCTGGAAGCAGCCGAAGAATTCCGAAAAGAAGTCCTCACCACCTTCCCGAATATCGGTGAAGTCAACATCTTCCCTCTCTCCCTGAGCGTCTCCTGCCACATCGGCCCCGGAAGTCTGGCACTCACCTGTTCCAAGGTACACCCGGAAATATGGTAAAGACTAGTCAGAAGCAATCCACATGGCCAGAGCACAGCCGGAGGGAATACTTCTGTATGGCTCTGTCTCTGGAGGAGGGCTGCTAGTTCTTAGGTTCTGGAAATCTGCGTTATTAAAAAAGTTCGGCTGTCTGAGCGGCAACAAGCCGCGAGTTCCGAACTTTT
>ENA-OQMY01000163-OQMY01000163.1-human-gut-metagenome-genome-assembly--contig:-NODE-163-length-21375-cov-4.467762_pt1 | contig 21375 bp, 25 predicted proteins | sample MGYA00242623_ERZ504868 | MGnify/ENA primary metagenome ERZ504868 (study PRJEB26092, sample SAMD00036386) | human gut metagenome | host: Homo sapiens | study: EMG produced TPA metagenomics assembly of...
ACCGGCTACTATTACCGCTACGATGCCCAGACCAACTCCGTGGAGCAGTTACTCCCGGCCCTACTGTGAGGTGGAGGCCCTGACGCCGGGACTCCATGCGCGCCCTGGCCGGCCAGGAACTGGACGAGCCGCTGATGGAGGAGCTGATTGGACAATACAGCCAGGACTAAAACCGGGACGCGGATGTGGAATCTCAATACCTACTCCCCCTTTCTCTTATCTCAATATCATGGAGGACCGCACCGACATCACTGCGAGGGGTTTTATGTCACCTATCTGCGCACCTTTAATCCCGTCCTCATTCCCCTGACCGCCCAGGAGCAGATCTACTGGCAGGAGATGGCCAGCACTCTGGACCCCCTGACTCTGGACTACGCCGGGGGATGGCAGGCCATGGCGCAAAACTGCGGCCTGCTGTGCCAGGTGACGGTGCTGCTGACGGCGGTGTGCCTGTGCCGCCTCTTCTCTCAGGAGCACCGGGCCCGGACCGACCAGCTGGTGCTGTCCAGCGTCCGAGGCAAGACCGCGGCCTTCTGGGCCCGGTGGGCTGTGGGGGCCAGCTTTGGGGCAGGGCTGTCCCTGGTCTTTTCCGGGCTGTTATGTGCTGCTGAACTGTGTGCTCTATGGGCCGGACGGTTTTTCCACCGCCCTCCAGCTCTGGTCAAAGGGCACGTCCTTCCCTCTGCACCTGTCCATGGGCGGGTTCGTCCTGCTCCTTCTGGCCCTGCTGGTCCTGGCCTGCATTCTGACCGCGTCTCTGGTCATGTTCCTCTCCGAACTTCTGCGTAAATGCGGTTCCTGCCCTGGCGGTGCCCTTTCTTCTCTCCGGACTCTGTCCTGCTAGACCTGTTTTACGGGTGGGGCCGTGTAGCCGAGCAGATTTCCAGCTACCTGCCCTTCTTCCGCATCAGCCTGGCCACCTTACAGGACTTCTACCTGGTCACCCTGGGCCCGCTCCAGTTTAACGCCCTCCAGTTCAGCTTTCTGCTGTATGCGCTGCTTATCCTTTTGTGCGCAGGGCTGTGCTGGTGCTCCTATCGCCGCTATCAGGTCACGGGGAGGTAGTTGCCGCAAATTGACTTGTTCTTCGGTGCAGAAAGTAAAGATTGGCACCGCCGCAAGCAGTCGTCATGGCCCGTAACCACTTTGCGTAGTCCAAAACAAAAGGCAGAGACCGCAACTTCTATGCTGTTTGTCCCCTCAGGAATTGCACCACAAAACAAAACCGCCTGCCGCACTCTGTTTTCTGTACAGAATGCGGCAGGCGGTTTCAAATCAACACTTGGGCAGGGGAGGGGAGAGGAGCGGCACATACCCCACCTGTTTTGTACTAAATTTTGACCTCAAAAATGGCCAGATTTAGTACAAGGGATCCCGGAGGCCTGATCCGAGACCTTCCGGTTTGAGAAAAGGAAAAAGCCTTAAAATCGTTTGATTTCAAGGCTTTTTATGGAGTGTAAGACCAATTGAGATATTTGCGGAAATCCATGATTTTCAAGGCTTTGCGGGTCTTCACCCATTATTTTTTTGCCGTTTTCGCTGCGATGGCTGCGGATTTTCCACCCGAGGGTCAATTTTAGTGTTCGACCAAAAAAGATGTCCGCTTTATCCATGCCAAAAGATTGACTGAAGGAAGCGCTTGCTTCATCGGACACATCATCCAAGGAGTTCGTCCAGCAAGTAGTTGTATTCCGGCAGCTGATCCGTGTACTCTTTCATCCATTCCCGCATAGCTCGCTTTTCCAGATTGGTGGCTTCCGTGTAATCCTCGCTGTGCCCTTCCTGCTCCATAAAGTCGTATGCGAGATTCTGATAGATCTCTTTCACCAATGTTTCGGGATCTTCCAGTCGTGTTACATCGGAGTCATCAATGGAATCCGCCGCAGGCAGGCCAAGCAGAACATACCCGAACTTTTTCGAATAGACCACATCGAGCAATTCAGAGCCTTCAATGTAGTTCTGGAATACCCCAAGGACCCTCTCAAGCTCACTTTTCTTTTCCTCTAATGAACTCATGGCAACATCTCCTTCCCGCCGGAATGACCGACTTTCCCGGTCTGGTGTATGTGGTTCTTTTATTATACCGCATTTTCTTTGGCCGTGGAAGAGAGGTGGGACGGGAACTTTTCCCAATCACATGGTCTGTTCCATTGTTGCCACACGGAAATAACCATGAGAATAGGCGGGGGCCAGATCGATTTCGCCATCTGGGCAATAGACCCGGACTCCTGCTGCGGTCAGCTTTTCTCCAATCGCCGCCAAACCTTCGGCGTCACGAGCCAGACGGTCGCCGTTCATCACCAGCACCCGGTCATAGACCCCATGTCGTGCATCACGGATCAGCGTTCGAATGCTCTGTCGGTTTGCGTCCAAGCCGCTCTCATATTGGAGCATCTCTGCGGAAATCGAAAAGCCAAGCTGGCCGGCGAGGCTTCGGAGTGCGGTAAGCTGCTGGTTCATGGCGAGACGGTTGCTTTCCGTGGACGCTCCATCCACCCGGCAGTAAAGGCAGCACTTAGGCATCTGATTTGACCTCCTTGAACGAATTTTGGAAGAAGCTGCCACTTAGCCCTGACATTCATCCCGGATGAAATCGTACAGGACTTCCGGCTCCTTCAGGCACCACTTGGTTTTTTCATCATCGGTCCAGACTTCGTAGCCTGGGGCGGCCTCGTAAAGCCACCAGCTGATATAGTCGTACTGGTCGTTGACCGCTTCCTTCAGCACATCCAGCAAGGCGGCAAGAACCAGCGCTCCGCCCTCAAAGACGAAATGTCCATCTCCCATCATGGCGAGTGCCTTACTGAACTGTTCGTCTCGATCCTTTTGCGCTTGGATCTTTCGCAGGGCTTCACAGAAGGTTTCCTTGGACAGCATTAAAGTCCCCCTCCCGGATTCTCCCCCTCCGCTTCCTGTTCGGCTTTCCATTTCAGAAGCAAGGAGATGGCCAACTCCTGAGTAGCGGGATTGACGCAGAACTCGAAAAACTTCACAGCCAACATTTCTGGCGTCAGCCCCATCGGGGCGATCACCGCTTCCAACTGTTCCAGAAGCTCCGCATCTACTTGGATTTCCACGAGCTCATATTGCTTTTCATCCATGGTGCGTTTCCTCGCCTTCCGAAGATTCCTTCCGCAACTCGTCCAGTCGCTGCCGGAACAGCTCCTGGAGCTCCTTCCAGACCTGCGGCTGCTTGAGGGTCACTATCGGCTGGTTCAGTTCCCGCTCCAGATCGGCGACAGCCACCGAAAGCGTCTTTTCATCGAACAACTGGTAGTGGCGACGAAGATACTGGACGACCGCCGCACTCTCCTCATCTTCGCTGCGCATGGCATAGCGGAGGGCGCTGTTGATGACACAGGAAAAGTCATCCACATAGTCAAGGTTGAACCAGGAGGCTGGGCAGAGAACCAGGTCATCTTTGCCTTCCTCGGTGATCACCAGCCCAATGTCCTCGCGGCTTATCCTTTCCAGCACGGTGTCCAGGTCATCTGCCAGTGCTTGGCGTGAGATGCGTTCCATGCTTTCCAGAGGTTGTAAAATCGGCATCCTTTCCTTCCTCCTATCGTCTTCTTTGATTTTGCCAGATGTGAGCACCCGACTCAAGCTGTGCCACAATCGAGGATATGGATCCTGTTCTCCATATCGGTTTAAATGTGCGCGGATCTCTGCCACAGCGGTGAAACGGGTAGCTTCGTCCAGACGGCTCAGGTTCCGGCAGGTGAATTCCGCGACTATGCCGGGCATATAGGTGTGCCGCCCCAGACTGTACTGGATCGCCGCCAGAACGATATGCCGCAGCCCTCCATCTAAAATGGGAGCGAGGATTCTCACGGAGAACAGCAGCCCGGTGCTTCCTTTTTGGGACTGGAGAGAGAGGCCGTTTCGCTCGGCTCGTTCCATCGTGTGCGTCCAGTCCTGCCGTGCGATGAAACCGGCTACAGGAGCCACCTCATAAAAGCCTTTTTTATGTCTCACGGCTGCACCTCAAGCCCGGCTTTTGACTGACCTTTATACAGAAGATTGTTGGCCTCCATCTCCTCAAAGGTGACCGGCTCGAAGTGATTGACATCCACTCCGGCATTCAGCATTCTCTCGTTTGCCTGGATGAGCGGCCAGTAATCCGCGTCGGTATTGCCGTGGATGTGGCCAAAGACCATGTAGCAGCGCATGATGTGAGGCCAAGACATCATGGGGTAGTGACAAAGTGTGTACTGCCGCTTCCCGTCTGCGACATACAGCAGGTTATTGACGCTTTCAAAGAATCGTTCTGTCTGACAACTCCTGATCCATCCCCTGTCATGATTCCCAAGGATGAGATGTTTCTTCCCCCGCAGCCGCCGCAGGTATTCCTCCGGCGGCTTTTGGCTGCGGTAGATCAGGTCGCCGAGGATATAGACAGTATCCTTCCCTGTGACCTTGTGGTTCCAGTTTTCGATGAGAGTTTCGTCCATCTCCTCGATACTGGAAAAGGGCCGATTGCAAAGGCGGATGCAGTTTTCGTGACCGAGATGCAGGTCAGAGGTAAAGAAGATCATGGGGTTTCACCCTCCTTCTTCATCCTGGGAACTGGGATTGGCTGCCATCGGCAGTATTTTGCAAGTTCATCCTGACGCTCCCGAGGCAGGTTCATAAAATCGACAATGCTCTCTCCCGGAAACCTGTCGTGGCAGTAGGCGGGAAAGACTCCCTCCGGCACGATGCCGATGGACTCCGCTCCGGTCAGGCGGGCCTTCAGTTCCTCTGCGTTTCGGATGCATACGGGAACGCCTGCCCGATAAAGCGCCAGGAAGAAACGGACCGCCTCAATCGTCCGGGTCTCCGCAAGACCGGCCACCACCAGATAGTAGCCATGCGCATCTTGGTGTACGATGCAGTCGATATGGGTGCTGTTGCCGCCCCGGCATACCTCCCAGGGGTGACCGGTGCGGGGACGCTCCTTCAGCCACCGTGCAAAAGCTTCGGGGGAATCTCCGCCCAGCTTGGACAGTCCCTCGTCCCGCCCATCGGCGTGGAGAGCGTACTGCTCTTTTTCCGATTTCTCCGTTCCAGTGTATCCCATGGCCCGATAGCCCAGGGCACAGAAGTGATAGAATTCGTTTGCGGTCACGGATGGGAGCCGCTTGTTATTTTCCAAAGGATACCCAACCGCCGAGGTGAGAAACTCCTCCACCTCCTGCTGGGAGAAGTCCTGGAAGAACTCCTCCTTCCACTGTGGGAATACCCTCCACAGATCCCGGCGCAGGATGGTTCCGGTTCGATGCCAGATGGGCAGCTCCCGCTCCACCAGTTCCTGATAAGAACCGGTTTCCACCATCTGAACGGTGTCCCGTACCGCACCCTCCAGCCAGGCGGTGAATGGGGCGATGTCATAGGGGAAGGCGCGCTCTTTGCGGCTGTCCACCTCCAGCACATGCCGATGCCCCAAGAATATTGCCCGATACCCGATCTTCTGATCCTCGCCGGCGGCAAAGTGGAACCACGCTGCCTCCTCCGGGAACTCGGAATGCCACCAGGTTTCAAACTCCTCAAAGCTCTCCACCTGGCCGTCCGCCCGCAGCTCCTCAAAGCTGCCGAAGTCTTCAATGGTACCTCGCTCCGCACGGAGCCATAGTTTCCAGCTTGTGTTCTCCGGGCCTGGCTCCAGCCGGTGGAGAAGGCGGAAGATCCGGTCGATGGCCGCATAGGATGTCTCGTCATAGGTGAAGGAGCAGTTGATGTTTCGGTATTCCACCCGACCCAGCCAGTTGATGTAATGCTTGATCTCCGGCGCTTTCATGTTTCCACCTCCTCAGTATCCGTATCCCCATCCTCCGTTTCCTCAAACTGGAGCCGGAAGAGGGCAGTGTGCTCTCCCACAAGAGCGGGGTATTTGTAATAGACATGGCGGCATAGGGTTTTGTACAGTTCAAGGAGCCTCGGATCATCTCCGAAGTCCACAAGCCCGTCCATGATTCGCTCGATCTCCCGCTCCTCGGTGATCCTGCCGTTCAACACCTGTTCTACCAAACGGCTGTATTGCTGATATGCGGCGTCCATTAGGCGGGAAATCTCCTGGACGATCTCACGGATTGCGGCAAAGCACGCCTCCTGCTCCTTGGCCTCCGGCCTTTCTTCCTCTGTCATAATGTGTCCCCTCCCGTCAAGAGTTGCGGCGCAGCCTCCACGCTGTGGAAGAGGAAGTGCATCCGGTCGATATGCTTGTCAATATGCCAGTGTCCACAGAACCAGTGGTCGTATTTGAGTTTCCGCTCGATCTCCTCCAGCCATTTCTCGGTAGAGTCGTCCACGGTACTCTGGTCGATCATCGGAAGAAAGGCCTCGCGAGGCTCATACGGATAGGGACAGGTGTGGGAGAGGACGGTATCTACCTGCCACCCGCAGGCGTCCAGCGTCTGGATAACCTTGTCCTTGATCTCCTGGGAAGGCTGCTCATCCGGCCACCAGCCGTAACCTCTGGCCAGCCGGTAGAATTTGTCCACGCTGTAAGCTCCGCCGATGACCAAATGTCGGAGACCTTCCAGATCAAAGATCTCACCATCCATAGCAAACAGCAGGCGGGGAAAGGCTTCCTCTACCCAGACTGTCCCGCCGTTCCACTGCTTCGTGCGATAGGAAGGGATGCTGGCCGGCCGGATCTCATGGTTGCCGTGGATGCAGAGCATCGTCGGCTTTACGGCGGCAAGAACTCTCTTCATCTCTGTGTCTCGCCGGTTTCGGTAGTAGTTCGCTCCTACATCTCCAAGCAGAACCAGAGTATCCTGCTCTGTCAGCTTCTTGCTGTCGCAAAACTGTATGACCTCATAGGGGTCTCCGTGGATATCACCCGTGTAATAGATCATTGGTCATTCCACCTTTCTTTTCTCATTATACCAACTCGGAAGACCCATATCCGGGACTTTCCAAAAACATATCCACTGTTCCAAAAATATATCCACCTTTACTGGCATAGATCGACCGGCAGTCAATGCTCGTGACTTCCGGTTGATTGCTTTCTCAGGTTCAGACGGTAAAATCAAAGTTATCTGGTTTACCGTATCTGCCTTGATGCTCTTTCAAGGAGGCTTTCAGCGATTTTATAACATCCAGGAGAATCATCATCTCATAGGTACTGCAATCCGAAAGGAGCAGGGCGATTTCTTCGCTGGCGCACCGTTCAGTGCTGATGATTTGCTCCATCAAAAGCCGGTCGGGAGATACGCCCAAAGCATTGGCGATAAGCACAAAGGTGTCAAGGCTCATGCTCTTGATCCCGCTCTCTATGTAGCTGATGTAAGATGGCGTTTTATCCACCAGTTCAGAGAGCATCGCTTGCGAAAGGTGGTTGCGCTGACGGACTTCACGGATGTGTTTTCCAATGACTTTGTAGTTCAGGCTCATAATAAGACCTCCAAAAAATTTTGCAGTCTTATTATAGTGTTTAGATTATATCATCAACTCGACCTTATATCAATTTCACCCCAAGTTGATATACTCTTAGAAATAGATAATCTGGAGAATATATTTGAGGGGGGAAGCCGATGACGGAACATGATTTGACCGAGAGCCAGTTGGTCGGCTCCCGTATTCGAGATGCGCGGATCAATCGCCGGATGAGCCAGGCCGATCTTGCTGCAAAGGCCAATATCTCGCTGCCCCATGTCAGCAATATCGAAAAAGGCAAGACGAGCATGAAGTTGGAAACCTTTATCCGAATCATCGAAGCCCTGCAAGTGTCTGCTGATTCCCTTCTTCGGCCCGATGTGCCGGAGGTGAGAAGCCTATACCAGAGCGAGTTTGACGAGCTGCTGGCCGACTGCTCTCCCAAGGAGCTGGATTCCATCCTGAAGATTGTTCGTGAGTTGAAATCCACTATGGCCAGACGGGATGACAATACCTGAAAAATTGCGAGCTGGAATTGCCGGCTCGCTTCTTTTTTTCTCATCTATCGACCAGAAGTCAAGGTGTTGACTTCTGGTCGATTTTGTTATTAGTCTGCAGATTATATAATGGCCTGGAAGAGAAATAACACAGGGGGAGCAAATATGTCAGATCTGGCCGTTCAAAATAGAGAGTCAGAGCAGGAAGTTATGCCCTCATTTGATTTCCTGCTGGAAAGGGAGACGGAACGAAACACCCTTTTAGCGGAACATCGTGCCTGGTTAAAGGAAATCAAGCGGGAACGCCCGCTTCCCAAAACACATTACCGTGTGGCGGTATACATCCGCTACTTCAACCAGACCCGCTATGAGGACTATCTCTCAGCTCATAAAAAGCAATTTCTTGATACACTGGCTCTCTGCCCAAACTGGAAGTTTGTCGGTTTCTATGTGGACGAGGGCAGCACTGCGCCCAATATGGAGAACGCTCCGGAGTGGTCAAGGCTCCTTCAAGACTGCTACGAGGAAAAGGTCGATCTGATTATTACCCAGAAAGCAAGCAATATCTCGAAGAAGCTCTCCGAGCTCTCTTTCTGTACGCGCCTCTTGGCAGCACTCCCAAAGCCAGTGGGCGTTTACTTCGTTTCGGAGGATATTTATACGCTGGCTTCCTATTACCAGGAGGATCTACACGACCCGTACTTTTTGCCAGATCCCGGTTGGAAGATACTCCCTGATGACGAACCCCGGAGGGAAATGCTGCATGATTGACAAGTCCACACGCAAACAGCTTGCGGAACGGAAAGAACGGGTCCGCCGGCGTATCAACACAAAAGTTGACCCGGAGAACTATGAATTCATTCCGGCTAAAAAGCCCATCGACTATTACGATAATGATATAAGGCAGCGGGTCGCCGTGTATGCCCGTGTCTCCACAGACAATGTCCAGCAGACTTCCTCCTATGAGCTGCAAAAGAAATACTATGAAGATTTTGTTGTGCATCATCCCAACTGGACATTGGTCAAAATCTATGCGGATGAGGGGATTAGCGGAACTTCTCTGGCTCATCGGGACGAGTTCAACAGCATGATCGCCGATTGCCGCAGCGGGAAAATCGATATGATCATCACCAAAAGCGTGTCTCGCTTTGCCCGAAATGTGGTGGACTGTATCAGCATGGTGCGAATGCTTGCGGAGCTGCCCAGTCCCGTCGGAGTGTTCTTCGAGAGCGAATGTATCTTCTCCCTCAAAGACGATTCCCAGATGGCGCTTTCGTTTCAGGCCACCATGGCTCAGGAGGAGTCTCACATCCGCAGCCGGAGCATGGAAACCTCCTTGCGGATGCGGCTGGACGGAGGTCTGCCATTGACGCCCAAGCTGCTGGGGTATTCTCACGACGCAGATGGAAACCTGGTCGTCAATCCGGACGAAGCTCCCACAGTAAAACTCATCTTCTATATGTATCTGTACGGATATTCCACCTCCGACATTGCGGCGGCGCTCACCGAGCTGGGCCGAAAGACTTATCTGGGAAATGTCAAGTGGACATCCAACTCCATTGTCCAGGTCCTTCGCAATGAGCGGCATTGCGGGGATGTACTGACCCGGAAGACCTTCACCCCCAACTATCTGAACCACAAGGCCAGAAAGAATCGGGGGGACAGACCCCAGAGCCTTTACCGGAACCACCACGAGGGCATCGTTTCCAGAGATGATTTCATTGCGGTTCAGCATCTTCTGAACAATTCCAAGTATGGCAACCGCTCCATCCTCCCGGAGCTGCGGGTGATCGACAGCGGCCTGCTCAGAGGGTTCGTGACCATCAATCCCCGCTGGGCTGGATTTAAGCCGGCGGATTATTACCAAGCGTCCGCCAGTATCCATCCACCCGATGAGCAGCAGGCGGATGCATCCCTGCCCTCGAGCATCACATTGGTTCCGGGAGATTTTGATATGAGAGGCTTTGAAATCGCCCGCAGTGAATTCTTTGATAATTATCACCGTCCCTATGTACTGTTTCAAGACAAGAGGATCAAGTTCAGCACCACATGTGTTCGGTCTTTTGGGAAAGACAACCATGTGGAGCTGCTGGTCAACCCTGTGGAGATGAAGTTCGCCGTCCGTACAGCGGCGAAAAGCAGCCGCAACGCAGTCGTGTTTTCCAAGCTGTCAGACGGAAAGTATCAGCCCAGGGATATCGCCGGTGCGGCCTATGTAGAAACGCTTTTTCAGTTATTCGGCTGGAGTCCGGATTTAAAATACCGGATCGCCGGAGCGCTGTTTCAAACTGAAACTGAATCTGCGTATATTTTTGATGTCAATGATGCGGAAGCGTTTATTAAATCGTACCTGCTTTCCGGTTCAAAAAGCACGGAACAGGCAAAGGAGCCTGTACAGCCCCTTTCTATCTCCGGCAAACGGGTGCGGGCAGTCCCGGAGGAGTGGATCGGCTCTTTTGGCAAGCAATATTACCTCCACCAACAGTCTTTCCCGCCCGTCTGCGATCAGAGTGAGGAAGACTGGAAAATCCGCATGGAGGGCCAGCTGTATGAAACCGGGCAGAAACTCCGCGTGACAGGATTTGACGTGCTGCGTGACTATATCTGTCAGGAACTCGGTCAGTACGGGAAGGAGGAATCCTAAATGTTCGAAGAAAGTCGGGAAAATACCGGCGGTGTAATCGCCGGAATGCTTCGTTCCCTGGAGGACGGGCATTTGGATATTGTTCCGTCTGCTGAATTAAAAAAACGCGGAACTGGCAGCTTCTCCCGCAAACAGCAGTAGTGATGAGGTCCTGGAGATGGCCGGTGACTTTAACTACGATGGCTACCAAGTGGTACGCCGTGAGTTCTTCGCCCATATTAATGAGCCGTCTGTAACTTTCAACAATTACAAATTTTATGTAAATACCGCCTGCCTGAACCGCTTCCCACAAGTTGATTATGTGCAGGTATTGGTCAATCAGGAGAGCAGGATCTTGGCGATCCGTCCCTGTCGGGCGGAAGATCGGGATGCCTGCGCCTGGTGCACCAACGGCTCCGGCAGACGTAAACCGAAACAGATTACCTGCAAGATTTTTTTCGCCAAAGTGTTTTCACTGATGGACTGGAATCTGGACTATCGATATAAACTCCTCGGGCGGATAATCCATGCCAAGGATGAGTGGCTCATCGCATTTGATCTCACAGCGACCGAAGTGTATCAGCGGGTGCAAAAAGACGGCCAGAAGCCCAAGTCTTCTCGAACTCCCGTGTTTCCGGAGGGCTGGAAGACGCAGTTTGGACTCCCGTTCCGGGAACACCAGAAATCTATGCAGGTAGACATTTTTGAAGGATATGCTGTATATGGGTTGCGCGATAACATAGCTCCTGCTGCATCAGAGCAGTCAGACGAGGCTGCCTCTGATACTGGTAGTAAGTCCGTTTTGGGAGGACAAGGACATGAATCATGAAAATCAATTGCAGGCTTACTTAACGCTGGACCCTGCGCGAAACCGGATTCGAATCCACAGGCAAACGATTCGTCTCTTGAAGAATCCTGCGTATGTGCAATTCCTGGTAAACCCTGAAGAGCTGTATATCGCCGTTCTCGGATCGGACAAACCTATTTCAGGCGGGACCGCAAACAAGGTTCGGATGTCAAACACATCCCAGCAGTCTATAGAATTCTATAGTACGATCCTTATTAAAAACTTTTCCGAACTGCTGGGTGGCTTTGACCTGAGATTTAATTACCAGCTGACCGGTGAGATCGATCAAGTCAACCGGGTCGCATATTTTTCCCTCAAAACCGTCAAACAGCTGGAACGCAGGAGGCTACATGACAGAGAAAGCATTTAGGCAGCTTAACATCGATCCGGAATTCAAAAACTTGATTCGTCCACTTCGCCGGGAGGAATACCGGCAACTGGAGCTGAATCTGGTCATGGAAGGATGCCGGGAAGATATCATCGCATGGAATGATACCATCGTCGACGGTCATAATCGCTATGAAATATGCAATAAAATGCGCATTCCTTATGGAGTCAAGGAGCTGGATTTTCCAAGCAGAGATGCTGCCATCGCCTGGATCTGTGCGAACCAACTTGGGCGCCGCAACATCTCAGAAGAAACCAGGAAATATCTGATTGGGAAACAATATGAAGCGGAAAAGAAAGTACAGCGAAATAGGAATGGCTATAATCAGTACCGTCCGAACCCCAACATTACTGTGGGGAGAGGCCGCCCAATAGATGAAGAGAGTGGCCGGCGAACAGCAGCCCGGCTGGGAAGGAAGTATCATGTGTCCGGCGCAACCGTACAGAAATATGCGAAATACAGTGCAGCATTAGATACCATTGAACAAAATGCTCCTGAGCTTGTTCCGCACATTCTTTCCGGGGCATATAAGATTTCTTTCGAAAATATCGTTGCTCTATCAGAAATGGAACCCGAAGAATTGAAAGCACTTAGTAAAAAAATCGGAAAAAATCCCTATGCGTTTGCTCGTTACAGTGAATCGAGACGATGCCTTTATTCCGACGCTTCTGCCAAGCCCGGTACAGCGGCGGCAGAACAGCCGGCAATCAAGACGATGCCCGCCTATGACCCGGATGCGGAAGTTGCTGGACTTACTCTTACGATCCCCTCCTGGATGAGCTCCATCGACCGGACAAAGTCCATGGCACATTTGGAAGCGATCTCACCTGCTGCAAGACAAAACCTCTTGGCGGCGTTGACTGAATTAGAAGGAAAAATCCAGGAAATGCTCAATGCAATTGAGGTGGAATCCTAATGGAAGATTATAGTATGTTTGTTCCCAATGTTCACTTCGAACAGATTCCCATCAAGAACCTCGTATCCAATCAGGAGTACCAGAGGAATATTTCCGAACAGCATGTGCTGAATGCTGCGGCACACTTTGATCTGTATCAGATCAACCCCGTGAAGGTAAGCCGTCGAAATGGGGTCAACTATGTCTTCAATGGCCAGCACACGGTGGAGATCGTCGCCCTGGCCTCTGGCTCTCGTGAAACGCCAGTCTGGTGCATGATATACGATGATCTGAACTACGAGCACGAGGCAGATATCTTCGCCAACCAGATGAAGTTTGTCAAACCGCTCCGTCCCTATGAAGTGTTTATGGCAAATGTGGAAGCCGGGAATCAGGAACAGCTTATGATCAAAGATCTGGTAGAGTCTTATTCTCTTTCCATTGGCCAGGTCAGAAACTATGGCGTTGTCTGTGCTGTCTCCACGCTTGAAAATATATATGAGCGGTTCGGTTACCATGTACTTGATCGAACACTCAGACTCTGCGTAGGCACCTGGGAGGGCGATATGAATTCGCTGTCTGCCAATATGCTCAACGGAATTGCCAGATTGGTCTACACGTTCGGCGATGCCCTGAAAGATGAGACCTTTAAGGAAAAAGTGGGGGAAATGTCGGTCAAGCTGCTTTCGAGAACAGCCAAGGAACGACGCCCCGGTTCTATGGGCTATGCCGAGGCGATGCTTCTGGCCTATAACCGCAAATGCAAATATCCGCTCAAATGGACCAAGCTCTACGAGAAGAATGTGGGGAACAATGAAGGACTGGACATTGATACGGATATGGACGAGGATGAGGGCGGGGACTCTTTTGAGGGAGCTGCCAAAGAATAAGCAAACGGACGGTTCCACCAGGAATCGTCCGTTTGTGATCTTATCATGGAAGGGAAAAGGCAGGGCGCATATACTCTATCGCTCCTCGGCTGAGACCATACTGTCCGGCCAGCCGTTCCCAGTGTCCGGATACTGTTTTGCAGACCTCCTCTGCAGCCTGTTCCGCTTCCTGAGGGGCCAGGCCGAAATAATCGGCTACTTCCAGAGCCAGTTCCAAGTCAATGGTGTTATAGCGTATCTTCTTCATGGCGAGGTTCCTCTCTGTCAGAGCATTTCTGTGAATCTCAGCCCGCCGATGAGGGTGACTGTCATTTCATCCCGGCGGCTGATACTGATGGTCTGAACGATCTCAGTAAACAGCTTCTCATCGAAGCGGTCCAGTGGTTCCTCGAGCTCTTCCAGCAGCTTTTTCAGCCGCGTCAGTTCCTCTATCATTTGGGTAATGCCCGAGGAGAATTCACATTGGCGCTCCCGCTTCAGCCGGCGCAGTTGGTCGTTGATCTCCTGCACCTGGGCCTTGTGGACCTCGTCCTTGAGGTATCCCTTTGCATGGAGCTGCTCCACCATCACCAACTTGGCGTTCAGATCTGCAATGTTCCGGCTGATCTCCCTTGCGGCCGTGTTTTTCTGCTTTCGCTTCAGCTCGGCGGATTCCAGGCGGAGCAGAGTCTGACCCAGGATGTCGTATTCAGAGAACCGAAGCTTATTGACCATGGCGACGAAGGCATCGTAGATTCTCTCCTCGCTATAGTAGTTTGAGTTGCACTGGGTACGATCCTGAATGTGTTTGGAGCATCCCCACTTTACTGTCCCGGAAACCTGCCGTCTACGAAAATACGAGCCGCACTCAGAACACTGAATGCGGCTCGTAAGAGGGTAGATATTTTGCGTTGTGGATTTCCCAAAGATATCCTGACGCTTTTTCAAGAGGAGCTGGACCTTGTCAAAGGTATCTCGGTCAATAAGAGGAGCGTGGGTCATGGAGGCGTAGAACATATCCTCCTGACCTCGATTTCGGAACTGTTTGAAGGGGACTGTGGTGTCGCGGTAGGTTTTCTGGTATTTGCAATCGCCACAGTACCGCTCATTTCCAAGGATGTATGCTACCTTAGTGGAGCGCCAGACGGATTTTCCGGTTTTGGTTTTAATGCCGCGGCTGTTGAGATCCCGGGCAATCTCCGATGTAGACTGGCCGCTCAGGTAGTTTTCGAACATCATGCGGACGATGGTTGCCTCCGGCTCATAGACCACCAGCGCCTTATTCACCAGCCGGAAGCCATAAGGAGCGTTGCTGTCCACATATTCCCCAGACTGCATCCGCTTCACGATGGAGAGCCGCTGGTTCTGGGAAATTGCCTTGGACTCCTCCTGTGCGATGGCAGAGAAGGTGTTGAGCAGCATCTCATCTCCGAGGGCCAGAGTGTAGATTCCCTCTTTCTCGAACTGCACCCCCACGCCGAGCAGTTTCAGCTTCCGGACATATTCCAGAGACTCCTTGGCGTTTCGGGCGAAGCGGGAGACGGATTTGGTGACGATCAGGTCAATTTGGTGCTGTTCGCACATCTTGATCATTCGCTGGAATTCGGTGCGGTTCTGTGCGTTCATGCCAGACAGACCTTCGTCAGCGAATATCTCTACCAGTTCCCACTCTTTTTTCCTCTGAATGAGGCTGGTATAGACCCGGATCTGGTTGGCGTAGGAGTTCTGCTGATCCGCCGAATTGGAAGATACCCGGCAGTAAGCGGCAACTCGGACTTTGCGAATTTCCTGCCTGGTGATAGGTGAGATGAGTTTGGCCTGCGGCATCAGCGGCTCCTCCTTTCTGGCTAAATTTGGGATTGTACTACATTTTGACATTAAGGTCAAAAGGGGGTGTGACACAATACTTCAGGTTTGATATAATGTAGATAAAAACAGGGTGGTGGCGGAAGATGTCATACAGGGCCAACGGAAGCCAGCAGTTGTCCATATTCGACCGCAGTCTCCGGCTCACGAGACGGGAGCGGAGCTTTTTGGAAAAGTCATGGGCAAAAGTGTTTTCTGATGAGATTTTTCCCGCCATTGACGAAGAACGTTTCCGAGTTTTGTATTCTCAAAATGCTTCACGACCCAATACCCCAGTCAATATTATTGTGGGTGCGCTCATTATAAAAGAACTGTTTGCTTTGTCCGATGACGAGATTGTTGAGAATCTGATGCTGGACATCCATTATCAGTATGCTCTCCACACCACCAGCTACGAGGAGCAGCCGTTGAGCGACAAATCCTTGTCCCGTTTTCGGAAACGCTGCTATGAATACGAAAAAACTACCGGCGTAGATTTGTTCCATGAGTGCGTCTGCGATCTGAACCGCAAAATCGCAAAACTGATGGGGATCAATTCTCACGTCAAACGTATGGATTCGCTGATGATCGAGGCAAATATCCGAAAATTAAGCCGGATCGAGCTGCTCTATTCCTGTGTTGCAAGACTTGCCAAGCGTATCGAAAAGAAGGAAGGCATCGGTAAACTGACAGGGCTGGAACATTACTGCCAGCCAAGTGACCGCAATTTCATCGTGTATCATTGCCGGAACACAGATATGAATGAGCGAATAGAGACCATTCTGAAAGATGCGGACCAGCTTCTGCTGCGGAGTGCGGCACAATATCAGGAAACAGAGGAGTATCGTCTGCTTGTCCGATGCCTGGACGAGCAGACCATTGCCGGAAGCGGCGGAAGACGGCTTCGCAAGAAGGGAGAGGAATCCCCGTCAACAACTTCCCTGCAAAATCCTACTGACCCGGATGCGACATACTGTGTAAAGGCAGGGAAAGACCATATTGGGTATGCTGCGAATGTGGTGGAGAGTGTGGACAGCAGCGGTTCCGTGATTACGGATTATCAATATGAGAAAAACATATTTTCCGACCCGCGCTTTCTTCGCGACCATCTTACGCGCACAGAAGAACAAAAGGAGACCGTGCGGATTGTTGCGGATGGCGGCTATGTGGGGCAGGAGTGCAGAGAACTTGCAGCAGAGAAAAATATTGAGCTCATCAATACAGCATTAAAGGGTGTAGCTGTACCGGATATTTACGGCGGTTTTCTGCTAAGTGATAACGGAAAGAGTGTGCAGCAATGTCCAGCCGGATATGCGCCAATACGCTGCTCCTACACAGAAAGAACGTCCCGAATCAGGGCCTACTTTAAATCTGAACATTGCATGGGATGTGATCACCGCGAAGAATGCCAAGCAAAGCAGCGACGGGCGACCTGTCAAATGTCACTTTCCCGCTCGGCTGTGGAGCGCGCAAGGCAGCAGCAACAGATGCATGCACCTGATTTTCAAAATTGGCATAGAATTCGGAACGGAATAGAATCGGTTCCGTCCATACTGCGTAACCGGTACCAAGTAGACAAGATGCCCGTGAGAGGATTTATCCCGAGTAAATTCTTTTTTGGGGCTAAAATCTCCGCAATGAATTTCAACAAACTTCTTCGACACCGGAGAGGCTTGTTGTCCTGCGCCCAAAATCCTCTCCTCAGTTAAACAATCGGAAGATTGGATTGCCTGCCGTCCCGTATAGAGGGCCGGCAGGCAATTTTTATTGGTATGATATTGTTTTGGAGCAGCAAAACAGGCCTAACATTAGCTGCGCTAACTTCAAAACCTCCCTTTTGACCTTAATGTCACATTTTGGTACAAACCACATTGTTCACAAAAATTTAACATTTTATTTTTTGAGTAGATCAATATTTATTATCGTTTTGGGCCAAAAAAGAGGCTCAAAACCGGTCAGATTTAGTTCAAGTCCTACACCACACGAGTGAAGGGCGGGTAAGATATCTTTTTTTTGTGCTAGTCAAAACCGGGCACGAAAAAAGCCCGGAAACCGCATGGTTTCGGGCTTTTTCGGTGCGATATCTTTTTTGGTCGCACAATGTGGTTGCGGGGGCCAGATTTGAACTGACGACCTTCGGGTTATGAGATGGGGGAGATGGATATAAATACAGAGTTTTTATGTAAAAAACGCTCTTGTGAAATTTGCTTCTCATTTTCAGCTAAAAAAACTAAATCCATTGAATAAGCAAACGCAGTGCTTTTCCTAAAGCGCCGCGCGTTTTTTGATGGAAAATATTCAAGAGCTGCACACAACCCATACGAACCGTTAGAGAGTGGCTGCACATACGCCACCATACATAACAGACGAGCTTGCGCATCTGCTTGCCACCAATCAAGCGGACAGTAGCGCGTTGGTGAAACTGCAAAAATACCGGGGTATGTTCTGAGCGTGTTTGCAGGTATATTTTTGCCCCCATCCATTTTTAGACGCGGAAACGGACGGCTTGATCTGTCCGCCGCTGTACCCTTCGCCTGCCTGACCAATATCCTTACAAGTTCGTCGATATCCGGTGAGGGGATAACCCGATATGTTGTGCAGATTTTTTGCCACAAAATTAAGTGTTGAATTCAAAAAGGACAATAGCCGCAATTCATCAAGACGATGACTTGCGGCTATTTTAGTTGTCACGTACCAGCGTTATACCCATGGGCCATAATTGTATCCGTGTAAAGTAACCATCCGAGCTCTGGTATTTTCTATGGAGCGGATAGCCGCTCACGAATACCAAATTTGAAAGAGAGGATTTTAAGGTGTCGAAAAGAAGACTGAATTTCCTACAAGAAAAATGAAGCGGTTGGAGCATGATTTCCAGAAGATGCCGGCTTTTCTGCAGGCACACAGCATAATGGTGGCAAACTATGCCCAATGCCTGTTCCTTTTGGCGCAGGGCGCCCCTGACCGGCGAATGCCCCATGCTATACGAGGCTTTACCCCGGAGGAGGTCGCACAGATGGCGCTGTATCACGATGTTGGAAAAGTGGAAATCGCGCAGCAGATATGGACCATGCCATGCCGTCTGGCACCAGAGGAATATGCACTGATGACCGCACACACGTTTTTTGGCGCCCGAATCCTGCTCAACACGGTCTTGCTGCCTGCAGCCAGAACACAAAGAGGCCTCGAGTTCCGGGCTGCAATGGCGGACTGCTGCCTGTGCCATCATGAACGATGGGATGGTACAGGATATCCCTTGGGGCTGGCCGGTGAAAGCATTCCCTATCTCGCACGCCTCGTTGCCATTGCGGATGCCTACGAGGCTATGACCGCAGGCAGGCCGTATCAGAAGGCGATTTCCCGCCAGCAGGCGTTGCGGACAATTTCTGAAGGGGCGGGCAATCAGTTCGATCCGATTTTGGCAGGGCTGTTCTGCGCGCTCAGAGAAACGCGTAAGACTTCATAGCGGCGACCCTGTCCAATATGCCAACATCACATCGAGCTATTGGCAGCAGCACTTCCTATCGTTCGGTCGTCTGCTACAGCCGTAAAGGATTTATGAACCCTAAGTAGTCAAGTTCCATGAGGAGAGTGAGAAAAAATGTGACGAAAATCGCTTCGCTGCAGGCAAGAAACCAAAAGATTGACGGAATGGATATTTGTACGGCCGTCCCATTGTTTCCAGAAACGCCGTCCATTCCCCGAAACTGCCCGTGACCTGCTTTGTGGTGTGGTCTGCCATTTGATCGTAAAAATCTAATTTACTCGGCAATCATCAATCCTCCTTTTTCGATTTGAGCATAAGAAAAGCACCTCCGCGGAGATGCTTTTCATTCATAGTTGTTTTACTGAATCAGTTCCTCAAGCAGCCGATGGGTACTACATATACGCCATCCTGCCGACGGTAGGCATAATCACCGGTGCCCGTCAAAACCATAAGGAAAGACGGAGTGTTCATCTTATCGGTATCAATTTTAGCTTCCATTGATTTGAGACTTTTGGCTCCCTCCTCAATGAGTCGATCACCTCCGAGTTTGATTTCAATAAGACCGTAGTTGCCATTTCTTAAATGGACGACCGCATCACATTCCAGCCCGTCCTTATCACGGTAATGGTAGACCTCACCGTTCAGAGCGTCTGCAAAAACACGAAGGTCTCTGATGCAGAGGGTTTCGAACAGAAAACCGAAAGTCTTCAAGTCGTTTATTAAGTCATTCGGACCGATACCCAATGCAGCAGCAGCGATAGAGGGATCGATATAATAACGTGTATCAGAGGAACGAATCGCAGTTTTAGAGCGAAGGTTTGGGTTCCATGCAGGCATATCCTCTACAACAAAGATTTTTCGCAGAGCACTTACATAAGATGCAACCGTTTCTTCGCTGATCGGCGTTTCATCGTTTGCGGCAATATCCTGTGCAAGTACGGTATTCGGAACTTGACCACCCTGATTTCTGGCATAGGAACGCATGAGACGTTTTACTCTTTCGGGGTTCTTCTGCACATTGTCAGCCCGGTTAATGTCGGAGTGAACAACAGCGTCATAATAGTCCATCGCTTGGTCTAAAGCAATTTCATCCTGCATATCCACCGCCTGCGGCCATCCTCCTCGGCACACGAGGAACGCCAGGCGGTCGATACTTAAGTTGGAAGCCCCATCGATCTCTGCCGCACCAGAAAACAAATCTTTCAAACGGACTTCACCTGTCGAATCCCCAGATTCATATAAGCTCATCGGTCTCATTGTCAGCCAGGTGAAGCGTCCTGTACCGGAATGGGTAATTTCCCTGGTGTCAGCGGGAACAGCAGAGCCGGTGAGAACGAACTGTCCAAGCTCGCCACGATGGTCAACCTCAAACCGGATTGCGTCCCAAAGCTTTGGGGCAAGCTGCCATTCGTCGATAAGCCTCGGTGTCGCTCCTTTTAACAGTCGTTTGGGATTCAGCTCAGACATCGCGATGTTCTGTTCTTTCTTTTCCGGGTCATCCATATACAAAATACTGGCGGCAAGCTGCTCGGCAGTTGTCGCTTTCCCACACCATTTTGGACCTTCAATCAGCACCGCACCTTTGCCCTCCAATTTCCGTATCAGAATATCGTCGGCAATTCTTTTCCTGTATCTTTTCATTCGGAACACCTCGTTTCCTTTCACGGTGCTTATATTATACTTCGCAACGATGAATTTCACAACGGTTTTCCGATGATTGGCAAGATGTTTTTCCGACTATTGGCGGAGAAAAACTACGATGGTTGGCTGGAATTGAATCCGGCGATTGGAAAATCAATCTGTTACATCATCAAAATCGGGATACAGCTCCAGTTTTTATAGTCCTTGTCGGACATAGCGAAGAGTTTGTTCAGCGTAGAGTCCGTCAGCTCGCAAAGCTCTGCTTCATCTGTGCTCAGTTCCTTTCGCATTCCAGAAAGGGAGTTTATCCGTCCCGTTCTGATTCCGATAGGCTATCTGATTTTTGTTGTAAATAATGTCTACTGAACAAGTGCCCAATTTTTGTTCTGAGCGAGAATCTCCAGAAGATATGTGAGTATTCTCAAAAAGGGCGCGCTGAATCTTGCGGAGATTCAGCACCAGAACGGACATGGCGATCACATGGGCCGCAGTCTCCCGCAGCTTTGCAGTGACCAGCCCCATGCCACATTTACGCTTCGCCAGACTGAATCTGCGCTCCACTTCCACACGCTCGCACTCATCCCGATAGTCCTGAGCCTTGTCTCTGGTTTCACCCTTCTTAAATAGTGTTTACACGAGCGATATGGTATAATGGGAGCAAGAGATCCGAAAGAGGTGTTCCCATGAGCAATGAACAACAACGCCACGACATCAGCGATGAGGTATGGAGCCTTCTGGAGCCGCATCTGCCAGGACAACGAGGGCAGTGGGGTGGAATAGCCCAGGATAACCGGCGATTTATCAATGGCGTGTTTTGGATTTTACGCACAGGAGCACCGTGGCGGGATTTACCGCCGTTCTACGGGAAATGGGGTACCGTGTATCAGCGGTTCCGCAGATGGCGTGACAAGGGGATCTGGGAAA